>Ga0247837_1007246_pt1 | contig 14863 bp, 14 predicted proteins | sample LaCtaG_2_FD_187115 | JGI IMG/M metagenome (GOLD analysis project Ga0247837, IMG submission 187115) | Freshwater microbial communities from meromictic Lake La Cruz, Castile-La Mancha, Spain - LaCruzMarch2015_14.5m | ecosystem: Environmental > Aquatic > Freshwater > Lake | place: Spain: Castile-La...
CAGACAATAGTCTGGAGATGGCGGGACTGGAATGAGTGTATGTGAGACCTGTACAGTTGTTGCTGCACTTGCTGTGAATGGAACATTACTGCAAGGTATCAGCCTCCGACCTAAGCCGCATACCAATCTGACCTCCCATAGTTCTTATATAGTATGCAGCCGTACCAGCCTGTGCCCAACGCAGGCAACGTAGAGATGGGCGCCCTGGGCAACAACCCCTTCAAGTCCCCGTACCCAGTGCGCACAGTGTGTCCCAACTGCAGACAGGAAGGGTTCACCAAGGTGGAGCATGTGAACGGGAGGATGACGTGGTTTTGCTGTGTGGCTGCCTCTATGATATTCATGTGCTGTATCCCACTCACAGCCCAGGCGTATAAGTACAGAGTGCACTACTGTCAGAGGTGTCAGGAAGCGGTGGGGTCTCGCCTTCCGTGCAGTCCTTAGGTATTTAAGCAAGGGTGAAGCATCTCTGAGAGTTAGTTATATGGAGACATTAGTGAATAGGCGAGGCTGGGGACGTCTGGAGTCAAGCAGCAGCTGCCCGATTTCGATGCCTAAGAAAGGCTCCTCAGTGGAGGCTGGAGCTGGAGGAAGGATGAGCACAGGGGACGTGTCGCTGAGGGAAGCCAGGGAAGTCAGGTCCTCAGCTGTGACTTTGAAGGTAAACATAGGCGGAATTCGGTGCACCTCCGTAGCACTGTCCAGCAGCGGCAGAGTCGAGAATTCTCCATGGAACTTCGGTCTGAAGGTCCACAGCAGCACTAGGAGCGCTGCACTTTCACATACTTCTTCAGCTGTATAGGTGACGAAGGAGAGGCTGGCACTGTTCGCTATGCCCCCTATGATTATGCCTGTGATTTCTGAGAGGAAGTAGGCCACGAAGCACCATGCAAATGTCTGCATCATTTTCAGCTTCCGGACAGCCGGCTGGACCAAGTCTTGGATTCCCGACCTCCTTAAATTGCCGATTTGCTGTCGGAGCAGCTTCATTGTCGCCAGTCCATACCTCCCAATCCCCAGGAAAACCGCTATAATCAGACAGCAAATGAGGGGGAAGAGCTGGCTCGGCTCAATGGTATAGGCACTGTACCCAAGGTAAACCGCTCCCATAGTGACCGCAACCACTGTGACTTCCGAGCGGTCCAGTAGGTAGCGAGTGACGCAGTAGCCTTTGCTGATGAGTAGGAAAAGGGTGTATAGAAAGGTGTAGAACAGAGTGAAGCTGGAACTCACTGCAAGGTTCAAATACTCCGCCTTCGAGCCTTCAAACGGGCAAGTGGCCAGTATGGACGCAGTGAAAAGGTCGTACAAGGCTTTGAAGAGGACTACGAATACCACTATGCGGTGCAAAGGACGGGTGTGGGCTCGCCTGTAGCCGTAGACAGCACAGCACCACCAGAGGGCGGCGACTGTCCAGAGCACTGCCATACTTGTGAAGAAGTAGGCCAGGTCCTTGTACAGCTTGCAGTCCATAGCCATTACAGGCTTCTTGCAATAATGGGGGCAAAGAAGAAGCCGAGTAACGTCCACGCAGATAAGAAGGACCAAGAAGACGAAATGCCGATCGAAGCCAAAAACGACATCCTAAAGACCAAAATCCAGGCCTTCAAAATGCGCATTGTTCTCGAGCAAGAGAAGGCTGACCGAGCCCGAGTGGGGCAGGCTGAGTGCCGCCAGCACCTCCGCGAGCTAGACCAAGGCTTTGAAGAGGAGAAAAAGCGCACTTTGGAAGTCACTACGGATATGATGCAACAGTACAGGACTATGGTCAGGGAGCGAGATGAGAAAATCACTGGACTCGAAAACGAACTCTATGGGAATGAAAGAGACCTGAGTGAAAAGGACAAGCAGCTGAAGGAGATGATCAAAACGAAGGACCGGGAAATCCAGGAAAAGGAGGAAGTCATCGCAGAGCTGCGGAACAAAATAAACGACATGAGTCAGGAATTCGCAAATATGCTCAAATCCACGCTGGACAAGATGCAGGAACGGATCGAGCTGGCGAACACTCAGTGGGACACGGAGGTGACGGAAAGTCCAAGTCGCAAAATGAAGCCGTAGCTAGTAGGCCTATAATGGAAAAGCAAAGGGTGGAAAAGGCCTTGGGAGCTGTCAGCCAAGCACAGGACGACAAGGCTATGGACAGCTCTTCCGCTGAGTCCGCCCTCAAGTCCATCTCTGCGGAGGAAACCAAGACGCCTGTGTAGGGTCTAAGCAGAGCCAAGCCTAAGATCAAGATCAATGCGGAAGACGTCAAGTTGGTAATGCAGGAGTTCTATCTCGACCGAGACGAGGCTGAAAAGGCACTGGGCGAGCACGGCGGAGATGTAGTAGCGACTCTCGTAGCCTTAGTAACGTCCTAAGCCAGTCCCCGCAGTCTGGCGACATAATAATATGTGGACAGCTGTGTTTCTGGCTGTAGGCGTGGCTGCCTACCCACTGGGAGACCTAGTAACTACCTTCCCTGTAAGTTTGACAGGCAGATGTATCCCTCTATTCCGACTTTCGCGATGTTTTCAGGCTATTTGGATATACCCAATTCGTTAGGGAAAAGCCTGCACTACATGTTCGTGGAAAGCCAGAATAACCCAGAAACAGACCCACTGGTGCTGTGGCTGAACGGAGGGCCGGGCTGTTCCTCCTTAGACGGGTTTTACTACGAGCACGGTCCCTACCTGTTCTACACTCCAGAGGCAATGTTGCTGGAAAACCCGTACTCCTGGAACCTGAACGCGAGCGTTATTTACCTGGAGTCGCCTGCTGGAGTGGGCTATTCTGTACTCGGCGCGCCTCAGAACAACAACACGAATGACGCCATCACCGCTCACGACAACCTCCAAGCCCTGCTCCAGTGGTTCCAAGTCTTCCCTGAGTACTCCGCACACGACTTCTACATCACCGGAGAAAGCTACGGCGGAGTGTATGTGCCCACCCTGGCCCTCACCATCCTGCAGTACAACGACGAAGTGGGGTACGACGCGATTAACTTGGTGGGGATGGCGGTAGGGAATGGAGTGACGAATTGGTCGGTGGACTGTGACACTGCGATGCTGGAAATGGCCTGGTCGCATGGGTGGATGCCTTGGGACTTTGAGGCCAAGTGGCAGACGGACTGCCAGGACCCTTTGAGTGATGCGTGCGTTGATGACTTTGATGAATTCGCGGATACGATGTTGGTCAACGTCAATCAGTACAGTAGGTGCTATTTAGACTTGTACGGGGAGTGCTTCCCTGCAGAAGGACTGGAGAACTACCGCTACACGCCTTGGATCCATCAGAGAAAACACGCCAAGTTGAGTCTAGTCCCGCCCTGTCTCGACGCTGCGGGCGCCCAGGCCTATTTAAGTCTCCCTGAAGTCCGTGCAGCCTTCCACATTTCCAACAAGACCCAAAGTCCCAACTGGAAGATCTGCACAGACAACGACGAATTGAACTACACCTCCTCGCCCGAGGCGTCCTTCTGGACCTATCCATCCCTCATATCTTCGGGACTGAAGATAATGATATACTCGGGAGACGTGGACGGCTCGGTGCCGTTCATTGGAACGAGGAAGTGGATTCAGATGCTGGATTTGACTATGACTCAGGACCATACTCAGTGGTACCTGGAGGATCAGGTGGCGGGGTGGTTTGAGGTCTATGACGGATTGACCTTCGTAACAGTGCGGGGTGCAGGGCATATGGTGCCGCAGTACAAACCTCCGCAGGCACTCAAGATGATCAACTCCTTCCTCTTCGACATTCCCCTAGCCTAAGCGTCTGGCTTTAATTCAATGGCGGATGAGCTGACTCGCATTGCTATCGTGAACGTGGATAAGTGCAAGCCGAAGAACTGCAAGAAGGAATGCATGAAGGCCTGTCCTATCAACAAGTCCGGCAAGCAGTGCATCCAGCTCCCTCCCGAGTCCAAATTCGTCACCATCGGAGAGTCTCTGTGCATTGGCTGCGGCCTCTGCGTCAAGCGCTGTCCCTATGAAGCCTTGAAAATCATCAACCTGCCTACTAGTTTGGAGCGTGATACTACGCACAGGTACGGCCAGAACACATTCAAGCTGCACAGACTGCCGATGCCGAGGGCTGGTCAGGTGCTGGGGCTGGTGGGGAAAAATGGCATTGGCAAGTCCACAGCGCTCAAGATCTTAGCGGGGAAGCTCAAGCCCAACCTGGGCAGATGGAGTGAGCCTCCTGACTGGTCGGAAATTCTCGTCTACTTCCGTGGCTCCGAGCTGCAAAATTACTTCACCAAGGTGATCGAGGAAAACCTCAAAGCCACGATCAAGCCTCAATACGTGGACTACATTCCCAAGGCTGTCAAGGGCACTGTAGGGCCGGTTCTCCAGGCCAAGGACCAGAGAGGCATGTTAGAAACGCTGATCAATGACTTAGACCTTGGTCCAGTCCTCGAACGTCAAATCGAGACTCTGTCTGGGGGTGAACTGCAGCGGTTCGCTATCTGCGTGGTGGCTCTCCAGCGCAGTGATGTCTACATGTTCGATGAACCCTCTTCCTACCTAGACGTGAAGCAGCGCATGAAGGCCGCTGCAGTCATCAGAAACATCCTTTCCTCTGAAAACTACGTAGTCTGTGTGGAGCATGACTTGGCCATTTTGGACTATTTGAGCGACTTTGTGAGTTGTTTGTATGGAGAGCCAGCGGCCTACGGAGTCGTGACAATGCCCTATGGTGTCCGTGAAGGTATTAACGTGTTCCTGGAAGGCTTCATTCCCACTGAAAACATGCGGTTCCGAGACACAGCCTTGACCTTCAGAGTAGTGGACGCGCCTGGGGAAATCCTAGAAGCTGACCAGTACGCTCACTACGAGTACCCAGCCATGACCAAAACCTTCGAAGGCTTCCACCTCACCATTGAGCCCGGGTCCTTCAGCAACTCCGAAATCCTCGTGCTAATGGGGCAAAACGGCACAGGGAAAACCACGTTCATCAAGATGTTGTCAGGGGAGGTGAAGCCGGATGACGGTACAGAAGTCCCTGAGCTGCTAGTGTCCTACAAGCCCCAAGTCATTTCCGCTACATTCAAAGGCACTGTGCGCAGTCTTCTGCATGCGAAGATACGAGAAATATACATGAATCCCCAGTTCAACTCAGATGTGATGAGACCTTTGATGATCGAACAAGTGATGGACCAAGAGGTGCAGCAGCTGTCCGGAGGTGAGTTGCAGCGGGTAGCACTGGCCCTAGCCCTGGGCAAGCCTGCTGATATCTATCTCATTGACGAGCCTTCTGCCTACCTCGACTCCGAACAGCGCATTATTTCCTCCAAAGTCATCAAGCGCTTTATCATGAACGCCAAGAAAACCGCCTTCATCGTAGAGCACGATATGATCATGGCGACTTACCTCGCAGACCGAGTGATTGTATACGAGGGAGAGCCGTCCAGAGACTGCATTGCGAGAACCCCGCAGAGCCTGGTGTCTGGGATGAACCGCTTTCTCGCCATTTTGGGGATCACGTTTAGAAGAGACCCGACTAACTTCAGACCAAGGATTAACAAGCTGGATTCGATACTAGATAGAGAGCAGAAGCTGGCCGGGAACTACTTCTCGCTGGAAGAGTAGAGTAGGACTTAAGATAGGAACAGGGAAGCACCCCGCCAATATGACTTTTAATAGGGTTGAATTGGCGGAGAGTGGGCGAGCGGGGGATTCCTAGGGCAGGGAAGTGGCTTTCCGCTTGCCACAGTATGGGAACATGTGAATTCCCTAAAAAGCAGCCAACTAGGTAATCGCTGAAATTCATCAGGTTCAGCTAGCGGCGAAATCCGCAGTCTGGCGCACTGAGGAAGGTCAGATCAGTCTGGAAAGGGCGGGAAGGCAGGCCCAGGGCGCAGAGAAGTGGCGGGCTCCATCTTGGCGGAAGGCCCTGCGCGGTAATAAACTTATGTCTGAAGGCATGCAGCTGGACCTGGACGAGCCTCTGCTCGCGGAAAACCCCAACAGATACGTGATGTTCCCGATCCAGTACAGAGACATCTGGCTTATGTACAAAAAACACGAAGCGTCCTTCTGGACCGCCGAGGAACTCGACCTGGCGCAGGACCTGCGGGACTGGGAACGCCTCACGGCGAACGAGCGCCACTTCATCAAATACGTCCTGGCCTTCTTCGCAGCCTCAGACGGAATCGTGCTGGAAAACCTGGCCCAAAGGTTCATGACCGACGTGCAGATCCCAGAGGCGCGAGCTTTCTACGGCTTCCAAATCGCGATGGAAAACGTACACAGCGAAACCTACTCCATGCTCATAGACGAATACATAAGAGATGCAGCGGAAAAGTCGCATCTGTTCAGAGCCATTGAGACGGTGCCCAGTGTGACGAAGAAGGCGAATTGGGCGCTGAAGTGGATCACGAGTGAGGCCTGCTTTGCGCAGAGACTGGTGGCGTATGCGGCCGTAGAAGGGATCTTCTTCTCCGGCTCCTTCTGTGCCCTGTTCTGGCTCAAGAAGCGGTCTCTGATGCCCGGACTCACCTTCTCCAACGAACTCATCAGCCGTGACGAAGGCCTCCACACGGATTTCGGCTGCCTGCTTTACTCCCACCTCCGCAACAAGCTGCCTGTCGCTCAAATCTACGCCATCATCGAAGAAGCCGTGACCATCGAAAAAGAGTTCATCAGCGAGTCTCTCCCAGTGGAATTGATCGGCATGAACTCTCGCCTGATGACCGAATACATCGAGTTCGTGGCTGACCGCTTGATCTACGCCCTGGGATACGAGAAGCGGTACCAGGCGCACAACCCCTTCGAATGGATGGAGATGATATCGATCCAAGGGAAGACGAACTTCTTCGAGAAGCGGGTGAGCGAGTACCAGAAGAGTGGCGTGATGGCGAAGAAGGAGGAAAAGGAGTTCCGTTTGGACGTGGACTTTTAGCTTAACTCTCTCTGGTAGAGGCGCCTTCATGTCTTTCGAAACTTTAACCTCCCAATTTTAAATGTTGAGTTTTGACTCGGACTCTGACTCAGAGGACGGCAAGTCGTGGATTTCCTTGAAGTCCCTCAAGGAGGCGGCCGACATCAAGACTCTCTATCGGAAGCCGGGGCATATCAAGGTAGGAGTGCAGTCGCCCAACACCAGCGTCACCATGGAGTGCCTCCCACACACTACCACAAACCAAAGTATCAGCTTTTCCTACCTGCACGAGCAGTACCGCACCAGTGCCGAAGACTACTTCCAAGGAGTGGAGCTGCCCAGCATCAAACTGGACACTAGCTTTGGTGAAGAACCCGCCCCCTCCCTCCAGCGTGAATTCGACATCCTCAAGAGCGAGAACTCAATTCACCGCAGTCGAAGAAAGGCGAATGAGCCTACTGCTAGGATGAGAGAGGAACTTGCGGAACTGAGAGCACAGCTGCAGTTGGCTCACCAGGAAATTGACCGCTTGAGGAAGGAACTGGGCAAGCGACAGCAAGCATTTGCGATACAGTTGCAGGAACTTCAGGAGCATCATGAGAAGAAACAGCAGAAAATAAGGAGTGAACTGCAGTTGCTGGGAGGCGTGGATATGACTGGAGTACGGGAAAACCAAAGGCGAGAGGTGGAGTCGCTGAAGAACTGGTATGAGGAGAAGATGGAGGATCTGAGAGTGGAACATGAGTTGGAGTTGCAGGCGAAGGAGGAGGAATGTGAGCAAACTCTCGAGAACCTGAGGACAGCCGCAGGCGAGCAAAAGCTTTTCTACGAATCAATGCTCGAAGACTGCAAACTCCACACCTCTTCCGACCTCCAGCAAACCCTCCAAGAGCAAGCCGCCGTCATCACCGAGCAAGCCCGTACCATTACTGAGCTCCGCCACCTCTCCAGTCTGCGCAAATCCCGCAGTCCTCTCCTTTCCTCCAACAAGGAAAACCTCAGTTTCGACTCAGAACTGCGAGGTCTGATCAAGCAAATTAACAGTCACTTGGACTGTGCGGAGTTGGGGGGAAGTGACAAGTCGCTGTCCAGCTCACTGGCGGATTTGAGGAATCGGATGAGTGTGCTGGCGGGAGCGAGGTAGTGCTAGACTAATGCCTTAGCTATAACGGGAAGGAGGCTAGCGCGTCTAGGATGGCTCGGCCGCCCTCAGTTTCCCTCTGAATCAGTAAGGCCTCGCTGAGGACAGACTGAGACTTGCGATTCATAAGGCCTATGGCGGCCCCTGCAGCCTTAACCGAACCTTGGCTGACACTCGCCAGCTGCAGCAATTTGAAAGTCTCCATCTGCAGGTTGCTGGCCTCAGGCTCCAAGGTCTCCAATCGGTCAATGAGTCCTTCATTGTAGTCCTGGAACATTGGGCCAGTGCGGCCTTGGGTGTCATAGAAGAAGTCCGCTGTGATATCCACACCCTCAGCCACATTCTCCTCTCCCAGCACTGTTGTTAGTTTCTCCTTCACCAGGGCTGTTAAGTGTGCATCCGCAGCCACTCGATTGCTGAGTCTATAAGCCTGACTAGCAGAGTCGGAAGGGTCGTAGTCGTAGTTGCGAGAAAGCATGCGAGAGGACTTGGCTAGAAGGACTGTGCCAGGACCCAGAGACTCTCTCAGTAAGCCGGTAGTGCCATAGCGCACAATTGCCATCGGTCCTTCCACCACATGTCTGCACTCTCTCACCACGAAGTCCATCATAGGAGTGCCCATCCCTGTGCCGACTACACTCACAGGCACGCCTTTGAAGTGGCCGCTGTGCACTATGAAGCCACGGGTACTGGGGGTTGTGGCTTCGGGCTGGCCGCCGTCTAGAAGAGCTGCGAGTCGCTGGGCTCGGCCGTGGTCCCCTACGCTGAGAATGCGGTTGGCTACGTTGCCCTTGGATACGTTCAAGTGCATGGTCTTGGTGCCAATCATAGGGAAGTTCGCATCATGAAGTTCCTCCGCCATCTATATTACTTCTTTCTTTGTGGTACATTGCACATGCCACTTCTGGAGTGATCTCCTCAAATTAGACATTGCTACCTATTCACAAGCCAAATCTGCCAAAATGGTGAAATTAGCACAACCTTAACATGCAAACATTCTCCAGTCCTAGAAATTCAGTAAAGGCTCTCGCATATGATGAAGGTGCCTTCAGTCCTTCCTAGTATTTCCCCTCTATTCTCCGAAAGACGTAATACCAATGCCCTACTGACCTCCTTTCCCAGCCAAAGCGTAGTTCCTACAAAATGCAGTTAGTGTGTGTGTGAATGGGGGCTGTCTCTATTCAGCGCAGGCGTATAGACTGTGTCAGGAAGCGGTAGTTTGTTACTAGAAGTGCGGCCTGTAGGTCTATTTCAGTGTGCGGCATACTACCCTGTATCAATACCAAAAGGTGAAGCAGACACTAGGATGCAGGTGGTAGCAGCTGTTATGCTATGGGGATAGCTGTGTTTCTTTCACAGCAAGGCATAGTAAAGCGTGTTTGCACATATATCAATAATTTGAGTGACCTCGAGGATTTCTTTGCAGTCCACTCGATGTGTCCTTCATTGTAGTCCTGGAATATTGTGCCAGTGCGGCCTTGGGTGTCATAGAAGAAGTCTGCTGCGATATCCACGCCCTCACAGCACTGCTGTTAGTTTCTCCATCACCAGGGCTGTAAAGTGTGAGTCCGCTGCCACTCGATTGCTGAGTCTATAAACAGACCATTATACCATAGTGCACAATTGCCATAGGACCTTCCACCACATGTCTGCACTCTCGCACACGAAGTCCATCATAGGAGTGCCCATCCCTGTGTCGACTACACTCACAGGCACGCCTTTACAGTGGCCGCTGTGCACTATGAAGGCGCAGGTACTGCGGGTTGCTGCTTCGGGCTGGTCGCTGTCTAGAAGAGCTTCTGTCGATTGGCTCGGCCGTGATCCCCTACGCTGAGAATTCGGTTGGCTTCGTCGCCCTTGGATGCATTCAAATGCATAATTTTAGTGCCAATCATAGGGAAGTTCACATCGTGAAGCTGCTCCGCTTTATATATTAATCCCCTTCTTTGACTACTTCAACTGACAAATGTCACTTCTGATAACTTTAGCCTCTTCTAATTAAACAGTTCAGCCAAATCCTGCTAAAGCTGTGAAATATATACTTTCTGCGTCTTTAAGAAGCACATCATTGATATAGGGGAAAGCACTCTCCAGTGCTAGGCCCAATTTCATCTATTGACGAACTAGGGAAATTAGACTAAGTCTGCACCACTAGCGTGAACGCTGGTTCTGGACTCTCAATGATCATATAGTTGACCACTACTTCAGTACTCGACACCGACACCTCCGCAAAGCCCCACTCCGTACTGCCATACACCAATTCCGCCATAGCCGTCTCATTGTACACACACAGCGTGTCTACTTCATGGCCCGAAGACCCAATGATGACTTCATGCATGCCATTGGCAGATTTGGGCATAGACACGTAGGTCTGGTTGAAAGCGTAGTAGTTGAAGTAGCTTTGGCAGGGGAGGTACTGAGTGGGGGCGGGAAAGATGGGCTGGTTCCAGGGCACGAAGAGGTATTCGGCGAGGTGGTTGTGGCCTGCGAAGAGGAAGTCCACGTTATATTTCTCGAGGAGAGGGTAGAGACGCAGCTTGAGGGCTTCGTCGTCGCCCAGAATCACACTGTTGTTGTTGCCACCCACGCCTGCGCCGAAAGGCGGCATATGAATAAAAGCCATGACCCAAGTAGCCTGCATGACATAGGCCTCCTGCAGCACTCCTTCCAGCCACTCATACTGCGTATTTATCTCCATCTCAGTGAAGTTATAGTCACAGTAATTCAGCTTCTCCTGGCCTGGCAGCAGCTCACAAGCCAGTGTGCAGCCATTCAAAAAGATCAGCACAGCTGTGGCGTTGTTGTCTAGACTGACTGGGAAGCTGTAGTAGTCGCTGGGGAGGTTCCACATAGGGTAGACTGTGGAGATGTCGAGCATTGGGGGAGTGTTTTCGCAGTCGTGGTTGCCGAGGACCGGGTACCAAGGACGTCCAGCCAGTCCGGGCTTATTAAAGATTTGGTACATCAGTTGGAACTGCGTATAGTCGAAGATGTCCTTCATGCCATTAGGATAGACATTGTCTCCTGTAGTGGCAATGAAGTCAATCGGGTAGGTAAGCGAGCGATTTGACATTTGACTCGCCACCAACTCAACCGGAATTGCAGCCTGCTTGAGAGCTAGGGTATCCGACTTATTCACGATTTGCCCGTAATCCCCCACTAGGTGAAACCGGAGCGGACGGCCCCCGCCCACAGTCTGTTTCTCCACATCCGAGTGCTTGCGACTGCTGAGCTCCACTGGCACTGTAATAGCCACTGCAATTAGCAGCAACACTGTCAGTCCGCCCACTACTGCTACTTCCGTCCTCCGCATTATTCCCTTCTCCACGCTATCAATGGAAATGGCAGCTGTCCGCTACCTGTCCTGGCCACAGTTGCTGCTGAAACTCACTTCGAAGGACTACCCTGCGGCCAAACTCACTATTCTGGAGACCATTTGCTTGGACACTCAAACATTGCGGGCGCATCTATGGGTGCATACAGACTCTTTGGGGTTTATTAGACGTATAGAGAGACGAGTGGCAGTCCGGTCTGACCTAGTCTCAGTCTGTCTGCGCACTACCAAGTCCCAAACTGAGGTATTTGGACGTTAGGTGGAGAGGGAAGAAACCGGGGAAAGCGGAAACGCGTGCTTCTTGCTATTGGAGGGAGGCAGGCGAGAGCTGATAACAGTGGAAACACTGCGGAAACTCCTGCAAGGCGGAGAGAAACTCACCGAAAAAGGAGTCCTCGGAATGCAGTTTTTCAACCAAAGTTGTGACTGGTTGGATGTCCTATACTGCGTCACTATCGAGTTGCACGGGAAAGGGAATTACGAAGTGCAAGTCAATTGCCTGGTGGGAAGTGAGAGAGAACAGCTAAGAGATACGCAGTTGGAGATGCGATTGGTGCGTCTGGCAAAAGAGGTGCTGAGACTAGTGGAACAGAGGTGCAGAGCGCTCGTTTGCAAGCTGGATTTGGCCTATATTCGCGACTCACATGGAGGACTGAAGTTGGTAGGGACTGAAGAAGCGCAACTTCGAAATCCGAATTCAGCTCTGATTTCTCACAACAAGTCTCTACTATACAGCTTCAACCTGCCTCCTAGTGGGCTGAGCCACCCTCTGGTCCTGCCCAAACATTCAGACCCTAAGTCTCGGCCGTTCTCTAGTCTCCTACGGTCCCGATTCCGGTCGAAGCCTCGAGCGCAGGCCAGTCCTTCCCCTGAGTCTTTGGTAGTGGCCGCTGTAAAGACCTGCGCAAGTGCTGATCGTCTCCAAATGATTCGCAGCCGAACCGGAAATCGACTAGGTGTCGGAGCTTTCCGCAAGGGAAACGCTATGGTGGATCAAGAGACCCAGGCCGAGGGGGAAGTGTCTAGGCGAAGTATACTGAGGCAGGTGACCCGCCAGCAGTCTCGGGAGAGGCGCAGAGAGCTGGCGGTCAGTAACATTTCCATGAACTTGCCTGAGGCCAGTTGGGCAGACAGCCTCATTCAGGACCCCTTCGTGCGACTGTCTTTCCACAGGGATAGGAAGATGTCGAGAGGTGGGTCGTCTGTTTCGCTTACGGAGCCTTCTGATGCAGATCGCGCTAAGAGTCTCAAGAAAGGTCTATGCACAGGTCTCGCCAGTCGCAACCCGCCCCCTTCTCTCCCTTCCTACCACTATTAATCTACCCACACTTCACTTGCACATCCTTAGCTTGGTGGAGTGGGTCCTGGTTGCTTGAAAGCGAGGAAATCATAGGACTTGCAGGAGTTGGGACAAATCTATGTCTGCAGGTTCACTCCATCAAAGCTATGATCAGCTATCGTACATCAAGGGCGCCATTGTGCATACTTTTGACGGTTTTGGGCAATTTCTTTGCATTTGGCGGAGATTTTCCGAAGTTCCTTCCACAATCGGCGGCTTTTCTCTCGATTCCCTTTTCTTTTTCTCGATTTTTATTTAACTCCCTACAAATCCGCCTTTAATCCTGCTTCCTCTATATCCTTGGTCACTTCGTGTCTTGTCCAAAGCTTGCAGAGAGCAACCACCAACTCGATATACCAGCGCTTAGAGTTATCGAAGCCTTGTCCATTGAAATGGGCCAGAATCAGCTTCGCCACCCAGGAAGTGCGAGTAGGACAGGCTGAAAGTACAGTCCCAGACTTGTCCCAAGCCAGTGCAAATTGGCTGTTGCCTAGCCCTCCACTCAGCTGCAAGCGATGTCTAAGGACTAGGTCTAGCTAGCTTAGATGGAGGAGATGTACCTCGCGTTCTTGCGAACTAGAGTGATTACCTTGCCGCTGTTGTAGTCAGGCACACAGCGGAACTGCATCTGAGGCGAACCGAAGGTGATGGGGAAGCGGGAGATGGGGATGGAAACCAGCCAGAGCGAAGCCACGAAGCTGACCACGTTGACAATGGACGTGTGGACGAGGAAGTGGTTCCAAACCCACTGGTTCCGCACCACGTGAACTCCTTTGGGGATGGCTTTCAATAGCGCCTGTGAAGCCATAGATTATCCTCCCTCGCTAGCACTCCTAGTTAAAGCGCAGTCCAGGGCTCGTTCTGAACCCAGTCAGTCTCCTAATGCAGTCGTCTGTCACTCTCTTTTTCTCCCTCGTCGCCAGCCTGGCCTTTTGCGGGGTCCAGCTCCTTTGTGCCCACTCGAAGAAATCCCCAGCTCGCACAGTCCTCGCAGCACTGGGAGTAGACGCACGCAGTGAGGACACGAATTGCTGCGAAGCACACACCTCCGGGTAGTCCAAGTGCAGTCCCCCGTCCCCCAACTTTATATACTTGTCCCTGCCAGACCCGTCAGAGTAGTAGTGCAAAGACCTGGCGCCCGCTGCTGCAGACTTCGGCCTAACGGTCGCACTGCCAGCTCTGGGTATAGCCGCTGTAGCGTGGGTTTTCATACGTGCGAAACCCCCACCGTTATCGAAGGATATGTAGGTGTCCCGGCCTGTGCCGTCGGTCCGGTAGTAACTTGTCTTGGGAGTGATGGGCGAGTAGTTGGTTTTTTGCATTATCGCATGGTCGTGGAGGGGAAGAAGCTGCCATAGTGGACAAGGCTAGGGGGAATGGAAGCAATTTTGAGGCTTTTGGCTGTACTGGCGGACTTTACTCGCTATCTTACCTGCGGGAAGGAAGTTTAGCTGTTCACTTTAGCACCTTCGAAAATCGTCAGTTAAAACAATTTCCCTAATATCTGCTCAGGTCACTAACAGCTGCCAACACACCCAACTAGCTTCCTAAATCCTCATAGCCAATTATTCCTTCCTAAGCACTGGCACCTTACAGTCACTCTTTTAAATGACTAAGACTTCTACGGCCTCTAGCTGTGCTACCCAGCCGTCTAACTAGAAGTTCATTGCGTCAATAATAAAATGTGCATATTGTCTTTGAACCAGGGACAAGGGCCAGCCTTCTTTGGCTGAGGATATGACGGAGCAGACAATGCTATTGGACCAGTGTGTGGACAAATGCAGAGAACACAAGTGTCAGGGGACCATATACCGAGTGCCAATGAGAGCTTTTTAGGCGCACTGACTGGGGAAAGCAGGGAGTTCCCCTACAAGTGACTTGGTGTCTCAGCTTCCCAATATGGAGCAATTCTCGTTTTGACCTCAGCCTCACATTCTCCTGATGACGCCCACTGTCTACAAATGTGAGTCCCCACTCTGCGAAGTCTATTGCGCGGTAGACAAGTGGCAGTTCTCTGCAGACTTCCAACTACCTGTGCGACTGGCAGTGGTCTGCGTCCCTTCATTCCTCACCCTGTGAAGGTGATTTCCCGCTTCTAGGACTAAAGAAGGGACTCTTGTTCACTTGGCGGGAAATAGGCTGTGCCTCGTCCGTTAGTTTCAGCTTGCCCAACACCTGCTCA
>Ga0247837_1007249_pt1 | contig 14858 bp, 14 predicted proteins | sample LaCtaG_2_FD_187115 | JGI IMG/M metagenome (GOLD analysis project Ga0247837, IMG submission 187115) | Freshwater microbial communities from meromictic Lake La Cruz, Castile-La Mancha, Spain - LaCruzMarch2015_14.5m | ecosystem: Environmental > Aquatic > Freshwater > Lake | place: Spain: Castile-La...
CACCCTGCCGGGATTCTCCGATGACCACCCCTCCCGCCGACCGCGCCCCGGGCGCGCGCTGACTCTTACGGTCCGCGCGCCCGAAGCGCTCCATCAGTGAATTTACACCACCTCCGTGGACGCTACCATGTTCGCCTGACGCAGAGAGGCTGTATGCGCCAGGATTCGCATTCAGGCTGGATGTCGTTCATGGCGCAGCAGACGATCTCGACAACCGCGTGCGCATTGGACTGGCGAGCGCGGACTGGCCCGGCCGGCGTCGTATCTGTTCGCGATGCGCTTGTTGACGGGATGGGCGTGCGCGTGTGCGGAGGCTGGGGTTTTCCGCCAGCACATGCCGAATCTCCCGCGCTCACACGCGGCGAGGTGATGCGTTACCTTGCCGAGCTCGGGCTGGCGCCAGCCGCCATACTCGGCAAAACGTCCCTGCGCTGGCGTAGCGGAGGGCCTGACCGGCTGAACGTCAGCGTCACGCTCAGCAATGACGGGCGCACCGCAAGCATCTTCGCGCCGGATCGGCAACGCGACGTCGGCGCGGATTCCAGGCCCGCGCCATGAAGCGGGCGGTTCTCCGACTGCAGGCAGCATCGCGGCTGCTGGCTGCCCTTCCACGCCGAGGTCAGATGGACCGTGGATAGCGCGAGCTTCGACTACTGGGAGGGAGACATAACGAGCTGGACCGCTGGCATTTAGTCGACGACCCGTCTCATGTCTCCAGTTCGACATCCCAGTAGAGGTAGTCGAGCCAGGTCTGGTGAAGGTGATTGGGCGGGAATTTTCGGCCCTGCTCCTGCAGCTGGAATGTGGTTGGCCTGTGCGGCCGCACGCTTGGATGCATGCCGATCTCGCGCGCGAGCCGGCCGCCCTTGCGCAGATTGCACGGGCTGCAGGCCGCGACGATGTTCTCCCAACTCGTCCGCCCGCCCTTGGAGCGCGGGATGACGTGGTCGAAGGTCAGGTCTTCGTGGCTGCCGCAATAGGCGCATTCGAAACCGTCGCGCAGGAAAACGTTGAAGCGGGTGAACGCCGGCTGGCGGTCCTGCTTTACGAATTCGCGCAGCGCGATGACGCTAGGCAGGCGCATGGCGATCGATGGCGAGTGCACGTATTCGTCGTATTCCGCGACCACATCCACCCGCTCGAGAAAAACCGACTTCACCACCTCCTGCCAGGGCCAGAGGGAGAGCGGATAGTAGGACAGCGGACGGAAGTCGGCGTTGAGAACGAGGGCGGGCCACCCGTTCGGCGCGTGCGTTACTACCTGGGTCATGTGTACCCGTCGTCTTTGACAGGTCAGGCGGCACAACCCGCCAGGCCCGTCAGGTTCCCCACCTTGCGCCACATGGCTCCAGCAAGCGGGGTGATCGATTCTCTTGCATAACATCGTGACAGGGGGGCGACATGGCAAGCCCTTGCGTCAGGATGCGGTGAAGGTGTGGCTGAAGGGGTGCAGGTTGGGCGTGCACGCCTGCGGCACGCCGGGATCCCAGATTGGGGGACAACCTCCCGCCATCAGGCCGGTGTGAACTGCCTGTGAGGCTTTTGTTCTGGGCCGCCAGATCGATGGAGGGCCCCGGGACTCGGGATGCCCCGCGTGTTTGGCGACGCTGTTGCCAGCGCTGCCGGCAGGAGGAAATAACCCGGACCTGAATCGCCGGCAGGCGTTGGACGGCAGCCTGCGCACCGCGGCCTGCATTTCATCCGCCTGGCGACGTTGAGGCTGACGGCGCGCGGGCCGGCCTGTTCAGAACCAGCACCCCGAAAACGCGTCAGCTCGCTGGCGCGAGAGGCTCTTCACGCTCGCCTGCATCCATCCCGCACCGTTGAACGGTGATCGGCCGCCCTCCATGCGGAATTAAAGTCGCAGGTCCCGATACAGGGTGGGTGCCCGTATCCGGAATCGCCGGGATTGGTTCGTGCAAGTGACTGAGATTGTTCGGATCGAGCGCGAAATCCGAGGCGCCAGAATCGGCCGGTTCTGGTGCGGTCGGGGGCGCGTTGGGAGACGACCCCCATCTGTCCGCTGGGGAATTGGGCTGCCTCCCTTGGGCCAGGCAACCAGGATTCTCAGAACAAGCCAGAGAACAACTCCGGGGGTGTTGCGAGAATGAGCTGGGGCGGCCTGCACGTTGCGCGTTTCGGCAAGGCAGGCGGGGCCCGCCGCTCCGCTATCTGTCGGCGCGCTGTTCGGCTGGCGGGTCCAGCGGCGGGGTTGGGGCGATGGCGGCTGCAGCCAGCGCGATCGCGAGGATGACGAAGGCGGGGACCCAGATGAGGATACGTTTCTGCATCGGCGAATTCCGGCGCGCCTCGACAGATCTAAGGCTCGCCACAGTCGGCGACAGGGCCGTGACAGCCGCCATGGCGTGTTGACGCAGGCTGCGGCGGCGTGTCGCGAAAACGGCCGCGCCAGACGATTTTGCGATGAGACAGAACGTCCCGCTGCGGCGGACTGGGCCCTGTCAGGCGGCTTTGACTGCCTTGGGCGACAGCTTGTAGAGGCCGCGCCGATCCTGCGCGCCTTCGAAGGGCTGCGTCAGACCAATCACGGTCTCGGCGGCGCCGAGCATCAGGAACCCGCCAGGATTCATCGACTGAGCCAGGCGGTGCATCACTTCGGACTTGGTGGGGCTGTCGAAATAGATGAGCACATTACGGCAAAAGATGACGTCGAACTTGCCCAGGGTGTAGGACGGATCCATCAGGTTCATCTTGCGGAACGTCACCATCGAGCGAATGCGCTCGGAGATGCGCCAATGGTCGTCCTGCTGTGTGAAGTGGTGCATCAGCATCTGGATGGGCAGGCCGCGCTGAACCTCGAACTGCGTAAAGAGGCCCTGGCGCCCGCGTTCGAGACAGCGGTCGGAAATGTCGGTGGCGACGATCTCGACAGGCACGCCGCCAGTGAGCGCCGGCTGCTGGTCGATCATCATGGCGACGGAATAGGGCTCCTGGCCCGTGGAGCAGGCAGCGCACCAGATACGGATGCGCTGGCCCTTGCGAGCCTGGGAGAGGACGGGGAGCACGGCTTCCTTCAGGTGGTCGAACGGGGTCTTGTCGCGGAAGAAGAATGTCTCGTTCGTCGTCATCACGTCGACAAGCTGCGTGATCAGGCGCTCGTCACGGCGGGAGCGGACGACCTGGATCAGATCGTCGATCGAGGGCAGGCCTTCCTTGCGCGCAAGCGGAGCAAGACGGCTTTCGAGCAGGTACATCTTGTCGCCGCCGAGAACGATGCCGGCGCGCTTGCGGAGAAGCTGCGAGACGAAGTCAAAATCCTGGCTGTTCACGCAGCTTCTCCGTTCATCATACGCAACGCCAGTGGACCGAGGTCTTTTAGAGGCTTCACGGCTTCAGCGTACCCAGCCGTCGCGACGGCGCCGGGCATGCCCCAGACAACGCTGGTCGATTCATCCTGTGCGATGATGCGCCCGCCAGCCTTAACGACCTGTCCTGCCCCGTCGCGCCCGTCACGGCCCATGCCGGTTAGCACGACGCCAAGCACGCGGTTGCCGAAGGCGGCAGCAGCAGATTCGAACAGCGGGTCTGCAGCGGGGCGGCAGAAGTTCACGGGCTCGCCGCGATCGAGCGTGACGATGCGACCCGCGGGTCCGCGCGCGATACGCATGTGCTTGTCTCCTGGGGCAAGGAAGACACTGCCGGGCGCGAGAGCGTCGCCGTCGACGGCTTCACGGCAGCGCTTGCCGATGACGGACTCGAGTTTCTCCGCAAAGACGGGTGTGAAGGTGGCGGGCATGTGCTGGACGATCAGAATTGGCGCCTCGATGCGCCGGGCGATGCCACTGAGGAAGACGGGAAGCGCGGACGGTCCGCCGGTGGAGGCGGCGATGACGAGCACCGAAGGCGGCGCAACGATCGCCGGACGGGGGCGCAGGCCGAACGGACGCGATGCCGCCACGCCCGGGCGGGACGTTCCGTGGCGCTGTCCAAGCACGACGATCTTGTCGATGAGGTCGCGGCGATAGGTATCGACGCCGCCCATAGCATTGGCCTGGGGCTTGGCGATGAAGTCGGCAGCCCCGAGCGAGAGAGCTTTCACGGTCTGCTGCGCACCCTGAGTCGTCAGGGTCGAGGCCATGATGATACGGGCGTCGGGCGCAAGGCGACGGAGATGCGGGAGAGCGGTGAGGCCATCCATGTTCGGCATCTCGATATCGAGCACGATGACGTCAGGCTTTGTGGTGGCGGCCTCAGCGACAGCCTGCTGTCCGTCGGCACAGACCTTCACCAGATCGACGCGCGCGTCCTCATCGATCCAGCGGCGCATGAAGCCACGCACGATTGCACTGTCGTCCACGAGCATGACGCGGACGCGACGGTCGGATTCAGGCTGGCGGACTGCAAGCGTCACTTTTTCTCGGTTCAGACTGGGGACTCAGCAGAGGCCGACTTCGTTGAACTTGGATTCGATGATCTCAGAGTCGAACGGCTTCATGATGTATTCGTTGGCGCCGGATCGCATCGCTTCGGCGATGTGGCTCATATCGTTCTCAGTGGTACAGAAGACGACGGTGGGGCGCTCGCCGCCCGGCTCGCGGCGCAAGGCGCGCAGGAAGTCGATGCCGTTCATGACGGGCATGTTCCAGTCGAGCAAAATGCAGTCAGGCATGGTCTTGCGACAACACTCGAGCGCCTGGGCGCCGTCGGCGGCCTCGTCGGCCTCGAAGCGGAGGTCCTCGACAATGCGTCGGGCGACTTTCCGGACGACCCGGCTATCGTCGACAATCAGGCAGCGTTTCATGACCGATCCCTCAAGCCGCAGCTGCGGCGCTTCCCTGTCCGGCGCAGGCGAGCATCTGGTCGATGTCCATGATGACGAGCAGCCGGTTGTCGAGGCGGTAGACGCCGCGAGATACGGCTGACCATGTCGCATCAAGGTTAACGGGATTTTGCTCCATCTCGGCGTCGTCGAGCCGGACAACATCGCCGATCTCGTCGATGACCATCCCAAAGCTTTCGCCGCCATACTCAACGCCGATCGCAAGGCTCTGATCTTTATCAGTTTTTTCGCGTGCCGGCAGACCAAGGCGGCTGCGGGCGTCGATCGCGGTGACGATTCGTCCGCGAAGATTGAGCACGCCCGCAATTTCCAAGCTTGAGAGAGGAACGGGCGTCATCCGGGCGGGTCGGAAAACGTCACGAATTTCGGTGACGCTTAATCCGAACAGCTGCTCGCCGATCCGGAAAGTGACGTATTCGCGACTGCTCATGCGGCTTCTCCGCTGCGAAGCGCGCGCTGGATCGCGTCCAGCAGCGCGTAACGGTCTGATTTCGGGACTGCTTCTCCGTCCCGGCGGCTAGAGAGTGGGATGACCTGCGCTCCGGCAACGTTGTCGATCGGGCTATCGGCGTCGGTGAGCACCACGTCGAACGTTGCGCCAGCGGCAAGGCGCGCCCTCGCCTCTTCGAGGCCTTCGGCGACGGTGACGTCATAGCCAGCGGCGCTCACCATCGGGGCGAGAAGGTTGCGGAAGAAGGGGTGGGACTCGATGAGCAGGACACGCTTGCGGTTGACGCGCGGGTCCGTCTCGATGGCAGCAGAAGCCCAGGCCGGTTCGGCCTGGCTGAGGTAGTGGCCGACATCGACAATCTCGGTCGACTTGCCCTTGAGCACGGCCGTGCCGAGGACGCCGGGCGACTGGCCGCCGAGCTGAATGTCGAGCGTTTCCTCCACGATGTCGAGGATGGAGTCGACAGCGAGGCCGACCACGACAGAGCCCTGACTGAACACGAGCACGGGCTGGCGGCCTTCGTGGCGGACCATTCCGCCGGCTGGGACCAACGGCATTATGCGGCCGCGGTACTGGACGACGGGGCCGCGGCTGGTCATCTCGATGGTAGAAGCGTCGAGGTCTTCGAGACGCGTAACCAGCGAAAGCGGGCAAGCGCACGGCTCGGATCCGCCGGCCGAGAAGAGCAACAGGCTAACCTTGTGCTCCGACGTCTTTGCGGCGGCGGCGGCGGCGCGGGACTGTTCGTTGAGCAGGCGGTTCACGCTGCGCTCGACATTGGCGACAGAGCGCGAGATGCCGTTTGGATCGAGGATCATGATGACGGAGCCGTCGCCCAGGATGGTGGCTCCCGAGTATTCGGACATGGCGCCGAGACGCTTGGAGAGAGGCTTCACCACGATTTCTTCGGTGTCGAACACTTCGTCGACGATCAGGCCAAAGCGCAGTTCGCCAACCTGCATGATGACGATACAGGCGCTGCGGTCGCCGCGGTCTTCGTCGACGATCAGTTTGAGGCAGTCGGAGAGAGCGACCAGCGGCAACAGGTGATCGCGCAGGCGCAGGACGCGCGTCGAGTTGATCAGCTCGATCTTGTGCTCGAAGCGCCTTCCGGCGCGGACGAGCTCGAGTACGGACAGCTGCGGCAGGGCGAAGCGGTGGTCCTCGACGCCGACGATCAGCGCCGAGACGATGGCGAGGGTCAGCGGGATCTTGATGATGAAGGTGGTGCCGTGGCCCAGGCGCGAGCGCAGATCGATTGTGCCGCCGATCAGTTCGACATTCGTCTTCACCACATCCATGCCGACGCCGCGACCTGAGATATTGGTGACCTTTGCAGCGGTGGAGAAGCCAGGCGCGAAGATGAGGCGGTGGATCTGGGCGTCGGTCATCGGCATGGATTCGGCGATGTCGATGACGCCCTTCTCGATGGCTTTCGAGCGGATGCGGTCGGTGTGGAGGCCGGCGCCGTCGTCGGATACCTCGATGAGAATGTGGCCGCCCTGATGATAGGCGCGCAGCTTGATGGTGCCGTTCTCGGACTTGCCCGCGGCGAGCCGTTCTTCGATGGTTTCGACGCCGTGATCGCATGAGTTGCGGATCATGTGGGTGAGCGGATCCTTGATCAGCTCAAGCACCTGGCGATCCAGTTCGGTGGCCTCGCCTTCCATGACGAGGTCGATCTTCTTGTGCAGTTCGTTCGACGCGTCGCGCACGATGCGGGGGAGTTTTTTCCAGGCGGAACCGATGGGCTGCATGCGCGTCTTCATCACGCACTCCTGCAGCTCGGCAGTGACGCCTGAGAGACGTTGCAGAGGGGCCTTGAACTCGCTGTCTGTGGAGTTGCGGAGGATCTGCAAAAGCTGGTTTCGGGTCAGCACAAGCTCTGACACCATAGTCATCAGCGATTCCAGCACGTCGACATTGACGCGGATCGTGCTGGCACCGAGGGCACTCTTCTTGTCCTCGTCGTGATCAAGCGTGGCGGCCACGGCAGCGGCGACAGCGGCAACGGGCGCGACCGACTTTACCTCGACCGCTTCAGGACCTTCAGTGGCGTTGAAAGCCGCTTCGAGATCGGCGAGTGAGACTTCACCGGGGCGGAGGAAGCGGCCCTGGTCGGCGTCCCATCTGCCCTCGCCTTCAGCCGGTCCAGGCGCGGCGACGATGACAGGCGCTGGCTTTGGCGGCGGCGGAGCAACGGCCACGAGGCCGCCTTCAGAGGCGCGTTCGAGTTCGGCGATCATATCGCGATCGTCGCCCGGAGGTTCGACCTGCTCAGTGGCAAGATGGGCGAGAATTGACTTGATGCGATCAATGGAGGCGAGGGCCAGCGAAACCGCTTCAGGAGTGACCGGAAGTGCGCCGTCGCGGAACTTGCCGAGCAGCGTCTCGCCAGCGTGGGCGATAGACTCGAGCCGCGGAAGGCCGATGAAACCGCACGTGCCCTTGATGGTGTGGACGAGGCGGAAGATACTGTTGAGCGTCGCCTTGTCTTCGGGCTGGCTTTCGAAGCGGACCAACTCGGTATCAATGACATCGAGGCTCTCGGCAGTCTCGGTCAGAAATTCGCTGAGAAGATCATCCATGGCGGGTTTCCGCAGCACGCGTCGTTTTATGCTCCAGGCCAACAAGGCCCTCCCGGGGTTAAGATTTCGCTTCGCGGGATTCAGATATACCGAGGTTTGGACGGCATCCGGACGCCAACGTTACCTCGCCGGGGCGCCTGCGCGCCCGTGAGCCCAGCCCTCTTCCTTGGAGACGGCCCTTTGGGCCTCATCAGGATGAGGGCCATTTGCATCTGGATGCCCTCCCCGCGCCCTGAGAACCGCGCAGCGACGTCTCGTAGGACAAGGGCAGGCTGCCGAACGCGAGCGCCTAGAGAGGGGCCAGCGGACCGATACAGGCGAGGCCGGCGGCTTGCGGGACGGCGCGGGGTTCTATGCTGAAGCCTGCTTCTTCGGCGAGGACGCGAGTGAAATAGGGCTGGATCGCACCGCCGCCCCAACCGCCGCCGGGCTCCTTGCCCTCAAGGGCATCGAGCACTTCGCTCTTGAGCTTGGAGAACTGGCCACGCGCCTCGACATCGAGCACCAACTTGTTGCCCTGCTCCTTGGCAGAGACCACGCAGACGCCGCGGGCGGACGGCTCGATCATGATCAGCGCCATGTTCATCAGCAGACGGATCTGGCGGTTGGTTATGCGCTGGGTTGCGATCTGCCAGTCGAGTTCGGTGCGTGAATTGGTCGCGAAAAGCTTGACGAAAAGGTCCCTCGCCTCGCCAGTGCTGCAGAAATTGTCGTTGATCGACAGGATCTGGCTGCCGTGGGCGAAGCGGATGAAACGAAGCTTGGCCTCGAGGGTGGCAAGGCCCGTGCGCAGGGCCTTTTCGCCTTCTGCCTTCATGGCCGGGCCGAGGCTGTCATCGAACATGAGCTCCATGCTCTGCATCATCGATGTGAGTGGTGAGGCCACATCATGGCAGATGCGCGAGGCAACAAAGGACGCCAGCCTGGTCGAATCCATCATAGCAACAGCTCTCCCGCCCCGAATGGGCCGCCCAAACGAATCGGAAGCTAGCTGATTTGGAGTCCAAGCCCCAAGCCGGAATTAGGCACCATCCGAGTCCGTTCCATAACCGCTCTTCTCGTCGGGTACGTGATCGTGATGACAGGAGCACGCGCTGTAGAAGGACAGCGCGAAGAGGCCTACGGCAAGCAGCACCGAGCCCTTTGCGCGGAGTGCGAAGGCGATCACGAAATGCGCGTTTGGAAAGCCTTTTCCGCCAATAACCCGCGCCGCGCCGCCCGCCATGAGCGCTACTGTAACAAGCACGAGCGCGAGGATGACAATGGTCTTACGTGATAAAAGTCGTGACAACGCAAACGCTCAGCGGAGGTGAATCCGCCGGGCGCACGCATGTGTTGCTGCAAACATTAACGGGCGGACGGTCCGTTAAGGTTTTTTCCTCCACGGATCACCCGGGCCCGACTTGAGCACCTCGCCAGACTCGGCGTTGGCGAAGAGCTTCTCCGCCATGGCCGCGGCGACGGTCGAGACCGGATCGCCAGCCTTCTGCGAAATACGCGTGTATTCGGCGAGGCGGCCAGCGTTGATCTGGTCGACCTTGCGCTTCACCTCGGCGGAGACTCGACCCGGGTCTGCGATGCCGAGATAGCCGTCAAACTGCTCGCCGATGATGCCTTGCGCCTTAGCCTGTTCGATGACCGGGTCGGCGGCGTGCGCGACCATAAGCGTGGCGGCCGCGAACATTGCGACGAACCATGTGGCGAATTTCTTGAACATGCTCATGACAGGCTCCTTTTTCCTGCCTCAGAACAGATTGGGATTTGCGGCGATCGTGTCCTCGAGATCCTTGTCGAGACGATAGCGGATCTCCTGGTCGATCTTCACATTAAGGTTGATCGTGATCGGCTTGTCAGACGCCTCAATGCGTACCGTTGGCGTGCATGCGGCGATGCCGGCTGCAAGCGTGAGCGCGACGCCCGCGGCCAGCGCCAGTCTCGCTGCCGGGGGTCTCGTAGATGCTTCAGGCATCGCCTGCTCCGTTGGTTGGGTCGCCGGGGCGGCCCGGGTTGCAAGCCTTGCTTCTTCGCGGGTCTGCGTCAATCGGGCTGTCAATGACGCGCCTCCCGCTCGCTTTGCTCCTGCGCCTGTTTGATTGCGGCACCGATGTCAGGCTTCTGGAAGGTCGAGGTTAGCAAGGGTACCAACGCGCTGTCGATGCCGATGTTCAACTGGAATGGCTGCCCGCCCAGTACGTCAGGATTGCGGCCGAGCACGCTCAGCTTCAGCAGCATCTGTCCGGTCAGGTTTCCATCGAGTCCCACTTCCAGCACCTCATAACGAAAGTCCTTCAGCGCATCGAACAGCATCTTCGAGTTTTCGTCCGCTTGCGCCGCAGCATCCCCCGGCGATCCTGAATACTGGATAACGCCCGGCATCACTGACTTGAGAACAGCATTGTCGATCTTGGCTGAACCGGTCGTGAATACGACGGGAAACTCGCCGCCGACGACGCCGGCGAGTTTCAGGTCTGGCAGCTTGAACTGGTCGGCGAGGACGGCGAGGTCCCAGTTGACGGCGCGGGCGACAATGCGGTTCTCGGCGCTGCTGGAAAACGCGAAGAGATCGGGATCGACGCGGATGAAGCCGCCGACGAAGGGCCATTCGGCGCGTTCGAGCTGGATCGCGTCAAAGCCGACAAGCTGGAAATCGATCGTGCCTTTCTCGATTGGCAGGCCGAATGTGACCTTGTCGATGCTGATGCGCTGGCCGGGCGCGGACTTGAGATTGAAGAGGTCGGCCACGTCGATGCGGCCAGAGACGCCTTCGAACACGCCGGCGGAAGCGAGGACGAATCCGAGCTTCTTGAGGTCGAGTACGCCGGACGCCTTGAAGCCGTCGGCGTCCCACGCCGCAGCGCCGCCGATGTCGAGGCGGCCGGTGACGTTGGCGGGGCCGATGAGAAGGGGCGAGAGATCCTCCGGCTGGAACTGGCGGGGGCGGAAGATGAGCGGGGTGGGTTCGAAGGTCAGACCGCCGGCGCCTGTATCGAGATCGTGCTGGCCCCTGACCTGCGCGACCTGAACGCCCGATTTCGCTACGTTGAACGCGCCGGTGAAGGTAAGCGCGCTATCTTGCAAATAGCCTTCGCCGCGGAAGCTTGCCTCGGAGAAACGTTGGGCCCCTGCGGGGTTCGGATCGAAGATGCGCATGGCGACGCCGGTGAGTGCACCGCTGAGGCTGTTGCCCTGCCCTGAGAGATCGAACCTGGCGGTCAGGTCGGCGACGTTGGCATCTTCGGTTTTCGCCGAACCGCCATCGAAGGTCCCGGTGATTTTCCAGCCGCGCGTAAGATCGAGCACGCCCTTGATGCCCTCGATGCGGATCGGGACCGGACGCTCATCCAGCTTTAGGCCGATGGTCCAGGGCTCGGCGTCGAGATTTGCGCGGAAGCCGCCTGCGGTCCGCCAGCCGATGTCGGCAGCGCCGAGAACTACGTCGGCAGAATAACCATCGCCGGTGACAGGGATGCGGACGGCGGCGAGCCTGCCCTGCCCGACGAGATCATCTGCCGTGCGCTGGGCGAGACGGCCGATGGGCGTGTAGCGAAGCGCAGCGGCGCCGAAATTCGTGTCGCCGTAGGAGGCGGACTGCCATTCGATCACAGCGCCCTTCGGCGCATCGGCGATGAAACTGGCTGCGTGCCAGCGGGAAACGACCTCGGCCGTTGCCCGCACGCCTTTCCAGACACCGCCGGCGAGCGCACCGTCGAGACGGATGGAGAGATGGCCTGCTGCTGCGCCAGCCTCTGCATCCGAGGAGAGATCGAGGCCAGTGAACTCGGCGGACAGTGTGTCTGCGCCGACCCGCCAGGAGCGGAGTGTTGCAGCGCCTGACAGCGCGATGCGCTCCGTCGTGCCTTCGGCCTTGGCGAGATTGATGGTGACGGGCGGCGCGCCTCCACCCCGGAGCGACAAGGCGCCTGCTGCTGTCCAGGCGCCCTCCGTTGTGGTGAAGGTGGCGACAGGCGCGTTCATGTTCGTTGATACTGAGAGCGTCAGCCCGCTGGCCGCTTTCAGCGTGGCACCGGCGCTCAATGAGACGAGCACACCCTTCGATGCGGCGCTTGCCGACCACGGAGTGGACACGCTGAAATTCTGCGCCGCGCGATCGATAGTGGCGCGCAACGCCTCGCCGAAGGACGGCAGGACGGATGCGAAGGCTCCGGCGGCGAGATCGGAGATAATCGCGCGCTGCTGGGTGCGGAGCATGGCGGACGAGATGGTGGCTTCGCCATCGGACACGGTAAGCGTGTCGCCGTCGACCTGGACCTTGCCAGCGATATCGATACGCCCTGCCAGGGCCTGGGGCGTTGAGAGGCCTTCGGCGATGAGCGAAAGGTCACCGCCGGCGCCGGAATTCGATGGCGTGATGAGGGCGGCGAGCGTGGCCCTGCTCCAGGCGATGTCCGCCAAGGCGCCCTCGCCCGTCGTGGCGTTGACCTGCAGGCGACGTACGCTGGAAAGCCAAGCGCCGAGCGAGAATGTCTCGCCGCCGATCGCGGCGGATTCGACTGTCGCCATTGCCTGCGTCGCCGAGAGGCTGGTCGTTTCGGTGGAGACCGTGCCGAGCTGCACCGCGCCTTCGCCCTTCAACACGCCTGCCGACTGTTGCAACGTTGCGTCGACTTGTACGTCGGCTAGACGCACGCCCTGTGAAACGAAGTTCGCGAGATCGACCTTGAGCGCTGCGGAGATCTCCTCGCCGGCAACCCTTACGCGCAGGCGTGCAGCAGAGAGTTCCATCGTGCCGCCAACGAGACCAAGCGATGTCGGGGTCGCTGCAATGTCGACGACGAAGGCGTTATTGCCGGAGGCCATGATCGTACCGCTCGCGTATACGGGACCCGACAATGTGTCGCCGATCAGCGTGACGCGCGTGAAGGCGAGACGCGGCGGAGGTTGCGGCAGCGCGTCGTCCGGCTTGGTGAAATTCGTGATCGCGGTCTCGAGGTCTCCGAACAGAGAGCGCTTCCCGGTAAGGTCGAGGCGGACTGTGACTTGATCGCCCGAGACGGCTGTCGGGCGTAGCGAGAATGGTCCGGTCCATGCGAAGGTGATCACGATTTCGCTTGCAGTCAAAGCTGCGTCAGAGGCGCCGGGCGCGCGGGCATCGATGTCGGTTAACGTAATGCCGCCGAGGTCGAGACGCGTAATCGAAAGCTTGCAGGTGAGGCTTTGACCCCCGCAAACACTTCGCGCAATCGTTTCGGCTATGGGTTGCCGAAACAACCAGAGAGCGAGCCCGAGAATCCCCAATGCGGCGAGAAAGAGGCCGGCTCTGCGGCCTATCGCTGCGCTTTGGCGGGGCTGAGCAAGGTTTTCTTCAGTCATTGGGGCCTAAAACATACATTGGTCCTTGTGCTATAACACCTGAACGTTTTTATCTGCCTAGTCGGTCGCCGCTCGCACAGAACATCGCGGGGTAGCGGCTAACCGGACAATCTGTTCCGTAAGGAACTCTCGGAGCACCCATGAAAAACGTATTGTTTGATTGGGGGGTGGGTGCGGCTGCGGCTGTACTTATTGGGGCTGGACTGGTCGCGGCAGGCGCATCGACGCGCGCCGTTGAAGCGGAAGCGACAACTGAGACTGGCCCTGACCCTCGCGAACTGATGGCTTCCATTACTAGTGCTCGGGAGAGCGTGGACCTCGCAAGCGAGATGAAACGCGTTTCCGTTCTGCGGAACGAAACGCTTTCGTCCGTGCTCGATCGTATCGGCGCGCCGCGCGGAGAAGCGAACGCCGCCGTATATGCCGCGAGCCAGATGCTCGACCTGCGCAGCATGCAGCCGGGCGACGATGTTACGGCGTGGATCGAGACCGGCGCAGATGGCGTCGTACGGCTCGGAGGTGTTTCACTGCGTCCAGCTGCAGAGACCCAGGTGCTCGTTTCGCGCGCGGCGGACGGCACGTGGACAACGCACAAGCTCGACACACGCCTGACGCCTGGCATCAGCTACGTCTCCGCCGACGTTGATCAGTCGATCTACCAGACGGCGCTGGGTCTTGGCGCACACGATCAGCAGGTTGTCGATTTCGCGGATATCTTCGGATACGACATCGACTTCCAGCGCGAGGTGCACCCAGGCGATCGCTTCGGCATGCTTTACGAGAGCTTCCAGGATGAACGCGGCGCCGACGTCAAGACCGGCGTCGTGCTGATGGCGGAGTTCGACGGCGCCGCACTGAGCAAGACCTTCTACCGCCACACTCCAAGCGACGATGGCAATGTCGACTACTTCGATGCGACCGGGCAGAGCGCCAAGAAATTCCTGATGAAGACGCCGATCAACGGCGCGCGTCTTTCGTCCGGCTTCGGCAATCGGAAGCATCCGATCCTCGGCTACACCAAGCTGCACAAGGGCACCGACTTCGCGGCGCCGACAGGCACGCCGATCTACGCCGCAGGCAATGGCCGCATCACGAGCTATGGCTCGAATGGATCGTTCGGCAACCATGCCAAGATCGAACACGCCAACGGCTACACCACAACCTACGCGCACATGAGCCGCTTCGCGAAGGGTCTCAAGCGCGGCTCAAGCGTGAAGCAGGGCCAGGTGATCGGCTATGTCGGCACGACGGGACGTTCCACCGGCCCGCATCTCCACTACGAGGTGCACATCAACAACAAGCCGGTCAATGCCATGAGCCTGAAACTGCCGACGGGCCGCAAGCTCACGGGCGAGCAACTCGAACAGTTCAAAGCCGAAATGGCGCGGATCGAGGCGCTGCGTGACGCGGAGATTTCCGAGCGCATGGTCGCGCAGGCACAGCCGGCCGCGCCGGTCGGACCAGGCTATACCTCGGTTCCTGTCGCGGCCCCTGCCCCGGCAGAAACCCGCGATATCGCGATTCGCCCGTAGTCGACACCGGCGCGCCCGTGCTGCTGATCAGGGGAATCGCTTCGGGTTAATTTGAGGCCTGTCGGATCAGCGCTTCCATGTAGTCGTGGTTGAGGGCGGCGAGGGTTCGGCGGTTTTTCAGGCTGTGCTTGTCTTTGGGTTTTCGGATCATGTTC
>Ga0247837_1007251_pt1 | contig 14849 bp, 13 predicted proteins | sample LaCtaG_2_FD_187115 | JGI IMG/M metagenome (GOLD analysis project Ga0247837, IMG submission 187115) | Freshwater microbial communities from meromictic Lake La Cruz, Castile-La Mancha, Spain - LaCruzMarch2015_14.5m | ecosystem: Environmental > Aquatic > Freshwater > Lake | place: Spain: Castile-La...
TGAGTGTATGTAATAGTTCCCACTTTACACCATTATTTGTGTTTAGTCTTTCTCTATATTAGAGTCCGCCACTCCACTGATTCTGATAAAACAGCTACCTGTTAGGCTGTACTCCTTCTCATTAAGCCAACAGACACACTATATGGCGAAAGAAGGACTGTAGCGGAAAGTCAGTGGAAGTGATAAATCCGTCTAACTGTATAAGGCTCGCTTTGGCCGAGGTTAGCAGCTAATTGCGTATACTTTCTTATATATTTGCACTTCGTTGATGAAATAAGGGATTTATTGGAATAGGGCGGAAAGGGGTTAGTCGGTCTGGACATAGATTCCAGCTTCTAAATGTCATTTTGCCTTTTTTAGCTAAAAAGCTGAACTGTAGGGGAAATATACTGCCGGTACTACTAAAAGAACAATAATACACCCAATTTCCCCAGCAAAAGCCGCAGTAAGGTGGAGTTTCTGGAGCAAGCCTCCATATTGTCCCATAACAGAGTGCGTATGAGGGCGGTATAAGCATGTGCAGGGAGGAAGTAGGCACTTACCTTGGTGGAGTGCATCGTTGATCACGCAGAACGATCACTTAGGGCCTAGCAGGTCATTTGCACACTGACGTCTGTGAAGCCCTATAGCTTCTCGAAAGGGATTGCTAACAACAAAATTTCTGGCAGTGGGGACGTGCGCTCGTCGCCTCCCCGCCTCTTAAACAACAGAATCGAGCTGGACTCCACTAGAAATAAGATGTCCAAAAGGTTCACCCCCATGATCATCACTCTCCCTGCGGCCAAGGAGCCGCGCACCCGGTCCGGCGCCCCTATTCGCCCGACTGAAGAGTACCTGGAAGAGCTGAAAAGAATGACGGATAGGAAGGAGGAACATGTGGAGCAGTTGAAGGAGATGGGAGCTTCCCTAGACGACCTGCGTCACTCCCTGCACGCAACCTTAGACGACTCCCTCACTTCCTCAGTCATCCAACTCGCCAGTCTGCAGCACCAGCCGCCCCAGCTCTACCCAGAACACGTCAACCAGTCCGAACTACTGCGTCTCTTACTCTCTTCTCCAGCTCACTACGAAGTGCAAATGATCTCCAAGCTCAAGCCGAAGCTGTACCGCCGGAGACAATTCGAAATAGTCGCTCAGATTCGCGCTTTGGAAGAGACACGGGTATTTCCAGAGGCTGTGAAGTTCGAAGTGCAGGTCTATAGCACAGTTCACCCGATAAAGAGACTGGAGCTGAATTCGAAGGAAACTCCGTTGCTGCTGTATAGTGAGGCGGAAAGCAGTCAGCAGGGCAGGGTGGAACTCAAGAGGTTGACGTTCACCGAAGACACGTGTGCGTTTCCCTACGAAAAGGTGCACCTAGCCCTAGTTTGCTGCGAGCGCAACGACGTGAGGCCGCTGATCCTCGAAGACCTGCACGTCTCCACCCCTAGAAAGAAGTACTAGTCTGCCTACCCTACGTCTGTCTTCCTCCAGATATAATTGGACTTACAGACTCTTCCTCATCCTCCAGTTTCTCCACCATTTCGCCGAGACTGGTCCACAGTCCTGTCATTTGCAGCAAATTGGGACTGCGGATGAGCAGGGCCGGCCCTCTCACAGTCACAATAGACCTGTAGACTGGGGCTTGCAGCGGCTTGAAGGCGGGAGTGAGGCGAGAGAAGGAGCGCTGGCAAGAACTGATGCGCAGGGACATGCGGAAGTAGGCGTTCAGCCCCATTTATGTTTGTGGGGAGGAGGTGAGGCTGGGGATTTGGGAAATGCGGCAGAGAAGTGAGGGAGAGGAACGGGTTTTTGAGGTTTTGGGACACATTTGCAGGGAAATTGGCGGTTTAGCGCGATTCATTGCTCTTTCGAGCTGTATTTTGCTTGGAAATTTGCTGTTCTGTATAAGCAGCTCGATATAGGAATACTGAAAACCACTAGTGTGAAATCAGTATTTCTAGCTAAATCCTCGCCTACAGCCAATTTCACACTTATTATTAGTGGATTTATCGCTTATACGAGTATTAATATTTACCCTGCTCCCTCACTGCCTGTAATGCGTCTAAACCTAGCAACTGCCTCTCCGTGTAGTGTTATCCCTTGTAGAAATCTGGTCTGTTGTAATAAATGGAAGAAGGTGGAGATCAGCCGTATCGCTGGGTGCCTCCGGAAGACGTTGGAGACAACCCTCCTCCGCCCATGGCAGCCCCAAACCCGGCCTTAGCTCAGTACCCTCCCCCAAACGCTGGCGCCCTGAACTACCCCCCGCCCAACCTGCAGCCTCCCGCCCCCTTCCCCCAGCGTCAACAAGTCCAAATGGTAATCCTCCAGACCAACATCTGGACTCGCACATCCCAGCCCGCCCTGTGCGCCTCTTGCAACCAACAGGTCATGACCCTGGTAAACTACAACACCTGTAACTCCCTGCTGCCCTGGGTGTCCTGCTGCTTGACCTGCTTGACAGGCTGCTGGTGTTGCTGCTGCTGGATCCCGCTTTGTATCAATGAGTGCAAGACAGCGGATCACTTTTGTCCGCAGTGTAGGATGCTGCTGGGGAAAAGAGCGATTATTTAGGCTAATTTGGTCTTAAAATGCGGAGTTTCCATCTTCTCCTGGTGACGGTGACTGCCAAGGTGTTCATTCTGGGGCCGCCTGGGCTTAAGGCGGAGATGCAGAGTCGGAATCCTGGCCTGGGAGAGGTCAAAGCCTCTCTTGGCAACTTTGGGAACCCACCCTATGGCACTTCGATAGTGGGACGAGCGTTCTATGATAAACACAACCCCTACGTCTGCGACCCAGTGACTCTCAACTTCGCAGACGAGCCAGACACTGTGAGCGTCCCTATCCTCATGAGCAAAAGAGGCGGCTGCACCTTCGCCCAAAAGGCCAGATGGGCCGAAAACGCAGGCGCCAAGGCCCTCCTCGTAGTCGACAACGTGGACGAACTGGTGGAATTCGTAGTGATGACTGACAGTGGGTATGGGGGAAATATACAGATCCCTTCCTTTCTGGTGGGGAAGAGGGATGGGGAGGAGGTGTTGAGGTATGTGGAGCAGCTGAGGGAGGAAGTCGTGGTGAAGCTGCAGTTCGAGGTCAGGAAGAATGAGAGGGTGAGGATGGAGTTGTGGTTTTCGCCCAATGAACAGCGAGCCAACTCCTTCCTATCCGACTTCTCCCCCTACGGCCGCGAATTCCCTCTGTCCCACCTGAACTTCACCCCCCACTACGCCCTTTGGAACTGCAGAGAGTGCCTGGACTCCAAGTTCACCCTCGACCACCCTGACTGTATCAGTGGAGGGCGCTACTGCGCGCCTGACCCAGATGGCACAGGACCGGCAAAGGGCAGAGACGTGATTTTGGAGGATATTAGGGAAATTTGCGTGTTTGAGCAGAGTTTGCGGAAGGAAACGTACTTGCTTTGGATGGATTATATGAGGGAATTTAATGCGACTTGCGTGGGAAATGCGGATTTCTCAGAAAAATGCTCAAACCTCGCTATGAAATCTGCAAAAATCAACATAAAGGACGTAAATACCTGCTTTAACCGCAGTTTCACAGGCCAAAGTATCAGTAAAGACGATAATTCGCTAATGAAGCGGGAAAAGGACAGTTGGAACGACCAAAGCACAGGCCTATACCCCTCCATCCTGCTGAACAGTGTGATGTACCGCGGAGACTGGGAGGGACTGCATGTCGCCAAGACGATTTGTGCGAGTTTTTTCTCTGCTCCGTCCATTTGTGAGAAGCTGGATACTCTCAGTGGCCGTGAGAATCAGGCGGAAGCGGAGGGGAGAGTGTCCACTTCGCTAGCAGTGGTGATAGTGGCCATAGTGCTGCTAGTGATTGTGTGTGTGCTGGTGGGGTACCGCATGTACCTAGGGAGAGAGTTGAAGGAGACAATGAACCAGCAGGTGAGCTTGGCTGTATCGCAGTACAGAGCTTTGGGGGGAGAGGCAGAGTTAGAAGCAAGGAACAGATAGGTAGTAACCCGCTTATATGGATTTCCGCCTTTAGGACCCTCTGTTAATTTCCCAATTGCGATGCATCGAGAAGGAGTAGCTGCGGACTTCTATGCAGCTGGACATCACATTAAGTCTGCCGCTCATTAGTGCTAAAGGACTGTCTAGTTATAATGTCCAGAGGGTTTGAAGAGCTTGCGTCTCGGCCATCACTGGAGCTGGCTACTGAGGAACGACAGGTCCAGCCCGAGGAGGTCAAGGCCTCCCTCTCCCCCAGAAGGTCTCTTACCCCCTTACAACCGCTCACTTCTGATACGCGCCCTGCTGCCAGCGTGCTGCCCTCCTCCTCCTTCTCCGTTTCCTCTTCCATCCCTTCCTCTCGCCTTTTCGAAGTCTTTCGCGCCACTGTGACTCTCAATGACTATCAGGTGATAGAGCAGACTTCGTCGATAGCCACTGCGGTCTTCAAGCAGCCGCTGTCCTGGAAGGAAGCGATTATGTGCTGTTTGCCGGTGTCTAGTCGAGTGGGCAGTTCCAGACATCTAGCGGCTATACGTCTATCAATTGTGTCGAAAGGAGAAGTGACAAAGGTACTTCTAACCGGCCTGTACGGAGGGGTGCAGCCTTTGCGGAAGTTCGCCCAGGACTTCAAATCCGCTCTCGACAAAACGCAAGGCTCAATGCCCACCGCCTCAGGCCGACCCTCGCTCCAGAACTCCAGCATGACTCTCCGCTTTCGAGTCTTGGAAGAAAGCGACGAGGAGTCCGACGCACTGCCTTCGAAGCAGGCGAGTTACTACCAGTACGTCAAAATAATGACGTCTGAAGGGTACACACTGGGCAGAAACATCGCTCTGTTCCTTGACAACTTCATGAATCAGTACAGGAACATCGAGGAAAGCGCGAGACTGCTGCCGCAGCCAATGGACAGCGTGAAGGCAGTCATTGAAGAAGTGGTTTCCGCCCTCGACACCCAACTCCGCTCCTCTGAAGAAACCATGAGTCGTCCGGCCGTGGAGAAGTTCCTGTTTTCAAAGGTAGTGCGCACGTAGGTGTACTCGCATCTCTTTGCTATGTATATGTGCTCCACCAGTGAGGCGGATGGGAGGCTGGCAGCCACTCAGGTGTCCTTTGCTGAAATCGCACCCTCTGCACTAATGGAAAAACTCCAAGTTGACGCTAACTTCCGCCTACCCAGTATCGAGAATCCTTACCAAAGCGCTATTTCCGCTCTTAGCGAAATATCAGGCTTGACGACTCCCCTCGACAAGCTGAACTGTCTGCTGAAGATGGCAGCCCTGCTCCAAACTGAAATCCTCGACTACTGGAAAGGCAAACTAGAGCTGCAGTCCATGGACCAGGAACTCCCACTGCTGATATATGTGCTGAGCAAGACTCAGGTTCGAGGACTGACCGCGGAGCTGAGGTTTTTGCTGGACTATGTAGGGAGTAGGGATGAGTTTGAGGGGGAACAGAGGCTGCTGGTGAATTGTGAGGTGAGGGATAGGTAGATGGCGGCGAAGTTTTTGGCTCAGGGCTAGGCACTCCGACTGCTATAATATGGCTAGGGCCTCAGGTTACCTCTGTGTGCTGGGCGGTCTCATTGCCAACCTCGTACCGCTCACTCAGGCAAGCGGCCTTGTGAACACTTGGGGCACAATGACAGTGTACGTCACTTCCTACCTGCACCTCTTCAACTCTGACACTAACTTGTCCACGACTTACTGCGTCTTTCCACTGATAGTGGTGTTCTACTCCTTTGGGTCCTGTAGGAAGCTAAGCAGTCCTGGGAACCCTGCTATACCGCTGGAAAGGCGCCCGCCCCACCCTCCTAGTCGGAGGCGCAGTAGAAGCAGGCACGATCTTCGTCCTCAGTTTCAGCACAAACACCTCCGAATTCATCGCCGGCTTCAGCCTGGCAGTAGGGTACGCAGGGGGCTCTATGGTAATGACCCCTGTCTGGCCCTCAGTCCGCTACTTCCCCGCCCACAAAGGCCTGGTCACGGGACTGGTAATGCTGGGGTATGGCTTTGGGAACCTGCTGGATGGACTGCTTTTCACCTTTCTCGCGAATCCGTATAATGACACTCCGGCGCTGGAGGTGCGACACAATGGGATGGTTGATAGGCTCTTTACGGCTGAGGTGGCACTCAGAGTGCCATTCGCACTGAGATGGCTGGCGGCTGCTTTAGGCCTGTTTACGCTTGTGGGAGCTGCACTAGTCTCGGAGCCGGATGAGAGTGATATGCTGCTTCCGCCTACTAAAGAAGCAGAGGAGATTAGCAAGAAGCAGGCCTTTTTGAGTTGGGAGTTTTGGGACATGTGTCTAATAGTCTTCTTCGGCTGCGCTTTCGGCCTCTACATCACCAACCAATACAAAAACTACGGCATGACGGAGATCCACAACGACCACTTACTGTCCTACATCGGCACAGTCGCCGCCCTGTGCAACGCACTCGCCCGCTTCTTCATGTCTTTCATCATGGACTACATCAGCTTTAAGCTGCTTTACTGTGTGAATAGTCTGCTGCAGGCCTGCTTGGCCGCCACGATCGAGCTAGTGGTGGGCAGTCCGGAGCTGTTTGGGGTGTGGGTGAGTCTGAGCTTTGTATGCCATGCGGCGAACCTCTCCCCGTTTGCAGTGGCTAGCAGCACTATCTATGGTCCGCAGTAACCCACAGCCAGTCTCGGGGCCAGCGTCTTCTCCTGGGTATGGCAGGCCAACGGCCTGTCCTCTCTCGTGTCTATTCTGGTCAATTCCACCCTAGGACTGGACTACGGGTATGTGTGGGTGTTTCGGCTGTATGCAGTGTGTGCACTGATTGCAGGAGTGTTTACACTATTACTGAGGGAAAAAGTAAAGGCACGCAGTAGATAACAGGCTAGTTAGGCATTAATAACGCGCTTTCTGGTCTGCTCAGGCAAACCTTATGACCAGAAGCTCGTCTACGTAGCAACCGGTCTAAACAAGGCTATACTGCTTATTTGTAATTGCTATACCTACTACTAGCACTGCGTAAGGCAGACCACTGGCCCTCTAGTAAGGCCTATCAATAGTAACTGCGCTTCATTAGTAGGCAATAGATCAAGAATTGAAATTAAAGCAACTAGAAGACTGCAAAATGCGCGGCTTCTTGCCCTCACTATAGCCTACGAACAGCCCCAAACGCCGGTCTTGTCCCACTCCAAGACACCTCCTAGTCACAGTAGGCATCGGAAAGCGAGACACCACTTTCTTCTGCCGGGTCTGATACAGGACTTGCGAGGTATTTGCAGACAGGTTTTTAGGCGATACTGCAAGCGAATAGGTTTTTTGAACTGCACCGGAGGCGGATTTCTTCTTTGCGTGAGAGCCGGAGCGCAGGAAATGCAGCAATTCTCTCGAAGGCTGTGGCGGACTACTAGGCATTTCAGGTTCATAGACGGAAGACACAGAGGACAAGTCTGCGTTTTCGCTACTAGTAGGCAGGGATTGGAGAGGGTTAGCAGACAGGAAAGTCGTTGGGTTGCGCTTGGCCTTGCGGAGTGGCTTGGGGGAGGCTGTGGGAGAGGCAGCAGGGGAGAGAGGCACTTGGCCGCAGCTGAAGTGGTCACGACGGAACTTGTCGTCTATACCCGAGAGAATGGAGCGGTAGTGGTCCGCCTGGAAGTCCAACTGTGCTCCACGGTGGTCCACAAGGTTGATCACTTTGCCTCCATACAGAAAGCGTAGCACATGCTTGGGAAAGGGAGAACTTCCAGTGCAAACCGGCCTACTCTGCATATCAGACGGATTCATTACTGTTTATCTAAGCGCTAGGCCAGATCATCCCCCCAATCCAGAACAACATGCGAAGCACTGCCGCCCTTAGGCGAAATCAGGTGCAGAGGAAAGCGGTAGACCAGTTTCGCCCTATCCTGGTACAGCTTCACATCCCTCGTCTCCAGTTTCCAATACCTCCCCGCAGTTCCACTCCTCCGAGTCCCAATTACCACTCCTTGTCGTGGCTTCCTTCTCTCCACTGCAGGCCTCCCTTGCAGGGTAATTTTGTGAATATAAATCTGCGTCTCTCTGAGGAAATCCAAAGTAGACCGAACTCCCTGGACTCCCTCTCGCCTACATACCCTTTTCCCCTGTGTTTCTTTGGGTAGCGAGGACTTCCACTGGTAGTAGAAAGGAGCGGGCGGGGAGAGGGCTCGTAGATAGCTGTGGCTAAGAGGCAGGGAGGTGTTCCGATAAGGACTGTGCATATATCAGTTCTATTCCTCCACAATGGCGTATAATTAATAAGCCAGCGACTAGGCTAGACAGGCGGAATGGCTGTAGACGGGTGGTCTAAGGGAGTAGAGGCCTCTATATGGCGGTGATCTATCGTGGAGAGACGCCATATAAGGGAAATGTTGGCACTGAGTAGGCGAGTCCGGGCAGGTTTGCGGCTGTTTTCAGGGCCAATAGACGAGACTGAGCGCAGTTTCCTCGCCCCCGATGTGCTTTTCGAGCAGCTCAAGTCCCGCGGCTTCGACTTTTACACTGGAGTGCCCGACAGCCTGCTGAAGGACTTCAACTCCTACGTGACCGAGCATACTCCCGAAAGCCGCCACATCATTGCTGTCAATGAAGGCGCAGCCATGGCTGTAGCGGCCGGCTACCACCTGGCCACGAGGAAGTTCCCTGTGGTGTATTTGCAGAACTCGGGCCTGGGGAATATCATTAACCCGCTGCTGTCGCTGGTGGATCCCAGGGTGTATAAAATCCCGGTGCTGCTGCTGATTGGGTGGAGAGGAGAGCCGGGCACGAAGGATGAGCCACAGCATATGGTCCAGGGCAAGGCGATGAACAGCCTTTTAACTGACCTGGGAGTCACCTACGAGGTGCTTCCTGACTTTGAAGAAGGCTCTGCAGCAGCTTTAGACCTGGCAGCTTACCACCTCCGGTCCCGAGGTTCTCCCTACGCCTTCCTCGTGCGCCGCCAAACCTTCCTCAAGTACAAGGGCAAGTCTCTACGGGTAGATTACCCGCTCTGTCGTGAGGACGCAATCCGCATCGTCCTGTCCAAAACTGGGAAATTCGACACCTTTGTCGCGACTACAGGCTTCGCAGCCCGAGAACTGTACGAACTGAGGGAACAGGCAGGCCAGGGACACGAGCAGGATTTCTACGTGGTAGGGTCTATGGGCCACGCGTCCTCGCTTGCTCTGGGGATCGCTATCGCCAAGCCCTCGAAGAATGTCTATTGTCTGGACGGAGACGGTGCTTTCCTTATGCACATGGGCGCTGCAGCCCAAATCGGCACTCGGCCGATTTCCAACATCAAGCATATTCTGATCAACAACGAATGTCACGACTCGGTAGGCGGCCAGCCCACTGTGGCCGCCAAAGTAGACTTCCCTATGGTCGCCCGAGCCTGTGGATATCGCTATGTTGCTACTGCGAGCACTGAAGCTGACATGCAGGTGAAGTTGGAGGAACTGGTGAAGGCTGAAGGACCTGCCTTCATTGAGTTAAAGGTGGGGAGGAAGACGAGAGACAACCTGGGCAGGCCGAAAACGTCCCCCCGAGACAACAAGGAAGCCTTCATGGACTTCCTGAATGCCTAGAGTAGGCTTTAAGCGGGTAGATAAGGAGAAAGCATCGGACGGTTAGCTCAGCGGTAGAGCAATTGACTGCAGATCAATAGGTCGTTGGTTCAATTCCGACACTGTCCTTTTTTGCCAGTGGTAATGGCTCTCAGACTACTGGTGCTGGAGCCCTCCCCTGCTCCGTCCTCTCTCCCGCCTCTGATGAAGACCACGAAGGTTCTGAGTCCGCGCCTAGCGCAGAAACAAGCGTGGGGGTCCAGATTGACATCCCCTGGCAGTCTGTCCTACCGCACCCTCCCTAAGAACTTAGGCCAGCTGGGCCTGCGGCAAAGTCTGAAGGAACAGACACAGCGGGAGCTAGTGAGGACCCTGAGACACGGCCGGGCGCTAGTGCTGGAGGCCAGAGGACCCCGACACAAGCCAGCTCTCCTCGAAGTCCTTGAAGCCAAGTGGCAGAGCATGCCGGAAAGGTGGTCCTTGGAGCGGAAAGTCCTGGAGTGTACGCTGAACCCTCCAGGACAAATACACGCTCTTTCCCACCCCATTCCACAGCCACTCATCGACTATCTCAGTCATTCGCCTATCGGACGCAAGGTCCTCAGCGAAGCCCTCGCCCAAATGTCCACTACTCGCCTCGACCTCGCCTCCAACGGCGCTCGAATCACCGAAGCCCTACGCACCAGAAGCATCTCCAGCATCCAAGGCTTCGCACCCAGCAGCACGAAGCGCAAAAGGGACGGGAAGTCTCGACCAATGCGGAAAACCTAGTCCTGTGGGTAGGCCTTGCAGGAAATTGAGGCTTTCTAGTCCCTAATATGTCAATCGTGCCAACGCGCCCAAGTGAGTCGCCCAAGTACCTCTTCGCCCTGACCTTCCTGACTGTCCAATTCAACACTGACCTCAAGCGCAAGCCCAACGGCTTGCCGAAGGACGCGCCCTTGGACGAGATTTACCCCAGTCCCAAGCTGTACTACCGCAAGCTGAACAGCATTTATTTGCGGCGCAAAGCGAGAGAGTTGATGCAGCAGACGCTGGACTGGACCCTGGACGATGCTTTCGGCTTCTTCCGCTACATGCTGTGGAAGATCAAGGACCAGACCTTCCGCACCACAGCGATGTACTTCATGATGTACCGCTACCACGAAATCAATGCTGACATTGGGTACTTGGAGGTCTTCCGGCAGTGGATCCGGCAGGGGGAACTGCAGCCTGCCAAGATGCTGGACGACTTCGCTGAGTACTGTCTCCTGCCCTTGCTCAACTTCTCAGAAGGCTTTCGGACTGCGCTGCTGCCGTGGGCCGACGACCCTGACAAGTGGGTGCGCAGGACTGCGGGAGTGGCAGTCAAGAAGTGCGCAATTGACACTGACAAAGTGCCCTTTGTGCTGGACCTGTGTCTGCGTCTGTTAAAGAACTGTGAGGAAACGGAGGTGCAGAGTGGCATTGGACAGGCTTTGCTGAAGGTCGGGAAGAAGAGAAAGCACCTGCTGATTCCCTTTCTGGACAAGTACTACTCCATCATGCCCAAAATGACGCTCAGAATGGCGCTCACGCGACTATCCAACAAGGAAAGGGAACACTACTTGACCAAGTTGGACGTGCACAATGTCAGAGAGAAGGAAAGTCAAAGGCGCGGGACGTCCTTTTTCAACCCAGAAGCGCTCAAAGAGTCAATTCGCGGACTCAAAGCGTTGGAGCAGGATAAGAGTCACTAGGGTTAGGTAGCGGACTAAAGTGCCGGCAGGAAGTACAGAGAAACCCGCTCAAAGCAGGGCGATTCGGACGAGTTTGCGTCTGCAGACAGTGGGGACAGGTCAGTTGGAGATAGGGAGAAGCAACGTACTGCTCAGCATACTCCAAGGAATTAACAGCCCTGCTGCTTGGCTGGGAATCAGACGGACTGGGTGCATTGCTAGGCTGTAGTAAGGAAGTGACAGGAATTGAGTGCACACTGCCTAGATCAGTCCACACAGCAGCCATTTTCCCTGCAAGTTGGTCATACACCTGGGAAAGGGTGAATTTCCGAGAAACCGCCAGTAGGCTGGAAACCACTCGCACCACACTCCCAGGGTACTTCTCTGCAATAGCAGTCTGCAGGGCGATGTAGGCTCTTTGGCAGTCCAGCAACTCCACGTGTTTGAACACTTCCGGCTCACTCAGAGTGCAGACGTGAGAAAGCAGGACTCCAAGGGCGAACAGATCCGCCCAGCCGCCCTCTGTCTCCTGTCCCTTCCTCACAGCTGGATGTTTGTACTCTGGATAGTGAGGGTCGCTGCTGTTTCGCCACATTTGAGAGTGGAAATAGCCCAACTTCCACCCCGAAGCCGTGCTATACACACTACTAGGCGTGAAATGGCCGTGGCAGTAGGGCGGAGTCTGGGTAATGAGCCACAGCGCTTCCAAGCAATTGGCCAGGAGAGTGGCAACTTCCTGCAGACTGTAGTGGGCTTTGCTGGCCTTGCGTAGTTCTAAGTCCAGTGCTAGGTTGCTTTTTATTTCCTCGGTGAAGACCAGCAGTTGGTCCACTCCGTCCACTATTTCCTCGCTGTAGGCGGCGGTGTGCAGGAGTAAGGCGCTTTGGAGATGTTGGAAGTTGCAGCTTTCGTGTATCCAGGACTCCCTGTCTGTAGTGAGGGACACTCTGCAGGTCAGGACCATTTGGTGCTTGAGTCTGCTTGCGGAACGGTATATGCAAAGGTCACCCGGGTCTTGAAAAAGCTCGTTGTGCAGCGCGAACTCGTGACTTTGGAGTCGAGTAACCATGAGAAAGTCTACCTATGACTGCTTAGTGGCTGATGGCTATAACAAAGCGAGGTAAGATGCTGGCCGTTCATCGCTTGACGCGGCTGTGTAGGGGGATAGTGTACTACAGCAAGTCGCATGAGTACTTGAACTACTCGGCTGAGACCAAGGTGGGCAGACTTGGCCTCACGCACTTCGCGCAGGACCAGCTGGGCGACATCGTGCACTTAGACTTGCCTGAAGCCAACAAAGCTCTGGCAAAGGGTCAAGTCCTAGGCGTAGTTGAATCAGTCAAGACAGTGGCCGACGTCTACTCCCCAGTCTCAGGCCGTGTACTGCGTGTCAATGACCTTCTGAAGAAGCAGCCCGAATTGGTGAATACCAGTCCTGAGGCGGAAGGGTGGCTGGCTGATATTGCAGTGGAGAAGCCTGAAGAACTGGCAGACTTGCTGGGCAAGGAAGCCTACGCTCAACTTTGCGAGAAGGAAAAGCACTAAGTAGGTAATGGCGCAGTCCTGCCCTACTCACACCATTGACCCAGTGGGCTTGGAGAGAGTATTGACTGCAATGGCTTTAAGTCTGCATGTGTATTGGAAATCGCAAAGACGGATTTGCCTAGAAACAGGGTTAAATTGGCAGTAAAGAAGGCTTTAGAGTGGCTGTTTATCCGAATTTGAGAATAAATGCTGAAATTTGGAAGTGGCCAAACTGCTATTGCAGTCCTGCGCAATATAATTTCACCCACTCCCCTAGCTCTTTACCCATACACTGCAAACGAAGGCAGAACAGCAGCTAGTAAGTGCAAACCAATAGTGAAGAAAGCAGTGACTAGCACTAATAGACCCAAGTGCATGGCGCAGACTATTTCCGGCTCCCTGAAAACCATAGCAGCCCAACAGCTCCTTTTCCCTCAGTTCCGCAAGAGGAACGGCCGCTCCAGTCGCTCCCTCATCGAGCCGCAGTGGGGCAGTGAAGTCGTCAGAGGCAAAGGGTACTTGCTGCTCTCGGCCAAGCGCCTGCATACAGGCTCCCACCTCAGTGTTTCCCCTGTGCCTCGGAGGATTCACTCCCACTCGAAGGCGCAGCAAATCACTTATATTCCGCTTGTGACTGCCCAGGCCAAGCCGTATGAGGACTCTTTGGAAAGCGGATTTGAGCTGATGAAGCGACTTAGTAAGATACGAAGACGCCACGCTACTGAATTCCAATGGAGCGAAGCGGCTCCTCCCAAGGCTGTCCGTCCCAGACTGCAGATCAGCTTCGCCCTGCCCTCCGGGTCCTTCTTCAGTGAAGACTCCCAGGACGAAGACCGGCCTCCCTCCCGTCTCTTCACCCAAGACTCTATACGCAAGCAACTGGCGTCCGTGGCAATAGGCGACTCCGTGACTGCGAAGCCAGTGCTGCGCCACAGAGGCAGTGTGGGCGGCGGGGCAGTGGACCTGCGGCCGTCTATCTACAAGCGAAGGAGTGCGGAGGGTAGGTAAATGGCGCAGGCTTGTCAGGACTTCGAGTTGTGTCTGAGTCTGTCGGCTCGGCTGGGGTACAGTCCTTCCAAAGAGCTGGTGAAGCCGAAAGACCAGGGACTGGCTATCACGACACTGGCTAGGAGAGAGGAAAGTCAGTGTACAGCGCTTCTCTCTTGGCTTCGACAGCAGCCCTTTTCCACTATTCGCATCAAAGACCCTTGGTTCACTTCTATCCTGCGACAGATGTTCCGTCGCAAGGTCACGCAGGGTGAAGTCATTTTCAAGTATAGGGAAGAGGATGCGAAGACTGCGTCTTGGAGGCTGGAGGACCAGTTTTACAGCAGAATTAGGACGGGAGCGCAGGCGCTGGAGCCCTCCATAGCGCTGGAACTGGCTGCAGAGCTGCATCTGGAGAAAGCCTTGCGCCTCTGTGATTCTGAAATGTACCTGGACACGCTCACAGTAGAGAGCGGAGTGCTGGGAGAAATCGACCTGTTTCTGGACCTAATGCACAGCATCAGCGGAGGGAAGGCCTTCAAATCTCCCTGCAGGGCGCACTTCGACTGCAAAACGCACCTTTGGTACTTCGAAAGTCCATCCTGGCTGTTTTCCACCTTCAACTCGCTAGCACGCTGGGCAGGCGCGTGGCTTGAGCGAGGGGTCTGGATGCAGTACTGGAGGTGCAACGGACTGGACCCTCGGGCTGAGGAGCGGGGGAAGTTCGTGTGGGAAGCAGAGGCTAGTTTGCTCTACGACCTGAGAGAGCTGCGGGAGTGCTGGGGAGACATCAAAGTCACACTCCGAAACCGCCTAGTGGAGGAAGCCATTGACAGAGGCTTGGAATACCTCCACAAGTCTCCCAAGCCCTTCCTATTCTCAGGCCCGCTGTACAGCTTCGCAGGGCGAACACAGCCCTCAGGCACTGGCTACGAGCAGTCCCAAGGCCTGGTGGCCTATTACAACCAGGCAGACAGTCTGCACGAGCTAAGAGACCGGCTGGAAAGTGGCCCAGTCTTGTACCTGGACTTACTGCTGAGTTCCTCCCTGGACCGTGCGCTTAGCTTATTGGACTATATAGCCAGGTCGCTGGCTGTGGATATCCGCAATTTGCTGAGTCGCCACTGGGCTGAGGAACTCCTAA
>Ga0247837_1007252_pt1 | contig 14844 bp, 23 predicted proteins | sample LaCtaG_2_FD_187115 | JGI IMG/M metagenome (GOLD analysis project Ga0247837, IMG submission 187115) | Freshwater microbial communities from meromictic Lake La Cruz, Castile-La Mancha, Spain - LaCruzMarch2015_14.5m | ecosystem: Environmental > Aquatic > Freshwater > Lake | place: Spain: Castile-La...
TTTGAAGAAGGTGTCACACAATATGAACCAACAGGACATTGATTCATAGAAATTGACCCAGCTGGACAGTAGTATGTAGTTAAACATGTGCTGCAGTTTGAGTTGGACGTAAGTGTACAGACAGTGCTTGCATAGTTGCCCACAGAACAGGCTGTACAGGCAGTACATACAGTATTGGCAACAGCAGTGCAATTTGATGCCTTATACGTGCTGCCAGCTGTGCAAGATGAGCATGATGTACATACTGTGTTAGCTGACGTAGTGCAGGCACTGGACTGGTAGGTGCTCCCTTCCACACAGACTGAGCAAGCAGAGCATACCCTGTTGGACGCGCTGGTGCAAGCGACAGATTGATAGGACGTGCCAGCCACACAGGACGTGCAAGCACTGCACCCAGTGTTTGCAGTGGGTGTGCAAGCAGTACTAGCATAGTTGCCAGCAGAACAGGTAGTACAGGCAGTGCATACAGTATTGGCCGAGGTGGTGCAAGCAGATGACTGGTAGGTGCTGCCAGCTGTACAGGCTGTGCATGATGTGCAGACTGCATCGACCAAGGTAGTGCAGGCACCTGACTGATAGGTACTCCCTGCAACACATGCAGAGCAAGCAGAGCAGACCCTGTTGGACGTGCTGGTGCAAGAGACAGATTCATAGGATGTGCCAGCCACACATGATGAGCAAGCACTGCATGCAGCATTTACAGTGGGTGTGCAAGCAGTACTAGCATAGTTGCCAGCAGAACAGGTTGCACAGGCAGTGCAGACAGTATTGGCTGAGGTGGTGCAAGCAGATGACTGGTATGTGCTGCCAGCTGCGCAGGTTGCGCATGATGTACAGACAGTGTCAACCAATGTTGTGCAGGCGCCAGACTGATATGTGCTCCCAGCCAAACAGGAAGAACAGGCATTACAAACAGTATTGGAGTAAGTTGTGCAAGAGGTACTTGTGTAGGTTCCAGTAGTGCAAGTGCTGCATGAAGTGCACAAATTGTCTGTGATGGAAGAGCATACAGTGGATGCATATTTGTCAGCTGCACAAGTCGAACAGGACGCTCCTACATAAGGCATGTTTGTATCACCCCTGAAATTGTAAACAGCTTTGACCCCTGCTGCTGTCAATGATGTATTGAATATCCTGATCTCATCAACATAACCTCTGTACAATTGTTGTCCAGCAATGGATCTCCCAATTACTCCAGCGCCTGAAGCATATGTTATTCCTGGAAATGGTGATGACCGTGGATAATACAGTGATGCCACTCCATTTACGTAATTTTGTACTCTGGTTGAATTCACGGTCATACATAAATGGATCCATGAATCCTCAATCCAGCCATTCAGCATATATGAACCTCCTAAATTGTCCGTATCAACATAAGCATCAGCGTTCAACCTACATATACTCATCCTGTCATAATAAGAATCACGTGCAAAGCCAATGATACTAGACCCGGAACCTGTATTGGTCGGCCGATGCCATAAGCAAATAGAGAAGGTCGATCGAAATGTGATTGCTGGCATTGTAAAGTACTGCCTTAACGGATCTGTATTTGCAAGTGAGCCTGGCTGTGACATGTAGGCAACATTCTGGCTTCCACTCAACCAGCCAGTCAAAGGAGCAGTAGCTGTATCAGCAACAGATGTGACAGCCCCAATATTGGTCAACGCCCCAGTAATCCCAGAGCCATCTGCAAGCATATCCGATGGGTTAAAGGAGTAATAAGCCATCATGCTGGCTCCAACATCATAATATCCTGCGTTGGCAATGCATGCTGCTCCAGGCACTGACCAGAAATTGGCAGGGCATGCAGTGCATGCAGAAGCCCCTGGAGCAATGTAGGTTCCAGCAGCACAAGTCTCGCAGCCAGTTGCGTCTGCATTGACGATTTGTCCAGCAGGGCATTGCATACAGACGGTATTGACTAAAGCAGTACATGCTGATGCAATATAGTTGCCTGCAGAGCATGTGGTGCAGGCAGTGCAAACAACATTTGCCGTTGCATTGCAAGCAGTTGACTGGTAGGTGCTGCCAGTTTTGCACAAGTTGCAATTAAAACATTGCAGCTGGTTAGCGAAACGGGCATACCTTCCAGAAATGCATGGCCGCTGTCCGTTTAGATAACATTCATTACCTGGTGATGATACACATGCTATCGCATCTGTGCAAAAATTCATATACATGCCATCTGAATAATAGAAACATGCATCAAAACTACCACAGACTGCAGGGCAATAACCAATACCCTCACTACATAGTTGATTTCCACATCCATTGTACATACATTCATTAGCGTACCATTTGTTCTCTCCACCAGAACTGCATGCAGGAGGCACAGCTCTGACCACCCCAAAACAAACAACAATCAGCACAAGGGCGCGGATCATGGCAGGGACACCAGCCATAGCTTTTATACGAATTCAATCAAAATGAGTGCACAAGAGAGGAGAATGCACCCAAAAGCCTGCGGCCAAGGCCAGCACAGCTAACATGAGGCACATCAAGCACAGAGGTGCCGACGTGAAGGCTATCCCAAGCGCCAAACTGCACAGACGCACGCGGATCCAATGGCTGCAACAGATTCATAGGAAGAAAGTAGCTGGTGTCACAAGTACAGCTCCCCACAGAGGCAGAGCCTGCAGTGGAGTTTGAATTAGGTGGGCACACAAGGCACGAATTGCTGCTTGCAGCAGCTGGCGTGGATGAGAATGTATTGACACCACATTGCGTGCAAGATGAAGAGGCCTCGGCAGAGAAGGAGCCTGAGCTACACGACTGGCATGTGAAGTGGGTGGTTGCGCCCACCACCGTAGACGAGGTACCAGCAGCACAACTGGTGCAGGTAGAGGCGCCTCCTTCTGCAAATGACCCAGCTTCACATTGAACGACTGACACCTGATTCCCTGTCAGAGACGATACCGCAGACGCAGCTGGGACAGAATTCTCCAAGAGGCTAGGGTTCAAGACTCCTGGCATCAATGGCTGGTCTGAATTCAAAATATCCATGTCTATGACAATCTGAGCACGGGCGACGACGATAATAAGCAGACTGAACAGCTGGAGTGCCTGCATGCCGTCAACACGCAATCCTTTTTATAGGCGCCTGCACTAGATCCTCCGCCTTTTTTGTTCTCTGCATAGAATTTGAAGCTCATCTGCCAATTGGCGTGCACGATCGACCGCCACACAAAGTGTTGTCTGTTCCTTTAGTTCCAAAATGCATATCTCAAGCTCCCCCTTCTGATCCAGCAGCGCTCTCTTTTCAAACTGCAGAGACCCTATTATCCTATCTTTGAGTTTGAGATGCTGCTTCAGCTTTCCAATCTCACCTTCAAACCGATCACATTCATGAATCTTATGTGCCAACCGTGTCTTGATGAATTCAAAGTCTTGTGTTTCATGTTGGTCATCTTCGATTTTAATCGACATGAGGTCTCTTTTATGCTCTGTGCGAGCTCATGAGAGCGATGGCATGCAAAAAAAAAAGATAGATGTGAAATCCCGAATCGATTTCTATATAAGCCACATCAAATATGACCAAATGTCACCAGTATCATACAACATGAGCATTGAAACGCGCCATCAAATCATGGATTTTTACAACAAGATCATAGATGAACAATCTACAGACACAAGAAATCTAAATGCAGCAGAAAAGATTGTGTATTTATTCAATGAAAGCATTAAACACCCAACAGAAACTGATATTCAAGTTGATCAGATATTTCTCAACGACGTGTTGGCAGACATGAGCAGGTTTCAGGCTGAGATGTTGTTCCTTGAAGAGACTGCAGCAGTGCATAAGTTGGTTACTGGCATACTATTGCTCCCGTAGATGCGTAACTTCACATAAGAGAGCCATATTTTCAGCAACCAGAGCAGCATTCTCAGCACGGAGGCGTACAAGTGCATTGCCATCTCGCGCCCGATGGCGCTCTCCATGCCTGGCTTCATTTTCAGTGATTATCAGATCCAAGCTACCCATGACGCGCTTGGTCTGTTCCATGACAAGTCCACTCAATTTGACAATCTTGCGAATGAAACACAATAGCTCCTGATATTTCTTGGATGCAAGCATGTCACTTCGCTCGATGCGCAGCCTGTGCACGTTGAAACAGGCTTTGAAATGCGCGTGCATCACTCGTCCCATCAACGGACTGTGGCGGCGTGCACATCGCAACATCCAATTAACCATCTGAAGGCATGCCTTGCTGTGAGATTGGAGCTTGCGAACCTCGGTTTGCATGAACTGCAGCGTTGCATTGACACGCCCATCGATTGACATGACGAGATTCGGGATTAAATTTTATATATTTTTTTTTAGGTTTCAATACACGTCAACGCCGAAGAAGTTTGACCCGGGCAACAACAATACCCAACAACACAACCAGCAGAATACAGGCAAACTGCAGAGGCGTGTCAAAGCATGCAAATACACATCCATCCCATACAGTTGACTCAAGCGGGTATGCGTTGCCAACAATTTCGTGACACAACAAGGACGCATGGACATGAAGTTGCCATTTTTTCGTCGGCGTGTCTAATGCATCAGCGCGTGTATGCATATACAAACGCAGGCAGTCTCAATGCATATGCTCCAATGCACACGGCTAGATGTGATTGCACCAATCGTATTCAGCCTGTTAACTGCATGCCTGACATTTGCCATTTACATGTGCACACACCCCCCAGATTTGTCAGAAACCACACAAGAACTTGAGATAGTCGTCATTACGTATGGATATGTCAATGTATGCATAGGATTCATCGTTGGGTACGCAATCCTACGGTCGTTTGTCGAGACAGAGTATCTGGAACGCACGCAAAAGCAAACACCAGAATATGTATGTCATTTATGCAGCGCGCGTGTATCACTGCTTTAGAAAAGCTGCCACAGCATTCTGGGAACGGGTTTGGGCACAACTGGTGTGCTAAGTCGGACCTTCATAAATGGAATCGCGTCCAAACGGTTATTATCATAGGCCCAATGTATTAACGGACTGTGGCGGCGTGCACATCGCAACATCCAATTAACCATCTGAAGGCATGCCTTGCTGTGAGATTGGAGCTTGCGAACCTCGGTTTGCATGAACTGCAGCGTTGCATTGACACGCCCATCGATTGACATGACGAGATTCGGGATTAAATTTTATATATTTTTTTTTAGGTTTCAATACACGTCAACGCCGAAGAAGTTTGACCCGGGCAACAACAATACCCAACAACACAACCAGCAGAATACAGGCAAACTGCAGAGGCGTGTCAAAGCATGCAAATACACATCCATCCCATACAGTTGACTCAAGCGGGTATGCGTTGCCAACAATTTCGTGATGCGTCCAGAAGAGGCGAAAGACAGGGTCAAATTCGTTGACTAATCCAATCAACGCGTCAACTTGAACGACAACATGATCAACGTATTTCAACAGGATGCCAGCCCCTTCTTCTGTTACAATATAACCACGTGTACCAAACCAAGTACACGAGTCACATGTCGCAGCGAGAGACCCGACTGCATTGCTAACCCCACTAGACTCAAACCGACGAGCCTGCAGCATGAGCACAGAGAATTCAGGTACCTCAAGTAACAGCTGAGACACTTTCTGAAGGGAACTATCGTCAATCAACGCATCTTCTTCAAATACATAGACCCGGCCTGATATCATCCGCCATATCTTCACATGACTGAGGAGACAGCCAACCATAGCACGATTCCCGATCTGCATATGCTCACGCCTCCCATGCTTAATCAGAAACCGTGTGTAGAGAGGAAGCTGTGCATCGATACCTGTATTGGCTACAATGACCTGCACACTCTGAAGTGACAGATGCAATGATATGTGTTCAGCCAATGCAGCCCCTCGACGTGCATCGAGTGCAATCACAAACGCATGAGAAGGAGTGTTGGGCGCTCCACATACACATGTCAAGATCAAAACGGATACGCACACACCCAACATGAGTATTTAAACCCATGTGATTTAAATGCAATGAGCTGGCGCCCCAAAAGACAGGCACACCTATCAATACACGAATTCGCAGGAATAGCCGAAAGCAGTAAAAAACCAAACAAAGAACACCACATGACTGACATCCAAATGGCGGCAGAATTGGAAAAGAGGGGTTGGAATGTCAACAAAGATAAAAAATAACCAAGCCAACGGTGTCACTGGTATCTATACGATACAAGTATGACATGAAGAAAGTAATCCCAGTTCTATGCGACATGATCAAAGTGAACCAAGTGATGACCCACATGGATCGAAATAAATCGTACTTCATCGTGCTCAAGGCCAGACATGGGCTTATTGCCATATTCGGGCACACACCCCTAGCAGACGCTTGGTGGAGCAGTGACAACAATTTCAATCAGACTGATGGTGAGATATACACGATACAGAAGCGCAAGGCGCACAACCCACTGGTAATGGAAGAGCTGTTGAAGATTCGTGATCTTGCCAAACGACACAACATTCCTAAAGAGGAGGTTCTACTGATAGAAGAACATCCAACCAATGTGGAAAACATGGCGTTGGTCATACGACAGTCATTTGCAACCGGCTGCACTATACACGACGTAAGTGCCACGCTGCCGTTGCTTTCAAATCGAATTGGCCAGGCACTCACCCAGATACTTGTAGAGGAGATGTGGGTCACATCCAACGAACAGACTGGCGTTGAAGTTTAGTTTGAATGAAGGCGTTGTGCAATCTCAGCGCTCGTCCAATAGGCGCCCAACTGCAGACAGATGCACAGATCGTCCTTCATACCACCCACTTTGCCACTCAGCGCGACTTGATTTTTGCCAAATGTATTGGCAGCCTGCTTGTATTGATAGCTATAAATTTCCAACTGCTCACGCAGCCTTACCAACACAGCTGTTGCATCACGAGACACCACCGTCCTTGCCACATGCACCCGTCGTTCCCTCATCATTGTGTTGAGAATCGTGCTCATGGCATGCTTGGTAGCGTTTGTGGTTAGCACACCAACACGCCCTGCCTTGTGATCAATGAAAAACTCGACACCTGGTATACTTCCAAGCACTCTATGATGATGCTCAGCTTCAAATCCAAGATTCCGTTCAACATATATCTTGACAACCGAAAGCGAGCGATGTAGGTCTCGACGCAAACAAATAATATGCTCAGACACCATACAAAACTGACGGTCTGGTTCTGCAAGACAAAATGTAAAAAGCAACAATACAAAAATAAATAATGCCAACCAACCTTTACACGAAGGGAGAATATCCAAGCCAATGACCTGCCCACAGGACATGATATTTCACATCATATACGGAGGAGACAAGGACATGGCCATCTTTTACATACACCAATCAATGAAGCGACTGGGAGCTGATTGGGAAGAAAAGGAATGGGAGCATGACACCACCAGAGTGCTCTTCTTCCTGATGCTGGAAAAGGACATGGAAATGAAACATGCACTACTCGCTGGTCTGCCTGAGCTTGGTATAGCACCACTACACCCGTTGAAGGCAGAGGCATTTTTCATTCACTTATACGAAGACGTCATCCAACCCTGGCTGAGCAACAGCAACAAAACAACAAACGACTTCATAGACGCAGTAACTAACCACTACCTCGTATCATAGACACACCGTGATCAACCCCTTGACGCGCTGGAATGAGAGCATCGCATAATCAGACTGTGGTCCGCCTGCCGCTGGGTCAATGAATATATATATATCCGCATTCAACTCTGGCTCAGGCGGTGGCTGGCTGAACATGATCTCAATGTCCGCAGGCCGAAACACGCACTGCAGTGAGTCAAATGCGAGACCAGACAGCTCAGATTGGATCAAATCGGGTCTGTCCTGCATGATCACCTTCAGCCGCATATGCCTTTCTCCACTCTGCCAGCGTGGCACAAGATGCAGCATGTGGATGCAGTCAGCCGCCTTGCCCTCATCCTTGCATTTCTCGCAGGCCAGCTGGATTGACAAGCATGTGAACATGCAGTGGCCCGTGTGTTTGTCACGCATTTTCATCAACCGAGTGTAGAAGTTGAACTCGTCCCGGAGCGTGGAGATTCCAATGAAGCACGTGCTCCCAATCGTCATGAGCGGAGCTACCGTCTCGTAGAAGAAGTCGGGGTCCACATACGCCGCCTCCTCTAGGATGATGATGTCACCCCCCGTCCCCTTGGTGGTTCCCACCTGCCAACACACACACCCCCATCAGCATCACACATGCGTAAGAATGGCAATACAATAACACATGACGCGATTGCACCAGCGTTTTTTTTTCGCTGATAAATAGACTTGTTCAATTCTGAAGACCATCTACAATAAACTTCAATCCAAAGACACTCACACTGGCGAATACTAAGCGTCAGCCAACGGTTCAGCTGCCCAACACCATACGCCTGTAGAGAATCAGGTTCCTATCATAGGTACAAGGTGCGCTCTTGTACATCAACATGAACGCAAACAAAGACTCGCTGATCTGATGAATCCATCTAGGCGTCTTGTAGATGGTAGTGTTGAGAGACACAACGCAACCAAGCCGATCTGGATGCAGCTGCAGTTGATAGGTCACCGCCTGCTCCCCTCGTTCATTCAGACACATAACAGTGCTCTCCAATGCACTGCTGGTGTACATACGAACAAACTGGCGTTTGCCCATGATCAGGCATTCCGCACCCACACACACATAATCACCCATTCGGCTGGGACTGCTCGTGTTCTTGATCTCGAATCGCGCTGTCTGCAGCCTCTCAAGCGTATGGATGTGATGCTTTGCATCATCGAATCGAAGCCCAGGCAAATGAAACGAATGATAAAGAGTATGTGGTGGACGCTGGTTGGCCCACGAACACACCATCATGACGTTTGTGAACATACATAACTGCATCACGTCAGCCACATACAACCAAGTATCACGTGGAGACGTTGGCTTTTTTTTACAACTGAGAATTAAGCATAGCAACGAAGTCGCGTGTGAATGCATCCATTCCCAACGCGTCCCACTGACCAGTCCAATCGTCATTCAGCCACAGGCGCAACTCTCCAGCCTGCATCAACCACTCATATGCGTGTTTATTTGTCCAAGGGGGTGTGATATGTTCAAGAGGCACGACGTTGTCCAGATAGCGGAACAACAAGACATCATGGTTGGTCAAAGGCGCGCCGACAGGTCGTTCAATGACATATATGGCAGTGCCAGATAGAATCAGGAACGACCACATCCACTCCAATACATCGTCAGCGTCTTTAGTGGTGTCCTGCATATACAACGTATGCATATTGCTGAGTCGTGTCTCAAACGCATCCTGCATTTCAATATTATAAACAGGTCTTAAATAGACCCATCAGAATATAAAAGGACATTTTACATCACAGAAACACATCCAAATGCCTTTGAACATTACGGTGTTGTGCGAAACGCTTATCAGCAGAGGCACACCGTACCCATTATACGAAGAAGAGCAGACAGTGAACGTGAAGATTGGAGCAGATAAATTTCAAATGCCAAAGACAATGCTGGCGAAATTCAAACGCGAAGGTACATCCCAAACGCAAATCAAAGCAGAGCTGTGTGAATGGAACACAAAAATTATACACCAACGCACCAACGCAAACATGCTGGCACGCAACTGGGCCAAAGAGAATGGCATTTGGATGAACGATGTTCTTGTGCAAGGCGCAATCCCATACATCACGCCGCTCAAACTACCAGAAGAGCTTGCAACCATCCCAATCCCAAGCGACCAACATCGCTGGACGCAAAACTTCAGCAAGCATGCCCGTATTGCCAACGAGAAACGCTCAAACGAGCTCAAATCAATGGCCAGGGACGGCCACTGTCTCATCCGCCCGATCGGCTGTATCGCGAATCTGTAAGCAGATCCAAATGTTTTCATCGATTGATCACGTATCAAATGACGTGTCAAATGAAATGCCACAGACACGAGCAACCGCACCGCACAGGAATACGCGCGCGATACAGCTGTTTTCACACATGGATATTCGAGTCACCAACTTTAATGACAAACACAATACCCATCCCAAAGTTACACATCAGACAGATGGGTGATAACGTAAGCATCTAGCACACACAGCAGCGCCCAAACCTCAGCGTCCAAATCCTCATCGACTGAATCATCAGAATACACGCATGGCATCAAGACCTCGCTCATCAACAAACAATATCCTTCCAGCGACGACAACACCCGCCGAGAGAGGAAGAATAACGAAGCTCGCACCGCATTGCGTCTGATGTGAACACTATCAGACAAGCAGGCAATGTCGTAATAGCGGAGCCCCAGACGATCTGCAAGCACAGGAGGGACAACGATAACCATATCTAACAAACAACTTCGTATGTCTCGTGTGCTTCGTCAAAAAAGAGCGGCAGGGCTGGCTTAAAAATACTAAGACATATGAAACAAAAAAAAAACAATAAAATGGAACTGAACAGGCATAGTCGTGAACTCCATAGATACAGTTCACTGAGCAAGAGACCAGCAAATACACTTACTAGAAATATGAAAATGTCCACAGGCAGACATTCATAATCAAAAATACCCATATACGTGTAATACAAAACAAGCATTGTGCAAACAGAAACAATCTCAGAAACCGCAAGCCCATTAAGACAATCATCAAACTCACGCCATATGAGGCTCAAACCCCACCAACCAAACAGAGGCCAAACAACCAGCTTCAGATGTTCCCAAACCGACTCATTCACGGGTACATACATTGCAATATAAGATACACAACCAACCCATTGATAGACGAAATGCGATGCTGAACCAACACAAGAAACAACAAGCCAACCAATTAATACCGAAGTGGCTTCAACCGTCCATGCCATATTGTCAACCGTCATGACGCATTTAAGTAGTATTTAAGACAGACATCGGACCTGACGGATGCAACAACACAACATCGATTTCAACACAGTGTTACAACAAGTCGCCACGTTTCACACACACATACTCCCTTACTACCAAACCAACTATGGCGCCAACACAGTTACATTCGCACACAGCGCATCAACAGAACAGATACATATCGGAGTGAATATCCAAAGTCAATATGGACTGGTAGTATACATAACACTAGAGCACAAACAAGGTCAATGGTGCGTCAACGGAACACTTGCAGACATGCACAACCCAATTTCATTATTACATCATATGTTAAAACGAGTCCATATAGGAACAATAAAGACATTGGAATTCTTAGAATCACAACGCATAATGAAAGGCTGGCAAATAGCATATGATGAGCGAAATACCATAAAAATAACAGACAGAGGAGCCGAGTGCACCATCAACATACTCCAAACCAACGCCATCACAGATATGGTTATAACGGGGGTGTTTGAAACTGGGACACACAAGACAAGCTTCTCGTCATTAGACGATGTCAAATCGCTGATAGGCGTGACGAATACGCTGATGGACACATCACAGAACTGGGCAGCAAGTGAGCATGTTCAAAGGCCATACTAACAATATATTAAGATCAGGTACTAAACACCAAATGGTAAGTTCATCGAACTTAGATATGACACTGGCTTCTTCTTACATCCCAGCATTTATGTGTCTTGGAAAGTCGCTCATTGCAGCAGGATTGGCCTGGGTTCTCATCCCATTGAACGGACTACCCACATTGGGTGTGCTACTGCTGATAGACAGAATATTCTTGAACAACGACTTCATCATAGATGTAAACACAATGGTAGCCATTGTGACGGCACTACGGCTGACGGCGCATACACGAGAGATCACAAACACAAATACAGCACAGCTGGTGATTGGCCTACTTTGGTCGGCGATGAGCACAATGCAGCTCATACGACCAATCACACGGCCTAAAACAGAGCTTCTGCTGCAAGGAATGATGTTTGTAGCAATCTCATGGACATATCAATCAGCCGAGAATGTCGCATACGTGCTAACGAGGACATTTGCATACGTCATGCTGCTGCTTGGGCATACATACTGGCTGGCGGCGACATCCCTCCAGGACGAGGAACCAATCGCGCTAAATGCCATGCGGTTCAGCCCAGTGATGCTAGGAGACACATCGCTTGCAATGGGAGCCACATTGATTGGTGCGCTGCTAATCATATACAAATACAAATACAAATGGCACCATCGAGATGCCGTGGAGATATCAGATACACACGATACAGAGGCAGCATTGCTTCGAGATGCACTGGCACGCGCCAAAGACAACAGAGCATTATGAGAAGTCTGAAAAAAATAAAAAGACATCCAAGTGACATGCTACAACACAGACGACAGATAAACATGCCACGTAAAGAATGCAAATTCATTGAATGGGAAGCAGAAGACGAAGATGCCAACACAACAGACGAAGACACCAACCAGTCTGCGGACGACGACATAGAATGCGAATTCGACGACTTCATCAATGACGAGACAGAATCCGAGAGCGACGACAATGTCAGGATCAGCAAAAGAGAAAAAATATGTGACCCAGATGAACTTTTGAATCTCCAAGATAGCTCACCGTCGCCAACCAAACGCCGCAGGGTCGTTTCAACAACACCAAGCGACTCAAGCTTCGTCATAGATGATTCAGACGAAGAAATTGAACCAGACGAAACCTAAGACCAAATACCCCATAACAGACGATGCAATATGAGATGCCCGACGTCAATCATACGAGGCCAAACAAGCGCCATGAGAAGAGCATCGGAAGCCACCATATGCGGACACAATTGCGAGATTCCACCAAGCAACACAAAGGCGTAGATGCAAAGAACACATGAAGTCATTTCGTCGCTAGCAAGATACGGCAACACATGCAAAAGCGAATGCAAAGAACACGCAAATGCAATGACAGGATTGTATGCAAACAACATCGCCACCGCCGCCGCATGAACGCATATGCGAAGCACGCCAGAACACGTCTGCTCCACACGGCGAAGCGTGACGCATGACAGATACACCGCCATCAAGGCAGGCCAAGGTACAAGCAAACAATGCCTACAAGGGACATCTACACGTACCAGCACACGCATGAATATCAAAAACAGCACTGGAATCATCACAGACACAACAAATATAATACTAATATAATACAAGATTGCATACAAGCTGATCATACAGCTCATTCAAGAACTCCCGAAACCCCCCGAAGACAACCGACATCAGCATGTCAATACTGTCGACCCGGGTTGATTTGCAAGTCGCAACATCCTGAATCACATCACCATTAACAACACAACTTCGCTCAAATAGATGATCGAATCCTAGGTCACGGAAAGTAAACTTCCATTGAAGTACATTGTCATCAGTTAAAGGAAATAACACAAAGTGAGTCCACAAACCCGTTCTGAAAAAACGCGCTTGTAACACAAGCTGATCACTCTCCCATCGCCTGATCTCTTCAACAACCCAACGAACAGACATGAAAGTTTCACAAGAACATGATATATAAAGCGAGCACGGCAAACAACAACTACAGTTCATGTTGAAATACAGTCAGATATACACCTACTCAAGGGACCTGCGCTCCAACGAACAGCTGCGCACGCAACTAGACACATGGCAAAAATCAAATGATGCACAGACATTCATTTCAAAAATGCAGACAAACATCGCCACATACAACGTGAAAGTTTGCAAAGTCAACCCTATCATCGGCAGAGGGCTCGTGGCTGGTCGTGCCATTCCAAATGGCACACAACTGGGAATCTACTACGGCGAACTCATGACGGTAGAGGAAGTGAAAAACCCACAAGGCGAGTATCTGATGGATTTCCCGCACATGCCGGGCGTTGATAGACTGATTCTCGACGGCGAAGGCAAGATCAAACACGGCAAACTCGACAATTCAAACATTGCATACGTCAATCACAGCTGCAGGAAGTACAACTGTGCAATGGTAACAGTCGGGTCTGTCATCGTGCTCGAAACTGAACGCAGGATCAAAAAAAAAGAACCATTGACTGCCAACTACGACGACGCATACGACAGAGATGAGAAGTATTGGCTTCGGGAAACGTTTGCCGGGCAGGCCAAAGAAACGGAAACACAGAATGTGATGCGCTGCGTTTGCGAGGGATTCCACTGCCCGTTCCGCTGCTACCGCATGATTGACAAAAAATAAACATAGGTGTCAAGTAGACAATATAAAAGATTAGACTTGATACAATTCGATGTTATGGCTGGTGTCCATAATGGTATTGACACAGGCAACCAACGGTTTCCAATGCACAGCCTGTGCAAAAGGCACGGTTATGCTCAAGGAATGCTCCACATCGGCAGACACGGTATGTATGGCATGCCCAGCAGGATTTTACTCAGACGACGGAGTTGGCTGTTACATATCTCCCGCTGGCTCATTTAGTCTCCAAGGAGCAACAAATTATACACTATGTGCAAACGGCACATTCAACGAAAACACAGCAGCATCCAGCTGTCAGCCATGCAGCGTATGCGCAGATAGCAGCAAGGCATCAGCAACATGCACAGCTACAACTGACACATACTGCAGCGACTGTGTGCCATGCGAGCCAAACACGTTCATGACAGGACTTCTAGCAAATACTCCACAATGTAGTCCATGCACACAATGTGGACCAGATACATACGTCATTTCATATTGCAACGGAATCACAGACACAATATGTGGCAAATACACCAACACCACACATGAAAGAACAGAAATACCCACAAACACACAACACACGACTGTCGCCAGAATACAGCACACGACTGTCGCCAACACCACACACGAAAGAACAGAAATACCCACAAACACACAACACACGACTGTCGCCAACACCACACACGAAAGAACAGAAATACCCACAAACACACAACACACGACTGTCGCCA
>Ga0247837_1007261_pt1 | contig 14823 bp, 7 predicted proteins | sample LaCtaG_2_FD_187115 | JGI IMG/M metagenome (GOLD analysis project Ga0247837, IMG submission 187115) | Freshwater microbial communities from meromictic Lake La Cruz, Castile-La Mancha, Spain - LaCruzMarch2015_14.5m | ecosystem: Environmental > Aquatic > Freshwater > Lake | place: Spain: Castile-La...
TGAGTGGCACTTGTTCAGGAAGCGTATCTCAATGTACTGGCTCAAGAGTTGCTGGAACAGGTGCTCAATATTACACAACCTGCGTTAATATTGATTGTTATTACAAAGCACCACAACTATAATTGAAAAATTAAATTCTTTTTCAACAAAATAATACAATGATAGGACACTATTAAGAAATTATCATCATATTATCTTTTTTTCTTACTAACAACATGAACTTGAAAATCATTTTTTTGATATTTATATTTCCAATCCAGCTCTATTCTCAAGAAGAAATATATCTTTATCCTGAAAAACCCTCAGAATTTATCTTTGGCGAAGATTCGATTTTAATATACATTAAGCAAAACTTTGGTATTTGTAATCACTTTAATGAAAGAAGGTCTGCAACAGTACAATTTATAGTAGAACCTAATGGAGGCTACAGTAATTTAATTTTCATATCAAAAATAAATGATGATTTAAAAGAAAAAATTAAGATAATTTTTAATCAGCTACCATTATGGAGACCAGGTACCGTGAATAGTAAACCTGTCAGAAGCTATAGGGTATTGAATATTATTTGTGACAAAGAAGTAAAAAAAGAGTAGAAAACAGATAAATTTTGATTTAATAAAAATAAGGTATGTAAATGAGGCGGCTTGTTTTATTATTAACAATATTACCATTTTCACTTTTAGGGCAAATAAACATAAAATTTAGCCTTACTCAGTGTATTGACTATGCTTACAAACAAAATTTTGATGTAAAATTAAAAGAGCTAAGATTAAAACAATCTGAAAATATCTTACAACAATCTCAAAAAGCTATTTATCCAAATCTTTCAGGTTCGTTTTCGCAAGGTATTAATTCAGGTAGGAGCATTGACCCGTTTACTAATGATTTTATTCAACGTACTATTTCTTCCAATTCGCTTGGTGCAAGTGCTAATTTTACGATATTTAATGGTTTTTCACTCAAAAATCAAATTATCCAAAATCAATATAATGCCGAAGCTGACCAAGTAGAAATTCAACGAGCAAAAAATGAATTACGAATCCGAATCACACTTGCTTATATGCAAGTGCTGATGAACCAAGAATTAGCAAAAATTGCTCAGGAACAAATTCAAAATATCCAATCACAATATGCTCGTGTAAAGGCTTTGGTCAATGAAGGAAATATGCCAAAAACCAACTTAATAGATTTAGATGCACAAATCGCCACTGCCGAATATGATGCCCTAAATGCCAAAAACAATATTGATGTTTCAAAACTCTCATTGACTCAATTAATGGCGTTTCCGAATTTTAATACAATTGAGATTGAAAATAATTCGATAGAAGAAAAAACAGTTCCCTTGAATGATACTTACTTGCAAGATATTCTTTCTGGGTTTTATTATCAACCAATTATTAAAAGTGCAGAATTACGAGTAAGAAGTGCCAATATAGGCATAAAACTCGCCGAAGCAGGTAAATATCCAAGTGTTTCTTTGGGTGCAGGATTTGGCTCAGCATATTCGAGTGCAGCATCGAAGGAATATAATTATTTCAATCAGTTGGGCTTTAATTTGAATCAATTTGCACGTTTAAGTATAAATATTCCAATATATACCAATGGTCAAGTTCAAGGCAGAATCACAAATGCTCAAATCAATCAAAGAATTGTAGAAACTCAGTTATCACAGACAAAACTTCAAATAAAGCAAGAAATTGAGCAGGCATACCTAACTGCCAAAATTGCCCAAGAAAAGCTAAAGGCTGCCCAAAGGCAGGTTTCAGCTCAACAAATAGCCTACGATTCTGCCAAAGAAAGGTACTTGGAAGGCTTACTTAATACCATAGAACTAAATACTTTTCGTATCAATATCGAAAAGGCAAAATCAAACTTGATTCAGTCAAAATACGAGTTTTATTTTAGAAAAGTTATTTTGAATTATTATGGAAATAGATAAATTGAAAAAGACATTTTGCCTTCTCATGTTATCTCACGCATCTATTATTCATTTAGTTTTTTCGCAAAAAAGCAGTCAATAAATTCACACCATAGGCAGTGGCTGATTTCATTTTGGCAAATTCTGAATCACCAAAAGCTAAGCCTGCAATATCAAGGTGAGCCCAATTTGTATGGCCATCTATAAAAAACTCTAAGAATTTGGCGGCAGTAATTGCCCCTGCAACGGGTGTCGACGAAAGATTTTTGATGTCAGCTACATCGGAGTTCATCATATCTTTGTAATCATCCCAAAGTGGTAAACGCCATAGTTTTTCGCCAGTTTCTTGCCCAATTTCGAGTAATTGATTAGCTAATTTGTCATTATTCGATAGCAAACCCGCAGCGGCATAACCCAAAGCAGCAATACAATTGCCTGTGAGTGTAGCCAAATCTATTATTACATCTGGCTTGAAGTTTTTCTTGATGTAGGCCAATCCATCAGCCAGAACCAATCGGCCTTCAGCATCAGTATCAATAACTTCGATGCTTTTGCCCGAATACGAAGAAATTACTTCACTTGGTTTTAGAGCATTGCCATCAACACAATTTTCAGTTGTAGGAATAACCCCAATCAAATGCACCGGAAGTTTTAGTTTTGCAGCTAATTCCATCGATCCTAAAACTGCTCCTGCCCCACCCATATCCGACTTCATATAACTCATACTTGCCGAACCTTTGATTGAAATTCCACCAGTATCGAAAGTTACCCCTTTACCGACTAAACCGACTTTTTTACCTTTTCCTGATAAATTATTATATTCCATCACAATAAACCGGGCTGGATTTTCAGTGCTACCACGACCTACTGCCAAAAGTGCATGAAGGCCAAGTTCAAAACATTGTTTTTCGTCGTAAACTTTTACATTAAAACCATATTTTTTGCCTGATTCTAAGGCAAATTCAGCTAGTTTTTGTGGATATTTATAATTAGCGGGTGCGTCAACCAAAGCCATGATTCGGGCTTGAGTTTCGGCAATTGCTTGTCCAATTTCTGCTGATTTTTCGGCACTTTCTAAGTAATTTTCCGCTACTTGAATTTCTAAAATGGCTTCTTCCGTGAAAAATTCAGCAACCATTTTTGCGTCAGTTTTATAGGCACCAATTTCATATTCGGCCAAACAGATTCCATTGACAATCTGCTCGATATATGCTTCTAAACCAGCCAATTTAAGCTTCAAACCAATATTTTTAGGTAGTTTTTTCTTTGAATTATAGAAAAATGAACGAAAAATATTTACAAAATCAATCGCTTTTGGAGCTTTTCCTAAACCCAAAAGATATACCCTTTCTAGCCCTTTGATTGCACCGTACAAAACCAAAGTTTCTTTTGCACCTGCCTTAAAATCTTGTTGCAAAATTTCGGCACTAAGACCTACATGCTTGGCAATTTTTGAAAGATTTTCAGCCAATTTTTCATTATCTACCAATGGAAAGACAATGGCTTTTGCTGCTGTATTATTTGCTGTTATTTTGATTTTCATATTCAATAAATGTTAATTCCTCCGATGCGGGGGGTTGAGTGAGTTTTGGTGTTATCAATAAAACAACCATTCAATGGCTTTCGGAAATTCTTGTCCCCAGCGTTTTTCGTTATGCTCGCCTTTGGGGTCGGTCGATAGTTTGATTTGAATTTTTTCAGTATTCCAACCTTGGCTTTCTATGGTTTCCTTCATTTTCTTCACATTAGGAATCATCGCTTCACTTTCTTTTCCACCTCCATAAAGATAAATTTTTGTATCCATTGGATTGAAAAACTCAATGGCATCGAAGTAAATTTTACGCGAAACCCACAAAGCTGGCGAAAGTACCATCAAACGACCGATAGCTTCAGGATACATCAGACCAGCATAAATACTTATCAAGCCACCCATTGAACTACCGCCTATTCCAGTAAATTGTCGTTCGGTTTTGGTTCGATAATTCACATCAATAAATGGTTTTAACTTACGCACAATAAAATTTGCGTATTTCATGCCTAAACCTTTTCCTTTTTTCTCGACAGTATAAGGAGAATATTCATTGAAACGGTCTTCTTCGCCGTGTTCGATGGCAACTATAATTACGTCACCCAACTCTTTTTTTGCCAAAAGCGAAAGACGTTTATCAATTTCCCAGTTGCCATACCTTGAGCCTTTTCCAAAAAGGTTTTGGGCATCTTGCATGTACATTACAGGGTATTTTTTATCAAGATGTTGGTCGTAATCGTGTGGGACAATTATATAAATTTTCCGTGTTTTACCTAATTGCGGCATTTCGAATTTTTCGGAAACTACTATTACTTTAGGCATTAATTTTTTGATGAATGCCGTAGAGCCATCTTGTCGCCAAAAAGGCACAAAGTCGGCATAATTTCCTGCTAATTTATCAATTACTCGATTATTTGGTGCATTTCCGTAGGTATCTAATTCAACAAAATCCCAACCACCACGGGTGTATTTGTACTCTATTTTTTCGGGAAGTGGTATTTCAGGGGTGAAAGTAAATTTGTATTTCCCCTTACTTACTTGTTTCATTTCAAAATCTGAAACGTTGGGATTCCATTCACAAAAATTGCCTGATAAATACACAGGTCTTTCATCGTCTGCAGGCGTTGTCAACTCTAAACTCAATAAATTTCGGGTACTCATTTTTACTTTTTTAGCGGATATGTAAGTGTCAGTAAGGATTAAAACACTTTACTCGAAAATAATGTTCAAGCAATCCACCTACTGAATGTACCATAAAAACTCAAATTCACTTCTAATGTCATTTATGGTCAAATAATTAGACAGTTATAATTTAAAAATATTAATATATATGTATAAGTAAAAAAGCTATATTTACTTAACAAAAACACGAAAAAATTATAATAATCAGACCAATGCTTGCCAAAGAATCTCAACTGGGTGCAAAGCTTTTCGGCCAGTTCCATCATGAATTTGATGGCGACAACTTGTGCCTGGAGCAGCAATGATTACTTCTTCGGGTTGTTTTCTTACGGTCGGGAAAAGTACTAATTCACCGATTTTCATCGATAAATCATAATGCTCTTTTTCGTAACCAAACGAACCCGCCATTCCACAACAGCCCGATGGAATGAGATGTACTTCATAGTTTTTTGGTAAAGAAAGTATCTTTTTGGTTGGCGTAAGCGAAGCTACGGCTTTTTGTTGGCAATGCCCGTGTAGCTTGATTAGGCGTTTTTCGCTCGTAAAGCTTTCGGCAGCAATACGTTTTGCGTCTATTTCGTGGGCAATAAACTCATCAATCATTAAAGCGTTTTGGGCAAGTTTTTTGGCCGATTCAACCAAATTTGCTTCAACCAAATCAGGGTATTCGTCTCTAAAAGTCAAAATTGCTGAAGGTTCGATGCCGATTAATGGTGTTTCTTCGGTCACGACATCTTTTAACAATTTCACATTTTGATTGGCTAATTTTTGGGCATCCTTGAGCAATCCTTTTGACAAATATGCTCTCCCCGAATCTACATGATTCGGTATAATTACGTCATATCCAAGCTTTTGCAATAAATCGAATGCTTTTTTACCAATTTCTACATCATTAAAATTCGTAAATTCATCACAGAATAAATAGACTTTTTTCGCTGATTTTGAAGCCGATTTCTCCGATTTTTTATACCATTGTTTAAGGGTATTGGCACTCAAAAGCGGCATTGTTCGCTCGGGGTGAAAGCCAATCACACGATTGGCAATTTTACGCAAAGGAGCATTTCCCAATATCAAATTATACGCCCATGGCACATAAGACGCAATATTGCTCATTTTTGAATAGTTGCCAATTAGCCAAGACCTCATCGGAACACCGTTTTTCTCTTGATAATGCTGCAAAAACTCCATTTTCAACTTCGCAACATCGACATTCGATGGGCATTCTGACTTACAACCTTTACATAAAAGGCATAAATCCATTACTTCTTTAACCTCTTTACTATCAAAACGGTCGAGTTTTTCTGAGTTTGTCAACACTTCACGCAAAATGTTAGCTCTTGCCCTCGTAGAATCTTTTTCGTTTCGAGTAGCCATATAACTCGGACACATCGTTCCGCCGCTCAGTTCAGTCTTACGGCAATCGCCCGAACCATTGCATTGCTCAGCGTGCTGGAGAATATTTTGATTATTGAATCTGAAAACAGTTTCAAATTCTGGCACTTTATGGTCAGCCTCGTAGCGAAGAAATTTATCCATCGGAGGCGTATCGACAATTTTATTTGGGTTGAGAATATTTTGTTCGTCCCAAACTTTTTTCAAATCTTTGATTAGAGCGTAGTTTTTGTCGCCAATTTGTTGACGAATAAATTCACCACGCAAACGGCCATCACCATGCTCGCCCGAAAGCGAACCTTTATATTTTTTTACTAAAGTCGAAATCTCTTCGGCAATCAATCTAAACTGGCGGTGTCCTTCGGCAGTTTTTAGATTAATGATTGGTCGAAGATGAATCTCGCCCGAGCCAGCGTGGGCATAATGCACCGACGACATATTATTTTCGGTCAGAATTTCATTAAAATCTCTAATAAAATCTGGCAAATCGTTTACATCAACGGCCGTATCCTCAATAACCGCCACGGCTTTTTCATCGCCTGGGAGGTTAGAAAGAAGTCCCAAACCAGCTTTACGTAGTGTCCAAATCTTTTTAGTATCCTCGCCAAAAAGAATCGGGAAATGATAGCCTAATCCAGCAGCACGCATTTCTGCTTCCATTTCAGTAGCACGAGATTTTACTTCATCAATATCATCATTTGAAAGTTCTACTACCAAGATTGCCCCAGGGTCACCTTGTACAAAGAAACGATTTTGGCTTTGCTCTTTGTTTTCTTTGGTACACTCTAAAATATAATGGTCGATTAATTCTACGGCAGTTGGTTTATATTTGAGAGCAATAAGGTTTGCTCGAAGCGATTCGTCCACCGTATTAACATGCACACACACCAAGCCTTGTATTTTTGGCGGTAATGGATTTACATGAAGTTTTATTTCGGTAATAAACATCAGCGTTCCTTCTGAACCTGCAATCAATTTGCAAAAGTTGAAAGCACCGCCCGAAGCAATCCCAGACAATGGTGGAGTTTTAATAGTTTCGTTTTTACCTTGCGTAGTGAAAACTTCGGTTTCCAAAAGTTCATCAATGGCATATCCAGTATTACGACGCTCGATACTCATCTTCGGAAATTCCCTACGGATTTCGTTCTGATTGTCTTCATCGCTCAGAATATTATTTATATGATTATAAATACGTCCTTCGAGAGTTGTGGTATCATTTAGTTTTTGCTTGAATTCTTCTGTGCTTAGATTTTTAAACTCAACAAAAGAGCCATCGCTTAAAAAACCTTTAACTTCCATTAAGTGATTTCGGGTACTTCCGTAAACTATTGAGTTTGAGCCACAAGAATTATTTCCGACCATTCCACCCATCATTGCACGGTTGGCAGTTGAAGTTTCGGGGCCAAAAAATAGACCATTTTGTTTCAAGAAAAAATTCAATTCATCACGCACAACTCCAGGTTGCACCCTTACCCAATGCTCTTCTTTATTAAGTTCAAGTATTTTGGTAAATGTTCGAGAAACATCAACAATAATACCTTTACCAACTACTTGCCCAGCCAAGGAAGTACCAGCAGTACGAGGAATGATGGAGGTATTATATTTATGAGCAAACGCAATCAATTTCTGAATGTCGGACTCGTCTTTCGGAATAGCCACAGCCAAAGGCATTTCACGATATGCCGAGGCATCGGTCGCGTAAAGTGTTCGCATGACATCATCGAGATGAAGTTCTCCAGCCAAATCTTTGGCCAATTGCTGCAATTGTTGGTTAATCATTGATTATCAAAGTTTTTGAATTTTTCAAAGATATTCGTTTATTGAGTTTATCACTCAAAAACAACATCCATAAACATGTCGTTTTTAAAAAATACAAATTCGACTAAAATTGTTTAATTAATTAGCAATTAATTTTTATGTTGACTTTGAAGCAATAATTGACGTGAAGAAATGTGCTGTAAAAATACGACTAAAAAACTAAAGCTATATTGTTTTTGTTCAATTTTTAAAAATTGAACTATTTTAAGAAATAATATTTTTTGATATAATATTTTGGACTTTGTATATTTCTTTTTGTAATTTTGAAAGTTAATTAGAAAAATAATTCAACGTATTCTAAACAAATTTCTATATCGAATGATTGGATTCGTCATCTGTAGTTTTATTAATTTGTTATAAAACAATAAAAAGCGAATTATTTTTTAAGTTAAATTAAACATTTATTAATCATTACTTTAAATTACAACCTATGATGAAGTCCTACCAAGTGGGTCGCTACATTGAGCGACTTTCAGCTTGTGTGAAAAAATCTATTTTCACTATCGCTGCAATGCTGTTAACATCACTCACCTTCACTGTGATGGCACAAGAAGTAACTGTTTCTGGTACGGTAAAAGGAGCTGATGGCAGTGGATTGCCAGGAGTAACTGTACAAACTAAAGGTACATCCAAAGGTACGCAAACAGGCTTAGATGGTACTTACAAATTGGCAGGTGTTCCGAAAAGCGGAGTACTTGTTTTTAGTTTTGTAGGTATGGAAACTAAGGAAGTAGCTATCGGTAACAAAACTACTGTAGATGTAACTTTAATTGACGACACAAAAGCTCTTGAAGAAGTTGTTGTTGTTGGTTATGGTACTCAAAAAGAAAAGAAATTTCTGGTACTGTAACAAGTCTCGGTAGCCGTGATTTCAACGCTGGAATTGTAACTAATCCTTTGGCTGCTGCTCAAGGTAAAGTTGCTGGTTTAGTTATTACACAAAGTAGTGGTGACCCAAACTCAAGACCAACAGTTCGTTTGAGAGGAACAGGTTCATTGAGTGCTGGTTCTGAGCCACTTTACGTAATTGATGGTGTGATTGGTGCTCCAATCGAAAACGTTGCTCCTGAAGATATCCTTACAATGGATGTTTTGAGAGATGCTTCGTCTGCTGCAATCTATGGTTCAAGAGGTGCTAATGGTGTAATTTTGATTACAACTAAAAGAGGTAAGTCTGGTGCTCCAACCGTTGATTATAGTGCGTATGTTGGACAAGAGACTATTTCTCAAAGACCTGATTTATTAAATGGTGCTGAGTACAGACAGGCTGCCACAAAGTATAAGCAAACTTATACTGACGGTGGTGCTAACACTGATTGGTTAGATGTGATTACTCGTAAAGCAACAAGCCAAAACCATAATCTGGGTATTTCTGGTGGTTCTGAGAATTTCTCGTACCGTGCTTCGGTTGGTTATTTAGACCAAACAGGTACATTACTTGGCTCAGGAAAAGACCGTGTGAATGCACGTTTGAACCTTGACTCAAAAGCAATGAATGGTAAGTTATTGATGAGATTTAACATGTCTGCTTCTCAATCGAATGCTGATATTGCACAAAATAGAGCAATCGGTTTTGCAATGAATATGCGTCCAACTGACCCAGTTTATAATTCAGATGGATCATATTTCCAGATTCCTGGTACGTTTGCAAACTTCAATCCGTTAGCTGTACTTAATAACTACTCTCAGAAAGAAAAATTACAAGATTTATTGTTTAATGCACAAGCTGGATACACTATTGCAACAGGCTTAGTGTTTAATGTAAGTGGAACTTTACGTACACAAAATAGAAATAATACCACTTTTGTAAAATCAACTCCAGGAAACCTTCTTTCAACAGTAGGTGGAAATGCGGGAAATAGATCTTTGAATGCTACAAATGACCAACAATTAGAGACAACGTTGAGTTATACAAAAGCTATCAGTTCTAATAGCACATTAAATTTACTAGGTGGTTATACTTATCAGGACGTTATCAATGATGGTTTTGGTGCGGGTAACAACAATTTCTTATCTGATGATTTAGGAGCAAATAACCTTGGCTCTGGACTTGGTATCAGAACTAATCCAAATTTAATTGGTTCTTACAAAAACGAATATAAATTGGTTTCGTTTCTTGCACGTGCTCAATATAGTTTAGCAAATAAGTATTTTGCAACTGTAAACTTACGTCGTGATGGTTCTACAAAGTTTGGAGATAATAACAAGTGGGGCTTCTTCCCTTCTGTTTCAGTAGGTTGGGCATTGAATGAAGAGGCTTTCTTGAAAGGAAACTCTGTGATTGATAACTTAAAACTACGTGTTAGCTGGGGTAGAACTGGTAACTCAGAAGGTATTTCTCCATTGCGTTCTCGTTCATTCTATGGTCCAAGTGGAACATACTATGATGGTGGAACTGATGATTTCTTGCCTGCTTATGCAATCCAAGGAAACCCAAATCCAAACTTAAAGTGGGAAGTTAACGAAAACTACGGTGCTGGTTTAGACTTCTCAATACTTAAAGGAAAATTATCTGGTTCGATTGACTGGTACACACGTAAAACTAAAGACTTGTTATACATTGTAAATGCTCCACAAGAGAAAGGTTTTGTATTCCCTACAATTTTGGCGAACGTTGGTAGTATGCAAAATAAAGGTGTTGAAATCTCGGCTTCATATCAGTGGGTTGATAATAGCAAATTCTCATTTAGTTCTACTTTCGCTGGTTCATTTAATAGAAACAAAGTGTTGAGCTTGAAAAATGACGATTTTGCAGCACCTGACCAAGTATTTTTACAAACAAGTTTAGGTAGCTTTATCAGAGGCACATCAGCAGTGGCATTCTCTGTATTACAAGCTGGTCAGCCAGTTGGTGTATTCTACGGAGCCAAAGTTGCTAAAATTGAAAATGGCAGATATGTATTCCAAGATTTGAATGGTGATGGTAAAGTAAATCAGGCAAATCCTGATAGAAATGACCAAACATATTTGGGTAGCCCAACTCCTTTGTTTGTTGGTGGTTTAACTAATAACATCAGATATGGCAAAATTGATTTCCAATTCCAATTGATAAGTAACTTGGGAGCTAAAATTGTAAACACTAACAACTTGCTATTAGGTCGTCAAGATGGACGTATTGCAGAAAGTAATGCACTTAAATCTGCATTGACAACTGTTGTTAATGATGAGCGTACATTGCCGATGGACTACTATGTTGAGTCGGGTAACTATGTTCGTTTGAACAATGCTTCTTTGGGTTACACTATTCCAGTAGGAAAAAGTGTTGTTAAAAGAGCTCGTGTTTATATCGCTGGAAACAACTTATTATTGTTTACTAAATATTCAGGTGTTGACCCTGAAATTAGTCAAGCATTATCAATTGGTTCACAAGCACCAGGTATTGATGTTCGTGAGACTTTCTACAAGACTCGTGGTATCACTGCTGGTGTTAGTTTAAGTTTCTAAAAAAATAAAACCATTTGTGTTTACAAATCGTTTAAATAACAACTAAAAATAATCATAAATAATAATATGAAAAAATTCATTTTTACAGCATTGACTGTTGGTGCTTTTGCTTCATTTTCATTACAGTCTTGTACAAATTTAGATGAGCCTGTGTATGATGCAATACCTGCAGACCAATTTTTGAAAACTGACGCTCAAGTAGCGGCGGCTTTAGGACCTGCTTATGGTGGTTTAAGAGGAATTACTTGGGATTGGTTCAATCCTAGTGAAGCTTCTTCTGATGAGTTAATTGTTCCAACTCGTGGTGGTGACTGGTTTGATAATGGTGACTGGTTGGCATATTCTCGCCATACTTGGACTCCACAACACGGCCCAATCAATGGTATGTGGGGTTTTATCTTCGGTAATATTTCACAGTTAAATCAATTGATTCCAGTAGTAAGCACAAACAAAGCTGCTGTAGATGAACTTCGTACTATTCGTGCATTCTACTATTTTATGGCTATTGATGCTTTTGGTAATGTGCCGATTGTAACTGACGCTGCTTCAAATGGTGGCACAAAAACACGTGCTGAAGTTTATGCTTTCCTTGAAAAAGAATTGACAGAGTCTATTCCAAGCTTAACAGCTGGAAAAGCTTATAGCCGTATGACGCAAGATGCCGGTAATATGTTATTGGCTAAATTGTATTTAAATGCTGGTGTTTACAAAGGTTCGCCTGAGTGGCAAAAAGCTTTAGATGTAGTAAATAAAGTAGTAGCATCTAAAAACGCTTATGCACTTTCTGCTTCAACCCTTTCTAATTTTATTGTTCAGAATCAAGGTTCAGGAGAAAATATTTGGACTATTCCTTACGATAGTTTCAAAGCAGGTGGTATGAACTTCCACATGAGAACATTACACTATGCTAATGCTACTACTTATGGTTTGGGCAACTCACCTTGGAACGGATTCTGTACTTTAGCAGATTTTTACAATTCATTTGAGAAAACAGATTTACGTAAAGCAATGTGGATTGAAGGTCAGCAGTTTGCTGCTTCAGGTGCAAAATTATTAGATGCTAAAAATCAACCATTGGCGTTTATTGCAGATTTCGCTAAAGACCAAATGACAGATGCTGACCCTGAGTTTCAGGTTGCAGGTATTCGCTCACAGAAGTATGAAATCCAAAGAAATAATCCTAACGGAGACCAAAGCAATGACTACGTTGTATTCCGTTATGCTGATGCTCTTTTGATGAAAGCTGAGGCTTCTTTCAGACTTGGAAAAACTGCTGATGCTTTAGCAGAAATCAACAAAATCAGAGTACGTTCTGGAGTTGCTCCAATGACAACTTTGACAGATAAAGATATTCTTGCAGAAAGAGGTCGTGAAATGGCTTGGGAAGGATGGAGACGTAACGATATGATTCGTTTCGGTACTTTCAGCCTTGAAAGAAAATTCATGAAGAACTTGAACAAAACAAGAGAATTGTTCCCAATTCCTCAGGCTCGTATCGATGCTAACCCATTGTTGAAGCAAAATCCTGGGTATTAATATTTAGTATATTTTATAAAAAGGCAGTTCCTAACGGTTCTGCCTTTTTATTTTGTAATTATTTGATAATTAGCGATTAACACTACTTGCTTTTTGCTATAAGGCTTATTTATTACTAATTTTACAGTCAATTATTGTTTTGCAAAAAAAAACAATAATGCAATTAATATCGTTGCTCTTTGTTAAACCACAAAGAAAAAAATACTTTAACCTATAATTGATGAAAAAGATACTTTGGGCTATCTCGTGTGTGGGGCTGCTGTTTTCGTGTGCAAAGACCGAAGACACTTTATTTGAATCATTACCGTCTTCAGTTACTGGAATTGATTTTGTAAATAGAAGCCTCGAAAGAAAAGACTTCAATATATTCAACTACCGTAACTTCTACAACGGCGGTGGCGTTGCAATTGGCGATATTAATAATGATGGCTTATCGGATATTTTTGTTACTTCAAATTTTGAAGACAATAAACTGTATTTGAATAAAGGTAAAATGACCTTTGAGGATATTACGGTAAAAGCAGGTATTGTTGGTAAAAAATTCTGGTCAACAGGGGCAACTTTTGCCGATGTCAACGGTGATGGTTTGATGGATATTTATGTATGTAATTCGGGTAGCCGTGACCAACGTGGCAATCAATTGTACATTAATCAAGGCATTAAAAACAATATTCCGAGCTATAAAGAACAAGCCAAAGAAGCTGGTCTTGAAGATGGAGGTTTCTCGACTCACGCTGCATTCTTCGATTATGACCGTGATGGGGATTTAGACATGTATCTGCTCAATAATAGCTTTACTCCGATTGATAAACTCGGCTACATGAATCTACGAAACGAGCGTGATAAACTCGGCGGTGATAAACTTTTCCGCAATGATAGCCCAACCACAACAGAAGTTAAATTTACAGATGTTTCAGCAGAAGCTGGAATTTATGGAAGCTTGATTGGCTTTGGTTTAGGGATTACTATCGGTGACGTAAACAACGATAACTGGCCTGATATTTATATCTCAAATGATTTCTACGAAAGGGATTATCTATACATCAATCAGAAAAATGGAACTTTTAAAGAAGACCTTGAAAACCAAATGCCGCATACGAGCTTAAGCTCAATGGGTGCTGATATTGCTGACATTAATAATGATGAAAATCTGGATATTTTTGTAACAGACATGCTTCCGGGCGATGACCGTCGATTGAAAACTACGAGTATTTTTGAAGGTTATAATTTAGTTGATTTGAAGCTAAAACAAGGCTTTTGGCACCAATATATGCGAAACAATCTGCAATTGAACAACGGAGATGGCACATTTAGCGAAGTCGGACAGTTGGCTGGTGTTTATGCAACAGATTGGAGTTGGGGAGCATTGATATTTGATATGGATAACGATGGTTTGAAAGATATTTTTGTAGCCAATGGCATTGCAAAAGACCTTACTGACCAAGATTTTGTCGAATTTTTAGGCGATAGAAATACGATGCAACAAATGCTCAGTGGCAAAAAATTTGATGCAAAAGAATTTATTGATAAAATCTCTTCTGTGCCAATTCCAAATTATGCTTTTAAAAATAATGGAGATTTAAAATTTGCCAATCAAACAAAAAGTTGGGGACTCGAAGGGCCAGGGTTTTCTAATGGTTCGGCTTATGGCGATTTGGATAATGACGGAGATTTAGACTTGGTTGTCAATAATATCAATGCCCCACTTTCGGTTTTCAAAAATAAAACCAATGAAAAAACAAAAAATCACTTTTTGACAGTAAAACTAAAAGGAACTGCCAAAAATCTCAATGGAATCGGTGCTAAAGTTACGGTTTATCAACAAGGTACAAGCAAACTTTTGCAACAAATGCCTAACCGTGGCTTTCAGTCTTCGAGCGACCATCAAATGGTTTTTGGACTGGGCGAAAAAGCTACTATTGATTCGGTAAAAATCATTTGGCCAGATGATAAATTGCAGGTTCTAAAAAATCAAAAAACTGACCAAATTCTTACGCTTGATTAT
>Ga0247837_1007263_pt1 | contig 14820 bp, 11 predicted proteins | sample LaCtaG_2_FD_187115 | JGI IMG/M metagenome (GOLD analysis project Ga0247837, IMG submission 187115) | Freshwater microbial communities from meromictic Lake La Cruz, Castile-La Mancha, Spain - LaCruzMarch2015_14.5m | ecosystem: Environmental > Aquatic > Freshwater > Lake | place: Spain: Castile-La...
TGACTTGTCAACACCGATCGAAGATACCTCGACTATTGTATTCATTGCCTTTTGTGATACTAATATCTCTTGCAATCGAGGGAGATAAATGATCAACAAATGCGTGATTAAAATGTCCAGCTTGACGTAAAGCAACGACCGATCTCGATGGATGTTGGAATGTCACAAGCGGATGAATAATCGACCTCCCCGTCGACTCACGACGATCGCGGCAATGGCGTACCACAATGAGGAGGCGACGATCGCAGACCTCACCGTAGACCTCATCGACATTTTCGTTGGCTAGCGACGCAAGTGGGATGAAAAGGACTCGGTGCGCTTATTTGATATTTGATGTTACTAGGACAAATATCTACCTAAATACAAATAAGAACCGCCCGCCTGCAAAAACAAAATCTCCAGGCGGGCGGAGTGCTTTTTTCCCAGCCGCCGGGTCTCCGCTTCTCAAAATTAGGCACTCGAAAACCAGAAGAGGCGGGCGGCAGGCGGGCGCTGCCTAAACGCTCGCCGTGAAACCACTCTATTCACACGTACCACCAGCACCTCCAAAAGCCCGAGCGAAGCAGTTTTCATCGTAACAACTAGATATGACGAAGCAGCAGCAGGAGCGAGCATCCTCTTCCTCGTCGACATTCTGTCCATACCTAGATACGATAAATCGATCAGCATTAGATTTTGATTCATGTACCCGATCCTGTTCCATAACCATGGAATGCACACCCCACGTCTACGCGTGTTTAGTGTGCGGCAAGTATTATCGCGGACGTGGCAAACAAACGCCGGCATACCGGCATAGTGTCGACTGTGGACATTATGTATTTGTACATTTGACCAATGCTACGTTCTGGTGCTTGCCTGAGAATTATGAAATTATTGTTATTAATCCGGAAGATCGCGAGACTGCTAGCAGCTGCACTACTGATGGCGCCAATATTAGTAGCAATGGCAATTCACAATCATTACTCGACATACGATACGCACTCCAGCCTAAATTTACAATTATGGATGTAACAACCCAATTAGATACTAATGTGACGTTAACACGTGATATATATGGCGCAAGATACTTACCAGGATATGTCGGATTGAACAATGTCGGTGGCAAGAGCGATTATGTCAATGCCATCGTACAGGCATTGGCGCATGTTACGCCAATACGTAATTACTTCTTACTGCTTTCTGATAATAATGACAACAACAACGATAGCAACGAGGCAGATGACACAACGACATACTCATTATCATCACCATTGGTCCAATCCTTCTCGCTGCTACTGCGTAACATTTGGTCATCGCGTCGATTCAAATCTACGGTAGATCCATATAACTTCGTACAATGTATATCATCAATGTCGAATGGACGGTATCGTATTTTGGGGAATAACAATGCTAGTTTAGATGGAAGTAAGTATGGAAGTGGGGGTGGTGTAGATGCAAGTGAATTCCTATCTTGGTTGTTGCATCAATTACATGTTGGCGTGGGAGGAGGAGTAGGAGTAGGAGGAAAGAAGGATCGAAAGAAGAAGAAGAACAAGAGGATGAAACACAGCACTAATGATACGAATGGTGGCGGTAGTAGTATCATACATGATACATTTGGTGGACATGTCGAGGTTACAACAATTGTACGTAAACGTCAACGTCGGGGAGAGGAGGCGGCATTAATTATGCTTAGTGGTGGTGGCATTATCACACAAGTTGATGACAGCAACAACAATAACACTACTGTTGATGGAGATGATGGTGATGATGATAGAGATGGGAGTGATGATGAAGAGACGATTGCACGACGTCGGTACAAGTCAGAGGCCCTAACCAAACTTGCAAATGAAGTAGTCATTACCGAGGAAGAGACTACGTCAACATCCAACTTTTTACAATTAACACTGGACATACCCGAGAAACCACTATTTCGTGATGCCAATGGTGGACTAGTTATACCCCAAGAACCACTGGTCAATGTATTACGTAAATTTGATGGATTAACATTTGGTGATGCCCTAACAATGCAACAGCAGCAAGAGCAACAACAAAGTGTTGGAGGAGGAGAAGGGATGACTATATTATCTAAAAGTCGACGGTATCGGTTACGTAAATTACCGAATTATCTCATACTCCACCTTAATCGATTCAAGCGTAATGGATTTAATATTGAGAAGAATCCAACAATTGTCATGTTCCCAGTAAAGAACTTTGATTTAAGTTCCTACATCTTTTCCGAGAATGAGAGTGGTGGTGGTAGTAATAGTGATGGTGATGAAAGTAGGAAAAACAAGATCCCAACGAAACAAGAGATTGAGATTATGAGTATTGGTGAATTACGTAATTTATTACTCAAGTATAATCGATCTGATCTTGTTAATGATGTGATTGAAAAGTCAGACCTCATTAAACATGCTCTTGACTTTTGTTTAACTAGTTTACCCGACCTATTGACTTACAAGTATGATTTAGTTGCCAACATTACACATGATACGCCCATTGAGGTCGGACGGGAAGGAAAACAACGTAATCCGTTAGACGAGGGTCGATATCGGTGTCATGTACAGCACGGTATTACTGGACAGTGGTATGAGATGGAAGATTTGGCTGTACGTGAAACAATGCCACAATTGATTAGTGTTAGTGAGAGTTATATATTGATATTTGAGAGGAAGAAGACGAACACAATTGGGTTGGGCAAAACATGAAAATGTGTGCTTTGTAACAAGGTAAAAAGGGGGAATTTATGTCTTTATTGAGAATCCATTTGTTAGTAAGATAATCAAGACTAAGAGTTGTGGAAAAGTGATTTGAACATCTTTTAAATCTGATAAGTCTTAGTTATAAATACAACACCATCTCCACATCATCTCAAAACTATACAGAACAATTATCAACACTATTGCATGCTATTTTTGATGTGCAGAATGAAATGCAGCCATGTGTTCAAAAGTTGTTTGGAAGTGACATGCAATAGACTCGGAATCACAAGGGCCACCATGCCTACCGCCACGAGAGCAAGTACCAAATTGACTCAATCCATTTTCAGAATAAGTATTAATCATGTGTGCATTCACCCAGTCAGAAGCCTGACAGAAATGACGTGTTGCTGAGTACTTGTAGAAGATATCAAAGACTGAATCACCCTGATTGAATAAATGAGATCCAAAGCTAAGTGCTTGTAACTTGTTACAGACAAAATTCATGTTCTCCTGTTGACGATAATCACAGAAAATAGGTCGTGTCATACCCTCGATGGCAGCCCGGTTGAAGAATGTTCCAGACCCACCGTGCATTGACGTTCCAACAACACAGGTATTACCCACAAAGGGTGAATGACTGTTGATTTGGCTATCCTGTACCATTGTCATTTGACGATTGGCCAACTCAATATCCACAGCAGTATCATCGTCTACAATCATTAACATATCTGGTATGTTTGCTGGATCTTGATACATGTGTTGGAGCCAACCAAGAGCATGACCAGGTCGTCGCTGGGCACAGAACCATCCCCATCCCTTCTTTTCTTTGGCATTGCCGTTTGGATAGCAAGTACTGAGATACATTTGCTGTTTGCTGACACTTGTTTTAGAGGCACAATTTGGATTATAATCCTGATCTTCAGTAACACCCCAAAAGTTTCGCACACTGTCCTGTGATGCCCAAGTTTCGAATTGTGCAGTGAGCTGCAAGGAGAGAGTCGGGGGGGGGGGGGGCATAAGTGAGAAATGTCAGAGAAATACACTACATATACCTGTATGAAATACACTACTTACAAGCTCAGGTCTTGTCTTTGAGCCAATGCTTAGGACATCCACGACCATGCCAATGTGGCCTTCTGGAGGGAGACGATTACGTATGACGGTAGGTTCCGCATGCTTCGTATCAGCTAGATTGGCCTCAGGTACGATAAAAGGCGATGAATGTTCTCTTTCGTTCCAAGGCTGTCGCAAATGAATCGTTCTCAGTGTATTCCACGACACATGAGACATATCAACTATACGGTGGTGCAGAGCAAAATGCTTCATTGCTTTGGGATTTTGGTAGTGACAATAAAGAGCATCAACAGGACAATCTCCAGGCGACCGTTGCAGACATTGGCCAAATTGTTCAAGGCTACTCCCAGAATATGCATTGATCATATATCCCATAGACCAGTCCGAATGCATGCAGAAATCAAGCATTCCTGAGTACTTGTAGAATATATCAAATACCGAGTCTCCCTGCTGGAACACATCATGCTCACCAACTCGATTTTCTTGTAGGCGTGTACAGGTCATTTTCATGCTTTCGTGCTGAGGATTATCACAGTAGAGAGGCTCAGATAGGCGCTCAATGGCAGCACGGTTGAAGAATGTCCCAGCTCCACCCATACCTGCAAGTGAGCCCTTGTCAACAGACATAGTGCCGCCTGCACAGGGATTCCCAACACGAGGACCCTTTGCCTCTGACATCCAAAGCTGCACCGCCTCAATATCCACAGAAGTGTCATCGTCCACAATAAGAAGTATATCAGGCATATTGGATGGATCTTGATACATGTGTTGCAGCCAACCAAGAGCATGTCCAGGTCGACGCTGAGCACAGAACCAACCCCAACCTTTCCTGTCATATGGAGGATGACCAAAAGCTGCATGTCTGAACTTTGCCCCACTGCGTTCAGTCCGACAATTCTGTAAGTATACCCCCAGTGCTTCTTCCGGTTGTTGGCTACAATTTACATCGTAATCCTGCTTCTCGGTAACACCCCAAAAGTTTCGAACGCTGTAGTGTGATGCCCACGTTTCCATCTGTGCAACGAGCTGCAAGTTTAAGATGGGAGGGGGACATTGAGTGAATAAGCATAGGAGGAATAGGCTTTACAGATGCAATAACATAAACCACTCCTTACAAAGTCGGGTCTTGTCTTTGAGCCAATACTTAAAACATCCACGACCATACCATTGTGTACAGGCAAATGCTTTATGCATCTGCATTTTGCCTGTGATGATTTCCATGGAGCTCGGCTTTCGGAATATGTGGGCCAGCTCCATCTACAATCACACGACCCATTGCAATTACCTTCTGTTTCCGTTGGGCAACTGTCACCATATGTAATGTGGGTTACAAACGTGGGATTGCTGCGGATGACGGTAGGTTCCGCATGCTTCGTATCAGCTAGATTGGCCTCGGGTATGATAAAAGGTGTTGATTCTTTAACAGTTACGGTCTTAGGATCAAAGTATGGCGATGTCTGTTCTTGTAGAGAGCGATGGTTCCCATTATTATTGATGATTTCAGTGTAGTCATCGGATTTATTATCAACTACATGCGGACGAGGAGCAGTTCGAAGATTTCGCCTGTCAAGTATGACTTCTTTAAACTCAATCATCTTGTTATAATAATACGCAACACCACCAGATGAGAGATTAAGGAACGAGAAGATGCCCACCGTCAATGCAATAGCGAGTGCCGGGCGATTATTCATGTTGACGATACAGTGTAGATAGTGACTGTGATGTGAGGTTCGGGAGCGGAGTAAGTGCAAGTGAATGACTAGAATTTTGAAGAACTCACATCATTTTTCTTGCGTGTGGAACCAGGGACTGTCTGAAGTCTTGAAAAACGTCTCACCTGTTTTAAGCTTCCTGAGGATTCCAGTCGAGAAAGAAAATCACAGGGCGATTCTTCATGGTCGACGATAATAGAGTATCGTAGATAATGACTGTGAGGCTATGAGTCGGAGTAATAGCAGTAAAGTGGAAGACTTTCTATCCCGACTCCGATGAGGACTCTGTCGTCGCGGCCAGGAAACGGCGACGACGTCTCCATCCGAGTCCGTCGCCATCGTCGACGATACGCCCCCTTTATCGAAAGGAGGAGGAGGAGGAGTGGCCATCCCGCCCACTCACACCACGCGCGTCGACTCCAAGGGCATCAAGGTGGTAACATCTACCGTCACGATCCGGCCAATCCGGCCCGATTATTAAAAACCACCACGTCCATACGCGTCACTGCCGAAAAAGTACGCGAATCGATATCCGTCAACTCTGCTCATACAATCTAAATTAGTTGCAAAAACCCTTGATCATTGCGTTGCCGGTCATTCTTCACTAACTTCGACATCTAACATAGTAGAACACATTTCATTACCAAGGACATGACTACTTTACTATCGAATCGTTCTTGGCTTCAACGTACCATGGGTAGGACAATTGCAGTGATGTTTGTTCTAATCCTCCTGAGCATTAGCAGCCTTCACTTCCTCATTGACAACGATGCATCATATTCTCCCAGTCACCACCGACGAGGATTGTTTGCATTCAACGATAATGACTACAAAACTGTATCTCCCCGCGAAGTGCAGCCCCTCATCGAATCTTCTGATGCTGCAGTAACACTACCAACAACAACAACAACAAAGACCCGACTGGTAATGATGACTTCGGTATTTGGTAAAAATTCTCTTCCACCCTACTTTCCAATGTTTCTACGGTCAATCCAAGGAAGTGGTGCCGACGGCATTGTCATCGGAGGAGATGCCATGGAGCTCAAAGATATTTTACCTCCAATGTTAGGCATATTCCGTTAATGTGGGAAGGCCTACACGATCTCATCTCCGACAAACGTTTTAATGGAACTCCTTTACCTGGATTCCAAGCTGCAACGCCATACAAGATCATCGATGTCAAGCCCCTTTATGGCTTTTTGTTCCGCGAGTACATTCAAGAGTATGAGTTCTGGGCCCATGTGGATAACGACATGATTTTTGGGGACGTTGCTGGAATTCTGAACCCATTGATGGATCACTATGATGTCATAACTCCTAATGGAATAACAAGTACTTGGGGACCTTTCACGGCTTATCGCAATACTCCTGAAACCACTGAGTTGTTTCGGTTAATTGATGGTGACTTGTATGATGCTCTGAACAATTCAAAACACTTGGGTATTGATGAGTGGGCACCATTTGGGCGTGTGTACCATCTCTCAATGTCTTCTGTCATTGCACGGTACGAGAGCACATTACGAATTAGTCCAACATTAGAACATGGATGGGATGGCCCTGTAAAGAAAATTCCCAGACATCTGGACTGTGTCTGGAAACAGAAGAAAGATGGAAGAGCTACTCTTCACATCTTGCCCAGCAATAATCCCGTCTTCTGTTGCCACTATCAACATAGCAAACGTGAAATAGCAGACATATTGTCAAATACTGATCAGGAGGCAATTCTTGGAGCAGATTTGGTCATGTGGAGTGCTAATACTGGGCTCACGGTATTCAATGACCCAATGTAGGAATGCATTATGCTGAAGTTACAAGGGGATTGTTGTGGTGCTGAAGCTGCTTTAGGCTGAAGCTGCCGTATGGAATTTACAGAGATAGACAAGTTGCATATACAAGCATATTCATAATATCAAATGTACACGGAATCAGTTTGAATGTGTTTTGTTGTTGTAGGTCAATTAATGTGCAGGGAATAATTGAATGAGTTATTGTAGCATCAACCTTTCCTTCTTCTTCTCTCCTCTATCATTAAACCTTTAGAGGCACAACAAAAGTTGCTGCTCAATCGAAGTACCTCCCTGACACTAAATTTTACTGCATATCCAATGCTGCTATTGTTACCAATGCTGCTATTGTTACCAATGCTGTTGGGCTGCTTCCGCTTATGTGAAATAATATATATGAAATCTATAGCTAAATTTATATTTATATTTAATCATGCTTTATATGTAGTGCATTACTCACTACATTTTCAACCTCAACACTGGCGACTGGTAGCATTCAAGATAGTCGATCCAAGAGCTGAGAGAAAAGTGGTGCAATCACATCAAGTGGACCAGGCATACAAAAGTGTAATCAGTCATGTCGATGTGATCTATGAGCATTGGATCTGTAGTATAGCATCCGTATGTCAATGACATGTATGCCATGCTGTGGCAACATATTCATAGCATACACATCCCGTTCATAGAATGATCCATGATTGTATTAATTGCTAGAAACAATTTCAGATGAGATATTTTGAGTGCGCCCACCAGGCTGCAATGTCTTCCAGACAATTTGAATATTAGGATTCATTTTTGTGGACAAAATTATTGTTTTATGTAGATGCTAAATTACTTAGCTCCACATGTCGCCGACATGTCGGCGACATGTGCATATGTCGCCAATTTCTCGCCGACATTGCATGTCGATCCGACACGGAGAGGGCTCCGACATCTGTTTTTTGTGACGTGAACTGCCGACACCACACAAATTTCACGCAAACCATCATGCCGCCGAAGAAGAAGAAGAGGAAGGACAGCAGCGGCATGACAGCCTTTCATGCTGCTGCCGTTGCTGCCGCGGCGCCCGCCGCGTCAGCATCAGGAGGTAGTGCCGCGGCAGCATCGGGAGGTAGAATTTCAAAGAAATTAGCCGATGCAATAGCTGTGAGGAAAGCAGCCGGGTCGATGAGCGGTGATGATGACGACGATAACAATGATGATGACGACGATGATGCTGCCGCGGCGGCCGCCGATGCTGCCGCGGCGCATCCTATTGCGCCGTACTTTGGGGCTACTGGTGATCCCACCGCCCGGGCAACTAGTCTTCCTCCCTTGCCCGGGTTTGATGCATTTCGAGGAGCCAACTTACCGCCCTTGCTCTCGACGGCGGTGCAATCTACTGCCGCTGCTGCCGTGACGGCGGCGCAATGTTGGGGGTTTTATGGCAGATCTGGCGGGACGTCGATCAGTGCTTTTCCCCAAGATCCAGCGGGAAGCTGGTAAGAAGAATCAAAGATATGAGATCTTCGGAGAGGAGAGTTCTTTGTGTGAGGTTCTGGTCTGGTAGGCTTTTCCTCATGTTTTGTAGTTGCTTAGAAGTAGAATAACGATTAGTAAAGATACTGGTAACGCCAACCGTTGCCGTAGATCGTAGGTGTGTTGCTACTCCCGTGGAGAGCAGCAGTAGCGTCGCTTTAGATCGTCTATAGCGAGAGATTGGGAGGACGGTGGAATCGTCCGGATAGTCCCAACACAACTACAAAACATCCTTTTCTTATATTAGGATTGTAGTATGGCCAGAACGGGTCGTGGCGGTGGTCGCGGCGCGAAGGCTGGACGAGGACATGGTAGAAAGAAGTCGGAAGCGACAGGTCTGCCAAGTCGCTCGGGAGAGGTTGGTGCCTGTGTCGAGTTGGGGAACAACATCTTCACGCTCGGCGTCAACAGTAAGTCGAAGGATGGAGACAAGCTACGGAAGACCGGTAAGGCAGTAGCGATCTACATCGGACGACACTTTGGTGACGAACTGCAGAAGGAATTCGAGTTCGGAAAGAAGACGGTTCGTCAAGTGCCTGCATACGATGCGGCAGTTGTGACGAGGCATGCACTGAAAGTGGCTGCCAATACCCTTCGTCTGACGACACACATCGCGTCGTTACAGACTCACCTAGTCACCATCGAAGCTGCCATCGCAGCTGATGCGGGCAATCTAGATCTAGTCACGAAGAAGATTGAGATCGAAGAGAAAATTGCAAGCGGCAACGACAAGTTGCTAGAAGATATAGATATCGACAAGTGTATGACAGGAGAAGAGGCAAAGCTGTGGGACAGCGCCCATAGGTCGTATCGAGAGGATGAGCAGAAGCTCATAAAGGACAGCGGTAAGGTGTATGCTCTGATATTAGGGCAATGCACGCAGACACTGTTAGAAGCCCTCCAAGAAGATGATGACTGGGATAACATTTCAATGAAATGTGATCATATCGAGTTATACAAGTTGATAGAGAAGTGTGTACTAAAGCAGACTTCGAGTAAGTATCCCTACCTCACACTTATTGAAGAGTTGAGGGGATTATTGAACTATGTTCAAGGTGATCAAACGCCCATCGTGTACTACGAGGGGATGTCGAATAGAGTTGCTATTTGTGAGCGCGGTGGAATGGTATTCTACGTGCCTGACTTGTGTGATTTGGAGACGGAAGTACTCCATCCAGGTCGAAAGTATGAAGTCCTCCAGCCAGACGAGCAGGAGAAGATCCGCACCATTGTGCGGGATAAGTTTCTTGGTACTCTACTCCTCGAGAGGAGTGATAAGAAACATGATCAGCTCAAGGACGACTGCAGGAATCGGTATTCCAGCGGTGATAAGAACAACGCGTTCCCTAAGACACCTGGAGAAGCCATGCAGAGGATGCAAGACTTCCGCAGGATTGTGATTCCTGATAAAACCGCTGTAGCGCAAGGGACTGCCTTTGCAGGGAAAGGTGGTAAAACCTCAAAGAAGTCGGGACGTATGCCTCCCGATGAGTGGTTTGCATTGAGCAAGGAAGAGCAAAAGAAAGAGCTAGCACGTCGTGCTGCCGAGAGAGCTGAGGCCGCTGCTGCTAGTGATAGCGGCAAGAAGTCAACGTCGAAGTCCAAGGCCAAGGATGATGATGACGATGACGATGCCAAGAGTGTGGCATCACTTACAAAAGAGTTAAAGCGAACCAAGCAGCAGCTGAAGTCAACGAAGAACTGCCTAGTAGCAGTATGCGAGGTAAGCGAGGATTTAACCGATGATGAAGAAGGCAGTAACAGCCTTCTGGCGGAGTTGAGACTCCGGCAGGCAAGTCCACAGTTCGGTGCATGGTATGCCCAAGTCAAGAAGTCGGGACGACTACAAGATTTGGATCTGAGGAATGAGTTTCTGCTGGATAGTCAAACTACCCACAACCTGTGTTGTAACAAGAGATTTGTATACGACATTAAGGTATCAAGAAAGACCCTCAATATGAGTGGCAATGGAGGAGTGTTAAGAGTAACTAGGAAGGCCAAGATTCGAGGTCTTTATCCTCCAACTATGGAACCAGCCAACACGTGGTATGACAAGGATTGTATAACGAATTTGTTGAGTTTCAAAGATATGATTGGTGTGTTTCGTATATCGTATGACAGTGCGGTAGACACATCATTCACAGTCCATAGGAGTGAGTATGGATTGGTTGATCTGCATTTTAGGATGCACGAAAGTGGATTGCATATATTGGATCGTCCTGATGGTGAAGTATCAGGACAGGTATTTCTACAAACGGTTGAAGGCAATCGTATGTTGTATACCAAGCCTCAAGTTGCAAAAGCCGATAAGGCTGGGGAGCTATATGAACTCCTAACATATCCTGGTCCACGGGATTTCCAGAACATTGTCAGACAAGGCCACATTCGTGATTGTGAGGTAACTGTCGATGACGTTAAACGATTCTTCCATATTTATGGTCCTCATGTAATGAAAGGCAAGGGCAATGCCGTTCGCAAGGTTGATAAATATGTGAAGAATAACATCGTGGCGGTGCCACGGGAGCTAATCAAGGCTCAGAGAAAAGTGGAGTTGTGTATTGACATGTTTTTTGTTAACAAACATGTCTTTCTTGCCACATACAGTAAAAAAATCTGTTACTCAACCACGTCCCATGTAAGCTCGAAGGCTGTACGGCACTACTGGCCGTACTTGTTAGAAGTCCTGCAGAAGTATACTGCGAGGGGTTTCATTATCGACCTAATCATAGGTGATTTCGAGTTTAATGGGATAGAGAAGCTACTCAAGTCGCTTCCCTCGCCACCAAGAACATTGTGGGCGAGTAAAGACCAACATGTTGGTCCTATTGAGAGAAACATTCGTTTCACTAAGGAGAAGGCAAGGTCGATGCGGCTGAGTCTCCCTTACACTCAAATACCTGGTACCATGATTATATACATGGTACTACATGCATCGAAAGTTTTAAATCTTTTTCCGCGGAGCGGAGGTATAAGAGATATGTCTCCCAACATGATTATGTCAGATGAAGGAGTGTCGATGCAACAATTCCGAGTACTATTTGGAGCTTACGTACAAGTCAAGGAACCGAGTACCCAATCCAACAGCATGCAATCCCGTACGAGGGGTGCGATTGCGTTAGGAACAAGAGGTAACTCGAATGATGGGCAGATATTCATGGCATTGGATACTGGTAAAGTCATTCGACGGACGCACTGGACAGTGCATCCTGTGACTGACTTAGTACGAAGAAGAGTAGAGGAATTGGGTTCGGATGAACCACGACTGTTGACATGGTTCGACAGACATGGCCGAGAGATCGGCGATGGCGGTATGCTATGGGATAGTGTACGAGCGACTGCCGAGACAGATCGCGATACCCACACTGTGTCGAACGATACAGAGGATTCTCCTGAGGGCGACTTAGAAGATGATGTGGATGCTGATGGTGTTGACAACGAAGACATCACAGGAGTGGACCCACACGACGAGGATGTGGAAGAGTCATTGGACGGAAATAGCCAAGACTTCGTAGATGGTGATGTCAACGAACAAGCCATCGAAGAGATTCGGGAAGAATCGGAGATTCGGGAAGAATCGGAAAGACAGGAAGATTCGGAAATTCGAGAAGATTCGGATGTCTCTTTCTCGCAAGAAGATTCGGGTGGGGCTTCGCAGAGGCCAGTACAGCCTCAGTCCACGATGAATCAAGAGTCTACTCCAGCAGAGAGTGGACGATCCCGAAGGACAAGGAAGCAACCTTCGAGGTTGATACCATCCTTCAAGGGCACCAAGTATGAAGAGTCTGGGCATAACATGGTGGCAGCCATGAAGCCTTTAGACGGAATGACGGTTGAAGAATCAATCAAGTACTTGACGGATGAGTTGATGGAAGACGGTGTGTACGAAATCAACCCTGAGGTATTCGGATTAGTAATGGCACAATTGTCTATGAAATCTGGTGCAGCCAAGTTAGGAGAACTACCAGTGACTGCTGCCGTAGAGGCAGAGATGAAACAGATTCACATGCGCGACACGTTTGTGCCGTGGCATTGGAAGGATCTGTCCACGAAGCAGAAAGATAAAATCTTAGAAGCGTTTATGTTTGTGGAGAAGAAGAAGTCAGGCCAGGTTAAAGGACGCCTGGTGGTAAATGGCAAGATGCAGCGTGGGCACATCTCTAAAGATGAAGCAAGCTCGCCGACTGCACATAGTGAATCGATCATGTTGACGGGAGTCATTGATGCTATGGAGGGAAGGGATGTAGCAACTGGCGACATTCCAAATGCCTTCGTAGGAGTCGTGGTCACGGATGAAGATAAAGACTATCGTGTCTTAGTAAGATTACGAGGACCGGTGGTGGACATCCTATGTAAGATAGCGCCTGATGTGTACAAGCGGTATGTTACTGTGAATAAGAAAGGTGAGAAGACACTGATAGTTCAGTGCATGAACGCCTTGTACGGGACGATGGTGGCATCGCTTCTTTACTACAAGAAGTTTGTCAAGAGTCTCAAGAGAAATGGGTTCAAGATGAATCCATATGACCCATGTGTAGCTAACAAGACTGTCGACGGAAAAGTGTTGACGGTTTGTTTCCATGTGGATGATGTTAAGATCTCGCATGTATCGTCGAAGGTTGTTGATGATACTATTGATTGGCTTCGTAAGGAATACGAGGTAATCTTTGAAGATGGTACCGGAGCGATGAAGGTGCAGCGAGGCAAGGTACATACGTACCTAGGCATGGTTATGGATTTCACCAAGAAGGGTGAGATGAGTATCACGATGCCGAAGCACATTGAAGATGTGTTGAAAACGTATGATGAAGCACTATTGAAGATTGAGGAACAACTGCCTAATGTTGACAAAGGGTTTGTTGAGGTTAAGAAGAGAGCTCGTAGCAAGGCGCAGATGACGCCTGCACCCACTGACATATTTGTTGTCAATGAGGAGTGCGAGAAGCTGCCGAAGATGCAGCAAGAGTTGTTCCATAGTTTAGTCGCGAAGTGTGTGTATATCTGGAAACGATGCAAGCCCGACTGGGGAGTTGCAATGTCCTTCCTCACCAAGCGTGTGAAGGCACCTGATTTAGATGACTGGCGGAAGTTGGTTCACCTAATGGATTATGTTAAAGCAGATGGAGATCGACCACTGGTCTTGTCTGCAGAGAGCGGCGATTTGACATGGTATGTTGATTCGGCATTTGCTGTGCACGCGAATGGGCGCAGCCATACTGGTGGATTCCTTCGAATGAAGAAAGGAGCTGCAATCAGTATATGTGGTGGGCAGAAGTTGAACACGAGAAGCTCAACTGAAGCTGAACAAGTCGGGGTCGACGATTGTATGAGTCTGATCCTGTGGAGCCGGTTGTTTCTAATGGCTCAAGGTATTAAAGTGAGACGTAATACGATCTTACAAGACAACAAGAGTAGCATCTTGTTGGAAACTAATGGTAAGGCATCTAGCGGCAAGCGGATGCGTCATATCAACATTCGGTATTTCTTTATCACAGACTGTGTAGGGAAAGGACAATGTGAGATTGAGTGGATCAGACGTGAAGACATGGTTGCTGACTACTTAACGAAGGGATTGCAAGGCGCTGAGTTCAGGCGATTCCGAGACTATATCATGGGATCTGTAGAGATTCTAGTAGATTAAATACGGGAGTATTGGTGCAAATGATACGGGAGTATTATGTATAATTAGATACGGGAGTATCGGTGATGCTTGGTCAAGTCGACATGGTTATTGTAACACTGTGTCCAACCAAGGAGTGTGTTGGGGGTTTTATGGCAGATCTGGCGGGACGTCGATCAGTGCTTTTCCCCAAGATCCAGCGGGAAGCTGGTAAGAAGAATCAAAGATATGAGATCTTCGGAGAGGAGAGTTCTTTGTGTGAGGTTCTGGTCTGGTAGGCTTTTCCTCATGTTTTGTAGTTGCTTAGAAGTAGAATAACGATTAGTAAAGATACTGGTAACGCCAACCGTTGCCGTAGATCGTAGGTGTGTTGCTACTCCCGTGGAGAGCAGCAGTAGCGTCGCTTTAGATCGTCTATAGCGAGAGATTGG
>Ga0247837_1007265_pt1 | contig 14816 bp, 17 predicted proteins | sample LaCtaG_2_FD_187115 | JGI IMG/M metagenome (GOLD analysis project Ga0247837, IMG submission 187115) | Freshwater microbial communities from meromictic Lake La Cruz, Castile-La Mancha, Spain - LaCruzMarch2015_14.5m | ecosystem: Environmental > Aquatic > Freshwater > Lake | place: Spain: Castile-La...
GAGCGTGGTGCTGGCAAACGGCACCGTGCGGTAGCCCGAGGCGGGCGCGGTGCCATAGACGGATTCGAACGCAAGCGCCATCTGCGCCCGCGCCCCATGGGCTCGTGCCATCATGTTCTCCTATCGTGATTTGGGGTCAGGCCAGCGGATCGGCCGTGGAATAGTGCAGGATGACCGGGATCACCGCTGCCTTCAGGCCTGCGGCACCCTCGACCGGCAGATCGACCGGGCGCGGCGCTTCCGCCTCGACCCAATCGCAGAGGCCGCCAAGCGTCCGGTCGGCGGCAATCGCCGCGCCAATGCCGGCGCAGAGGGTGTCGAAGGCGGCATCACGGATGGCACCCTGCACGACCGCCTCGATCTCGGCCCTGTGCTGGTAGTGGTAGCGCAAAGGCGACAGCGTGACCTCAGGCTCCCCCGGTTCGCCGTCGTGCAGGATCAGAAGCCCCGCAGCGGGCACGCGTTCGGGCAGCACGTCACCGCGCAGGACGGTGGCGGGCAAGGCCGAAAGCCGCGCATGCAGCGCGGCGAGGATGATTTCGCGAGGGGTGGGCATCTTCAGCCTCCTCCTTGTGGATATGGCGCAGAGGGTTCGTTCAGATTACTTTGCAGATGCGGACTTAGCGGGAGGCGGAATCACGTGCGAAAAATCAGTCCTGATGGAGTTTGGAACGATTTTGCAGCCCAGCTTGACGAGCAGTTCGCTTACTATCAGCGTTCATGGACCACACTGACAGATGCCGAAGACAGGAAGATTGCCACCGAAAACTACGTCCTGACCATCGGGGTGATGTTTGAGGGATATGTGAATGACCTCATTTTCGCTTACGCCAACAGGGATTGCTCGAAGGTTATGCAGCACCTCGAGAATAGCCTCCGCGCGTGTTTGCAAGCGGCACCAAAGGCAGAAGCTGCATTCAATAAGTTTGGTGATTTCAAGCATAGAGACCACCTCACAAAATCCGAACTAAGGGCAATTCTTGATCCTGACGGTCGAAATACCTCTTTCCCAGATTTTGTCGCAATCGAAGATCGAGCGCAGCAATGGCTTGCGGTGGCACATGCGCAACGGTTCACAAACCTAAACGCCCAGCAGCGGGCGGTCATAAATGCTGCAATAGCTTCAAGGAACAATCTCGCACATCGAAGCAAATCGTCTCTCGACAGACTAAACGCAGCGTTCGACGCTGGCGCACTATTTCCAACTGGGCTCAAGCGGAACGTCAACCTCATCCAACAAGCCGGACACTATCTTAAAACTCGTCCGAACAACGGGGATTCGAGGGCGACTATTCTTGGCCGCCTTCTAAGAAACGCTTCCGAAGCCTTGGTTCATTGATCAGTGACAGTCGAGGGATGAGGTAAATTCCAACTACCCACCCTCCACCCAATTGGCCAAGATCAGCCCCGGCACCGCGTCATGGGCCCGCTCCGCATCCCGCGCTAGGTCCAGCCGCTTGAGCAGCTTGACCTGTGATACCAGCAGGAAGAGCGGTGCCGTGACGACACCCCTGCCGGTTTTCGACTTTGATGCCACGGCCCGTCCCTTGGTGTTTAGCCGTCCCTCGGCCACCAGCAGGCTTGGACCCCGGCGGCGGTAGATGAACCGCAAGCGCAAACCTGTGCGGCGTTCCCATTCGCCGGGGGTGATCCGACCGCCGCGCGTGGATTTGCCCGCCGCTTGCGTGGGGATCGCCAGCCAGAAGCCGTCCTTCGAGCGGATCAGCGGGCCGGTGTCATGCGCGCCGATGATCACCGGCGCGTTCGACCAGACCAGTGCCGCCGCATTCAGGCTTTCGCCGGACTTTGGAAAGCTGGCGGAGCGGATTGAGTTTGCCAGGCGAGTGCCCAGCCCCGCGCTGGTGATCTGGGTGCGCCAGGCGGATTTCAGGCCGGTGCCAGCCTCGCGCATGGCAGCGGTGACGGCGCGTTCCCCGGCCGCGACCTCTGCCGCCATCAGTGCGACGATGTCGGGATCGATGGCTAGCTTCAGTTTCACGCTGGCCTCAGATCGACAGTCCAGACCAGCCGCTCGCGATCGCGGACGGGCTCGCCTTGGATGAGGAAAGCGTCCGCGTCGATTTCCAGCCTGTCACCGGGGCGCGGGTTTGGCACCTCGGCCACGCGCAGGTCGACGCGGGTGGTTTCGGACCAGAGCCGGGCGTCGCCGAAGTCGGTGACGGCATCGGCGCGCCGAGCGACGACGCGCACCAAAACTGGTGCGCCGCCATCGGCGATGTAGACCGCGTCCCGCCCCATGTTCGGATCGGCGAAGAGCGCGCCGACGGCGGCGGCGAAGGCGCTCATCAGAACGCGCCGTTCAGTCGCACCCGGCCGATCAGGTCGGTGGCCCCGCCTGCGACGGCCTCAGTCGCCACACCGATCAGCGTGTTCGCGGTCAGGGTCTTGGTCGTCTGCCTGGCGGTGTTGTCCCAATAGATCCTGTCGCCTGGGGCCCAAGCCTGCGAGGCGACCTTCTTCAGATCATAGACGCCGACGAGCGCGGTTTCGACCGCTTCGCTGAGGGCGGCGGTACCAGCGGCGACGCCGAAGACTGAGCCCACGAGAAGGCCATCGCCGGAAGTGACGGCATAGGGCGCAGTCAGGGTGATGGTCTTGCCGGGCTGGACGTAGTTTTTCATCGGGGTGATCCTTTTGGTAAGACGAAGGGCGGCCCGTCAGGACCGCCCGCGTGTCGGGTTTCAACATTTGGCGCAGGTTATGCGCCGGGATTTCTGTAGAGACCGCGCCAGTCGATGGCCTTGGCTCCGAAGTCGAGGCGACACTTGATCTCCACCCCGTCGACGTCGAAGCCGTTGCGGGTCTCGATATAGGCACCCTGCTGACCCTCCAGATAGGCATATTCGATGGTGTCGATCTGGTTGGGGGAAGCCGCCAGATACCAGGCGGTGGCGCTGGCAGCATCGAGCCGGGGCTCGCTGATCGGGCTGAGCGTCCGGATCGACTGCGGCACGACGGTGGCGGGCGTGGCGGGCACGAGGTTCTGCGCCACCAGCTGCTCGGCTTTCAGTTCGAGGGCGGCGGGCACGATCAGGAAGGCGGGGCGGATGTTCAGCACGGTCTTCTTGTCGAAGCCGGTCTGCAGCGCCATCGCCGCCCGGGCTGCCCCCACCGCATCGACGGCCAGCGCCGTGCCGGTCGCGGCCAGGTTCTTGTGGGTGGTATGGAACAGCGCGTTGCCGTCGGCCATCGCCGGGTTGGCGGTGATGATGCCCCAGACGACGTCCGACTCCAGTTGGGCGATGGAGTTGCCGTACATCGCCGGGATCCGGGTGAAGGCATCCAGATCGTCGTTGATCAGCGTCTGGCGTGTGATCGCCACCACCCGGCCATAGGTCTTGACCTTGTAGCTCTCCTTGCTTTCGCCGAGCGTCCCGCGCTTGAACTCGCCGCTTTCGCCGACCTCCAGGAGCTGGGGCGCTTCGCCGAGTTGCACCCGGTTCATCGCCTTGAAGTCGGTGGCGAGCACCTGGCGGCAGAACAGCATGAAGGTGCGGGGATAGGTCTCATAGGCCTGTCGCAGGGTCTTGTTGGTGACGGCTGACAGGATTTCGGGGAAATCGGAAGTCGAATGCAGCGAACGCGTCGCCACCTCGTCGCGCGACAGGCCGCGCGTGTTGACCCCGGCATTGGTCAGGCTTTCGCGGGCCAGTTCCAGAAGCGACATGCCGCGGTACTGGCGGGCAGAGTCGTCCAGCTGGAACAGCGTCGGGCTGTAGCGATGCAGCAGCGCATTGGCCACGGCGTCGCGGCGGGTCACGCGTTCATCCCGGCCGCCGAGCGGGATCGAGACATGCGGAAAGGTGCGAGTCTCGTCCGACCTGGCGGCAACCTGATCGAGGATCAGGCGGCGGGATTCATCGACGGTGACACCGCGTTTCACCAGATCCTCGGCAAAGCCGCGCTCGAGGTTCAGGCGACCCGCCAGATCGTAGATGGTGGAGACGCGGTCGCGCTCACCCTCGCGCGCCTTGGAGGCGATGGCTTCGGTGTCGGGCGGGGTCGTCGGCGCGGCCTGCGGCAGCGCGCGCGTCTCGACGGCGCGCGCCTGCGGTTCGGCAGCGGGATTGGTGGGGGTGGACATCTGGGTCTCCTCGGTCGCATGGGGTTCGGCGGCCGCTGCGGCCGGGGTCTGGGTCGGGTCGGTCATCGGGGATGCTCCTTGTCGGGTTTGGGAAGCGTCCCGGCGATGAAGGACGCAGTCGTGAAGGGATTGCTGGGTGCGGAAGCCTGCCGCGGGATCGGCCCCGACCGGCACGGCGGAGACCTCGAAGGGCGTCCAGTCGACCGCGCGCCACAACTCGCGGCCGCCATCGGGCTTGGAGACCTCAAAGCGGTGGACCTGGTAGCCGATGGACACCGCCCGGATGTGTCCGGCCTGAATGTCGCGCCAGATCGGTTCGACATCGTCGCGTTCCGAGATGCGGACCAGTGCGATTCCACGGCCGTTCTCGAGGTGGGCAGAGCCGGGCACGACGGAGCCGATGACGGCGTCCAGCGCCCCCAATTCGTGCACCTTCAGGAAAGGCGCGCCCGCGTTCAGCCGTTCCAGCCGGACATGGGAGGGATCGAGGCTCAGTTCCTCATCGTAAGGTTCTCCGAAGAAGCTGGCGCGGCGGACGCGGGCCCCGGCCGACCAGACCACCTCGACGGTGCGGGCCTGCGCATCGGCCGTGTTCGGCGCAAGCTCCGCCGTCCGGCGCATGGCCGGCAGTTCGATCATCGTGTCCATGGGGTCAGTCCTGCTGGGCGGCGTCGGGTTGCGCCGCATCGTTTTCGGGGTCGGCGGCCGGATCGCTGGCGGGGTCGCTGGTCTGGGCGCTACCGGTTTTCGTGACGCGGCGCGGGTCGCTGTCGAGGACAAGGCCGAGGGCGTCGAGCTTGGCATTGGTGGCGGCGATTTCGGCCAGCACCGCGTCGGGGTTGCGGCCTTGTCGGGCGATCACTTCTGCCAGCGTCATGGTTCCGGACCGGATCGACAACAGGTTCGCCATCGCGTCCTTCTGCGGATCGACCGCTTCGAACTTCGGCGGCGACCATTCGACCGGCACGTCCGGTGTCGGGATCTGGCCCGCTGCCCATGCCGCTTCGGTGAACCAGCGCCACACCGGCGCGCAGAACATCGGGATGAACAACTGCCATTGCACCGCATCGATCTGGCGGCGGAACTCGACCAGCCCCGCCCGGATCGAGGAATAATTGACCTGGCTGAGATCGCCGGTCAGCAACTCATAGGGCACCCGGAACCCGGCCGAGATCGTGTGCAGGCTGGCCCGCTTGTATTCGCCATAGCCGCCGGTGGCCGAGGGCTGGTTGAAGCGGATGTCCTTGCCGCCTCGGGCATAGGCGATGAGGCCCGGCTCGAACTGCTCTACCCGGTTACCATCAGCATCGACCACAGTGGGTGCGATGCCCTGTTGGGATTCATCATCGCCGAAGACGATGGCGGTGACGCAGGCCTCGGTCTTCTTGCGAACCAGTTCCGCCACCTCGTAGTCGTCGAGATCGCGCAAGGACCGGATCACCGGCGCGCCCCAGGGCACGCCACGCGCCTGCGTGCGCTGCTTTTCATAGACATGGGCTATCTCGGTTGCGGGAACCGGGCGACTGTCGAGCCCACCGCGCAAGGCACCATGGGCATCGCCGGGGTGTTGCGGGTGCAGCCAATAGGCGCGGCGTTTGCCCACCGGGTCGAACTCGATGCCCTGTACGATGCGGCCCGCTCCGACGTTGCTGGACTTGGTCGCGTCGAGGAAGTCGGCCTCCAGCACCTGCAATTGCAGCGGCACCGGCAAACCATCCGACGAGCGCCGCAGCCTGCGCCGCACCAGCACCTCGCCCGCCTCGACCATCTCGCGGCAGATCAGCGTCTGCAGCCCGTAGAAATCCAGCTGGCCATCGGCGTCGCAATCCGACGTCCAGCGGGTAAACAGGGCATCGACCTTGCGGTCCAGCTTGTCGTCGCCACTGGCGGCACGGGGCATGATGCCCGAACCGACGATGTTGTTGACCAGCACCGCCACGGCCTTCGCCGCATGCGGGTTGTTGCGCACCAGATCGCGCATCCGGTCACGGAGCAGCGCCCCGGCCACGCCGATCTCGGTGTCGGCCGAGGATCCCGGCGCGCGCCAGCCGTCTGTGCGCCGCCCCTTGGACGCGCCGTCATAGCCGCGCGTCAGGGTTTCAAACGCCTGCCGCGCCAGCACGCGCCGGGCCGCCATGCGCGGGGCGACCGAGGCGATGGCATGGTCCATCCAGTTCGCGGGCATCAGCGATCCCCACGGCTGAAGCCCGCCAACCCGGCAATCGGCAGGGGCCGCGCAGTGCCCGCGATGGCGCGTTCGATGGTCCGGATGCGGCCCAGCAGATCCTCGGCCGAGCCGTAATCCACCGACTTGCCGTCATAGCTGACCCGGGTCGTGCCGCTGGCATAGGCCCGGCGCAATGCGGCCAGCTCCGTTTCTGTCCAGTCGGTCATCAAAACCATCCTCCGCGTCGACCAAGCCAATCCGACTGTCGTTTTCCCTGGGGTGCGGCTTGCGGTCGGTTCACCCGTCCTGCGCCATCGATTTCCGTTGGCGCCGCCCCGAGTTGATCCTCGAGATCGCGCCATTTCTCGTCGGTCCAGCGATCCGCGCCCGCGATCCAGGCGGCGGCGCGGGCATAGACCCGGCAATCCAGCGCCTCGTTTCGCTCGCGCAGCTTCTGCCATTCAAGCCGGGCAAAGCCCCGCTTGGTACGGACCGTCACCAGTTGCTCGGCCACGAACTGCTTCAGCCATTCGTTCTCGACCCAATGCGGCAGATGCACCGAGCCGGGCGGGAACGCCGCCCCCTCGGTCATGTCTTCGTCGGTCGGACGTTCCAGTCGCAGGAAGCGATAGGTCTCGGCCTTGAATGTCGAGACCGCCACGGTCCAAAGCCGCGCGCCCCGTCGCAGCCGTTTCCCGCCCTCGGTCGCGTCGACGAAGGTCGGACCAGAGACGGGGCTCGAGCGGTTGAACCCCTCGACGCCCTTGACCGGCGACACCTGTCCAAACCCTTGCGCCCGCGACCAGGAATAGACCGCCGGGGCCTCGTAGCCGGTGTCGATGGCGAGCCGCGCGATGCGCAGATGCGCGCCGCGTTCATGCGGCCAGGACCGGTCGAGCAGTGCGGTCAGTTCCGACCAAGCGTCGTGCCGATCAGGGCCCCCCTCGATCACGATGTGATCGACCAGCCAGCTTTCGAGGCCCCGACCCCAGGCCCAGACGTCGACCTCGATCCGGTCCTTTTGCACATCGGCCCCGGCGGTCAGGAACAGCCCGCCCGCAGGCACGGTGCCGGATTTCCAGCGCTCGCGCCGGTCGTAGAGCCGCTGCCAGTCTGGCGCTTCCCCGGTTTCGACCCAAGTTTCGCCAAGGATGGTATTGCGGAACGCCTTGATCGCCTCGTCCGACCCTTGGGCCGCTTCCCATGACCGCACGATCCGCTCCCAACTCAGCCAGCCGATCGGCGAGTAAAGCGCCGAGAGGTGATAACCGACCGTGGTCGGGTCGGCGGCGACTGCGGTCGCCCGCCATTCGCCGCCCTCCAGCATCGCTGTCTTGTGATGTTCGCCGATGGGCGCATCACACCCTTCGCAGTGATATTCCGCTGTTTCCGGCCGCCCCTTTTGCCAGCGCAGCCGGTCGAACTTCAGCCACTGCATCGCCCCGCAATGCGGGCACGGCACGAAGAACCGGCGCTGATCGGACGCCTCATATTCCCGTTCGATCCGGCTCAGCCCCCGGATGGTGGGCGTCGAAACCAGAAATACCTTGCGCCGGTGGGCAAATGTCAGCGACCGCGCCTCGGCCAGCGTCACCGGATCGCCTTCCTCGTCGGCCGAGGCCGGATAGGCATCGACCTCGTCGAGGAAGATGTAGCGCGCCGGGGTCGAGCGCAGCCCGACCGCCGAATTCGCCCCGGTCATGATCAGGATGCCGCCCGCGAATTCCTTGGACAGCATCGTGTTGCCCGCGTCACGGGATCGCGCCGGTTTGACCCGTTCCCGCAGGTCGGGGCTCTCGTCGATCAGCGGGTCGATCCGCTGGCGCGAGTTTCGCTTCGCCAGTTCCACCGTCGGCTGGACCGCCAGCATCGGGCCCGGCGCCTGGTGGATGGCAAAGCCGATCCAGTTGTTGCCTGCCTCTGTCGCGCCGACCTGTGCGGCCTTCATGAAGACGATGCGCTGCATCACATCACCTGGCGACAGCCGGTCCATGATCTCGCGCATGTACGGCGTGCGGGCCGTGCGATAGCGCCCCGGTTCCGCCGATGCGCGGCCCGACAGCATCCGGTGCTTGTCTGCCCATTGCGACAGGGTCAGGTCGGGGTCCGGCGTCAGCCCCGCGCCCCAGGTGCGCAGGATTTCTGCTGCGCCGTCGAAATCCGTCAGATCACCGTCATCGGAAGTCGGGCCGGACCTCGGCAAGTTCGTCGAGGTGGGCGCGTACATGTTTTTCCAAGGCCTTCTGCATTGCGGCCGGTTCCACGCCCAGTTCCGCCGCCATCAATGCCGACGACCGCGCAGGCCAGTTCACCCAAGCGTCCCGCACCTCCCGCGCCAGCCGGAACACCAGCGACAGCGCCCGGGCCCGCTCGATCAACTCCCCCTTCAGCTTTTGCAGCCGGATTCGCCGCTCCTGCGCCTTCAGCACCTCGTTGGCGGTCTTGGCCTGCAGGTAGGTCGTGCCGCCACCGACCGCTGGCACCGCCATACCTTGTTCACGCAGCGTGTCGCCGACCGCAGCGACGGCGGCCTCGGGGACCGGCTTCATCTTCGGTTCGGGCGGCTTCCGGGTCTTCGACGGATCGGTGGTTTCTGCCCGGCGCACATCACTAGCCCCGGCATCAATGCTGCCATCGACGAACAGCACCAACCGTTCGGCCGTCTTCGCTTTCTGGATCGCGCCCCGCGACAGCCCGACATGCGCAGCGTACTGGCGCTCACTCATGCCCTGCATCGGCGGCTCCGATTATCTATCAAAAACATACGCTTATCGAGTTGATAAGCGTGCCGGACAGAGCGAACGTGTCTCCACAAGAACGATGCAACTCACCACGGAGCCACCAAGATGACCCGCCACACGACCGACAACACGAAAGCCCTCGATGCCTTCCTCGCCGCCAAGTTCGAGATCGACACGATGCTGGCCGGCCTCGCCGCCCTCAGCGCCGACCACTTCGAGACCAGCCCTGACGAAATCCATTGGGGGCACGTTGGCACCCTGAACCACTACCGCGCCAAGCTGCGCGAGATCACCGACAGCGCCTTCAAGGAAGGCGAACACGCCGAGTGAGACGACCCACTCCCGGTCCCGCCCGCCGACTGGCGGGCTCGACCTCGTAGAAGGGCCTGCATCCCGCGCGCCTGACACGGAGACGACGATGACCCAGCTTTCCGACACCCAAGCCATGATCCTGAGCGCCGCCGCCCAGCGGCCCGAGCGCATCGCCCTGCCGCTGCCCGAGAGCCTGCGCGGCGGTGCCGCCGCCAAGGTGGTTGGCGCGATGATCGCCAAGGGCCTGCTGCAAGAGGTCGATGCCGACCTGCGCAAGGGCGAACCCATGTGGCGCGAAACCGGCGACGGCCACGGCACCACGCTGGTCGCCACCGACGCAGGCCTCGTCGCCATCGGCATCGAGCCCGAAGAGCCGCACACCGCGCCCGTGGGCACGACGGACGCGCCGCCGGAAGGGCCCGCGCCCGAGACCCCCGCCGAACCCGACGCCGCGCCTAAGGCGCGCACGCTGCGCGAGGGCACCAAACAGGCCACGCTGATCGCCATGCTGCGCGCACCGGACGGCGCGACCATCGAGGAGATCACCGCCGCCACGGGCTGGCAGTCGCACACGGTGCGCGGCGCGATGGCCGGTGCTCTGAAGAAGAAGCTCGGGCTCGAGGTGACCTCGGAGAAGGTCGAGGGGCGCGGGCGGGTGTATAGACTGGCCAACTAATCGCCTTTATTCGCAGCACCTTTTGGCTATGCTGCTTTGCGGAGGACCACATGGATTACCGGAACCCGCAAAGCAGCACGATCATCTTCGGTTTCGACTCAGCGTGGACAGATGCCGCAAAAGCGCCGGGAGCAATCTGTGCCATCGCGTTTGATGAACGTGGCCAAGTCGAGTTTCATGAACCTCGTCTCGTCTCATTTGCAGATGCGCGTGCCTTCATCGGATCGCTCCGTCAAGATTTTTCTGTGAGCCTCGTCGCACTTGATCAACCAACGGTCGTGCCCAATTCCGCAGGAAGTCGTCCGGTTGACAAGGTTGCCGGGTCGTTGGTTTCATTTGTCGGCGGAGGCGTTCAGCCTGCCAACCGTAGCAAGATCGGCATGTTCTGTGACGACTCGCCCGTTTGGTCTTTCCTTTCGGATCTCAATGCGACGCAAGATCCTATCGAGGCGCGCACGGCACCTGCCGGACATTTTCTGATCGAAGTGTTTCCGGCGCTTGCTCTCCCCGCGTTCGAGGATGCCTTTTCTCAGCGTTTACGCGCGCCAAAGTACAACCCGCAAAACCGGAGGAAATTCCGTCTGGAAGACTGGCGGTCCGTGACGCGCGTAGTCCAAACTACCGCACAGGGTTTCGACGTGAGTGGCCTCGCCGACTGGTCGGACCGTATGCACGCGCTCTCTCAGCCTCGGAAGGCCGATCAGGACAAGCTGGACGCAGCCCTCTGCGCTCTGATCGGTCTGGCGTGGCGGGCCGGGCCAGTCTCCTGTTCAGCTATGCTCGGTGACTTGACCAATGGCTACATGGTTACGCCGATGTCTGAATTCACACGGCCCAGACTGGAGCAAGCAGCAAATCAGCGTGGTGTGCCAATCGCCTAAGACCGCAACCTCCAGCCTCTAACCCGGATTGCCTCGAACAGCCGCCGCAGTACATAGGACCGCGCGATACTGACCACGGTGAACACCGCGCCCATCTTCAGGTTCTGGGCCAGCGTCGTGTGCAGCCCGAAGATCGGGAAGATCAGGATCTGCGTGACGACGGCGACGCCGTAGCCCACGATCACGTTGGCCACGGCTTCGACCAACGACATCAGGCGGGACTGCTTCATGTCGCCACCTCATACATCGGCCAGCAGTTCAGCCGCCAGAGTTCGTAGCGCATGCGCTGCGACCAGCGGGACCACTCCGTTGCCACAGAGGCGAAGCCGGTCCACCCGGTGGGCCAGCCCATCAGCGCCTCGACGAACAGCGGGTTCAAGGTCCGGCGCACATCGCAGGTATCGCTCCCAGCCATCGGCGTCACCAGGACCTGGCGGCCAAGCAGGCCGTTCACCGGTGTGTTCGCCAATGTCGTCGCCCCGTCCTTGTGATCGCGCGCCGTCGGCGTCATCCACATCCCCGCCGCATGGGTCAGGTCGGCTGTCCGCCGATTGCCCGCACTCGGCTTGCAGCCATCGTTCGCCATCGGCGTCGGCCAATCCCGCGCCATGCGGTCGAGACCCTTTTCGTCCTTCCGCTCGCCACCCCGACTGCGGAAGCTGTCGATCTGCGGCGTCGGCCATAGGGCTGCCGTCGTCGCAAGGTTCATCCCGTGCTGACCCGCTTCCTGTGAGGGTGTCGGTTTCGTCTGCCGGTTCTCGTTGGCGCTGGCCCGGGGCGTCGGCCAGAGCCGCAGCAGTTCCGTCCGGTTCCCGCCACTCGACCGGACGCCAGAGCAGGCGCGCGGGGTCGGCCAGCTCGTCCCCCTCGCGGACGGCGAGGATGAACAGCCGCTCACGCTTGTGGGGCGCACCGACTTCCGCCGCCGTGAAGAGGCCTGCCGCAAGGCGGTAGCCCATGCCGACCAGTCCGCTGGCGACTTCGGGGAAGCCGAGGCGGAGATGATGGGCGACATTCTCGAGAAAGACGAAGGGCGGCTCGACCTCACCGATGATGCGGGCGACATGCGGCCAAAGGTGGCGCGGGTCGCCGGCACCGCGGCGCTTTCCCGCAACGGAGAACGGTTGGCACGGATAGCCCGCAGTGACGATGTCCACCGCGCCGCGCCACGGGCGGCCGTCGAAGGTTCCAACGTCGTCCCAGACAACAGCCTGATCCAGGGACGCGTCTTCCATCCGCGCCACGAGAGTGGCTGCGGCGAAGTATCCGTATTGATCAAGCGGCTTTCGCGTTCCATTTCCGGTCATCGCGCAGCAGGGCGTTGGCAAGGACCAGCAGTTTGCGCATGATCGCGGTGATGGCGACCTTCGAGGGTTTTCCGGCGTCTTTCAGAGCCTGATACTTCTGCTTCAGGTCCGGGTTGAAGCGCAGTGCCACGAGGGCTGGCATGTAGAGCGCCGTGCGAAGGCTGCGTCGGCCGCCTCGGATTCGTGCCCGGCCGGACCAGGTGCCGGACTGGCGCGCCATGGGTGCGAGACCGGCAAGGCTGGCTGCCTGTTTGTTGTCGAGCGTGCCGAGCTCTGGCATCTCGATCAGGATCGCCATGGCGGTGACTGTTCCGATGCCGGGAATGGACGCCAGAACATCCCGGCGGCGGGACAGGCCGGGATCGGTGCCGACCAGGGTCGCGATCGCATAATCGATTTCCTTCAGCTGAATGCCGATCTGCTTCAGGCGCGCCCGCAACTGGCGCTTGATCACCGGGTTCACGGCAATCTGTTCGCGGTTGGTCGCGGCGATGCGGTCCTTGACCAGAGCTTGCCGGGCAACGCCCAACTCTCTGAGATCATGAAGGGTTTCCGTCTTCGCCGGTCGCCCTTCCAGATCCAGAACCGCGCCCATCCGCGCCAGGATGGCCGCGTCGATCCGATCGGTCTTGGCCAACTCTCCCGTCGCCTCTGCGAAACGGCGCGAGGAACGGGGATTGACCTTGACCGCCTCGATGCCTGCCGCGACCAGCGATGCCTCGAAGAGCCGGTGATAGGGGCCGGTCGGCTCGAAGACGACCCGCACGGCTGACGCGCCGATCCAGCGGATCAGGGCAGCGCATCCCGCTCGGTCGTTTGGAAACTGCCGATGCTCGCGCGTGCGCAGACGAAAGGCATCGAGAGTGGGTTTCGAGATGTCGACGCCGATGGTATCATCCATTGTCTTTTCCTCTTCCTCTGCTTGTCATCCGGGCCCAGAACCCGGGTATCCGTTCAGGACAGATGAAAAGACGGGGGCGATCACACTTCGCCTCGGTGGTGAAACACCTGGTTTCCCTCGATCCGACCCCCGCCGCTGCCCGGCATATATGCCGTGCCAGGCAGCGGCCCCCTTATCGCAAAGGAGCCGAGGGAAGTCATAAGACAAGGTTTCCCGTTCGACATGGCCCACAGCACGATATCCGGGGATGGCGATGGCAAGCCCGAGATCGAGCCCGCCCGCACCGGAGCAGAGGGACAGGCCGAAGAGGCATGCTTCTCCGGCCCCGGAAGCGTCTCCGGAGGAAGGTAAAGCCAGGTCATGCATGCCTCAGGCTGCGGATTTGCGTTTGCGGGTCGGTTTTGGATCGGCGTTTGCTTCCGGCATTTCGGCCGGGGCATCTGCAGTGGCGTCGGCGGTGTCGCCCAGCCGCTCGGTTCTCACCTGCCCAAAGGTCCGACCGTCGCCGTCGAGGATCGCGTCGCGTCCCGTGTCGGCCTGCCAGCGTTCGACGGCCACGTCGATGTAGGCCGGACTGATTTCCATCGCGAAGACGCGACGGCCATTCGCTTCGCCTGCCATAATCTGCGACCCGGACCCCGAGAACGGTTCATAGCAAAGCCCGCCGCGTGCCACATGCTGGCGCATCGGGATCCCGAAGGCGTCAAGCGGTTTCGGCGTCGGGTGATCGGGCCGCTCGTCCTTGGCAAAGCTGGGCAGCGCCCATGTCGACGGTAGGGTTTCCTCCGCCACCTTCGGGGGCCGGTTCGGGCGGCGCCAGCCCATGAAGCAGGGCTCGTGCTTCCAGAGGTAGTGCGACCGGGTCAAGACCCCGCGGTCCTTCACCCAGATGATCTGCTGGTGCACAAAGGCCCCAGCCTTTTCCCAGCAAGCCTCAAGCATCGCCTGGCGACGCGAGGCGTGCCAGCAATACCAGGCGGCATTCTCGGCGATGGCCTCCGCCACGGCGGCCGCGATGAAGCCGTCGTAAAGCTCGGCCCCCTGAGAACTGTCATCCCAGGTCGTGCCATACGACGCAGACCAGTCCTTGTTGCGGGTCGGATGGTTAGAGCCGTCGTAGTCGACCAGATACGGCGGGTCAGTCGCAAACAGGATCGCACGCTCGCCGTTCATCAGGCGACGCACATCGGGCGCGCTGGTGCTGTCACCGCAGAGCAGACGGTGATCGCCAAGGATCCAGAGATCGCCGGTCCGCGACGCCGGGTTGCGCGGCGGTTCCGGGATGGTCACCGGCGGCACTGAGCCCCCGGCGCCACCTACTTGCCCGTCCCCCTCCGGCACGAAGGCCAAGAGCTTGTCCAACTCGCCATCGGAGAAACCGACAAGCGACAGGTCGAAATCTTCGGCCAAGAGGTCGTTCAGTTCCGCCGACAGCAGCGCCTCGTCCCAGATGCCCAATTCCGTCAGCTTGTTGTCGGCGATCCGGTAGGCCCGCCGCTGCGCCTCGGTCAGATGGCCCAGCACGATCACCGGTGCCTCGGTCAGCCCCAGCTGCGTCGCGGCCAGCACCCGCCCATGGCCAGCGATCAGTTCACCGTCCTCGGCCACGAGGCAAGGCACGGTCCAACCGAACTCGGCCATGCTGGCGGCGATCTTCGCGACCTGGTCTGCGCCATGCGCCTTGGCGTTGCGGGCGTAGGGCTGCAGCTTCGCCAGGCGGTGAACC
>Ga0247837_1007266_pt1 | contig 14815 bp, 12 predicted proteins | sample LaCtaG_2_FD_187115 | JGI IMG/M metagenome (GOLD analysis project Ga0247837, IMG submission 187115) | Freshwater microbial communities from meromictic Lake La Cruz, Castile-La Mancha, Spain - LaCruzMarch2015_14.5m | ecosystem: Environmental > Aquatic > Freshwater > Lake | place: Spain: Castile-La...
TAAGGTGGAGTACCAGGTAATTGAAATTACAAATGAGGATTTAACTGAGCGGTTGGTAGTTGCTACTGATCTAGCATCAGTTCTAGGAGAGGACCGAAAGGTAATAGCTACATTTAAAGGCAGCGAACTAGAACACACTAAATACACTAGGCCATTTGATTTCATTGAGATTGAAAATGCTCACTATGTAGTTTTAGCTGATTATGTAACAGTTGAAGATGGAACTGGATTAGTTCACCAATCCCCTGCCTTTGGTGCTGATGACTTAGAGGTTTGTCGAGAATATAACCTACCGGTGGTAAATCCAATTGAACCCGATGGTCATTTTAAAAAAGAGGTCACATTAGTCGGTGGTGTATTTTTTAAAGAAGCAGATAAAGCGTTAATTAAGGATTTAAAATCCCGTAATCTAATGTTTAAGAGCTCTCAATTTGAGCATTCCTATCCACATTGCTGGCGATGTCACACAGCTTTAATGTATTACGCACAACCATCCTGGTATATCAAAACAACCTCAATTAAGAAAGATCTGCTACGCGAGAATTCGAAAACTGATTGGCACCCAGAAACAATTAAAACTGGTCGCTTTGGTGATTGGCTAAACAATAATATTGACTGGGCCGTTTCTCGTAATCGTTATTGGGGAACGCCGCTTCCGATATGGCGATGTGAGAACAAGCACGAAATCTGTGTAAGTTCACTATCTGAATTAGGAGAACTAGCTGGCAAAGAGTTAAGTAAATTAGATCCACACCGGCCATTTGTCGATGATATTAAGTTTAAATGTAAAGATTGCTCATCGATTATGGAGCGTACGCCTGAGGTAATTGATTGTTGGTATGACTCAGGTGCAATGCCATTTGCGCAGTGGGGTTACCCACATCAGAAAGATTCAGAGAAAGAATTTAAAGCTGCATATCCTGCAGATTTTATTTGTGAAGCAATTGATCAAACTCGTGGTTGGTTCTACACCTTAATGACAATTGGAACTTTAGTATTTGATAAATCATCATATAAAACTGTGCTTTGCCTTGGCCATATTTTAGATAAAGATGGCAGGAAAATGAGCAAGCATTTAGGAAATGTATTAGAGCCAATACCGTTGATGAACCAACATGGCGCAGATGCCGTGCGCTGGTACATGCTCGCAGCTGGCTCACCGTGGAGTGCTCGCAGAGTTGGACATGATGCGATATCAGATGTGGTTAGAAAAACTCTGCTTACCTACTGGAATACCATTTCTTTCTTTACCCTCTATGCAAATGCAGCAGATTTTAAAGTTTCATCCCTGCCTAAAGATTTAACACTTATGGATCATTGGATTCTCTCTGAACTTAATAAACTAATTAAAGGTGTAGATGATGCCCTTGAAAGTTTTGATTCGCAGGGTGCCGGAGCTTTACTCGCTGCATTTATTGATGATCTTTCAAATTGGTATGTGCGCAGATCTCGTCGTCGTTTCTGGGATGGCGACCCAGTAGCACTTAATACTCTTTACTTCTGCCTTAAGAACTTAACCCTTCTGATAGCTCCTATGGTGCCATTTATTTCTGAACATGTTTGGCAAAAACTTGTTAAATCATCTGAAGCAGATCAAGTTGAATCTGTTCATCTAGCAGACTTTCCAAAATTTGATAGAGCGATGATTGATGAAAAATTATCAACTTCTGTTGCACTTTCGCGAAGACTAGTTGAATTAGGAAGAGCCGCTCGAGCAGAGTCGGCAATTAAAATTCGCCAACCACTATCTCGCGCCTTAATCTCTGCTCCTGGCTGGGATCAGATATCTGAGGAGATCAAATCTCATATCGCTGATGAGCTAAATATTTTGGCGTTAGATGGTATTCATGCGGCTGGATCAGATCTCGTAGATATCTCAGTAAAGGCAAACTTTCGCACCCTTGGCACAAAATTTGGTGCAAATGTTCAAGAGATTTCAAAACAAATCTCGGTAACTGATGCAACTGCCATGGTTAAAGATCTGCGGAAAAATAAAACCTTTAAGTTAAATGTTGAAATCAATGGTAAGTCTAAAGGCATTGAGATTGAAATTGAGGATTTGATAATTACTGAAACCCCTCGAACTGGATGGTCTGTTGCCTCACATGCAGGTGAAAGTCTGGCACTTGATCTTGAGTTAACTCCAGAGTTGATTAGGGCTGGGTTAGTACGTGAGGTAATTAGAGCAATTCAAGAGGAGCGTAAAAATATTGGTTTAGATGTCAGCGACCGAATAACAGTTAGTTGGAATGGCCCAACCGAATTAGCGCATGTGATTTCATCAGCAACGGCAGAAATAAGCGCTGAAGTATTGGCCACACAAATGCAGCAAGTTAGCACCGAAACATCTGATGAAAATGAACTTGGCTTGTGGTTAAAATTAATTAAAAACTAATTAAAGAACAGAAACTAAGCGCATAAGTAATTGCACAACAAAAAACACAACAATAAAAGATAAATCAAGTGAAACTGCGCCTAACCGAAGTGGTGGTACAAACTGCCTAACAAAAGCTAATGGCTTATCGGTGATTGTATAAACCAATTCGGCAAGGGCTAGTACAACCCCTTTCGGACGCCAATTTGGCGAAAAGATTCGAACATAATCTAGAATTAAACGGCCAATTAGTGCAATTAAAAATAGATTAAGAGCCCAGTAAATTAGTCCAAAAATTGCACCCATGGTTTAAAGGATTTTAGCTTTGATTAAAAAAACTTGCTTGTGCTGCTGAATTCTTATCTTCAACACTAACTGAAACATTTGGCGGTGTTAATAAAAATACTTTTGGAGTTACTCGTTCAATACTTCCATGGTGGCCAAAAACTAGACCAGAAGCAAAGTCAACTAAACGCTTTCGCTCTGTCTCTTCCATGTCACTTAAATTCATAATTACTGGCTTACCCTCGCGGTAGTGCTCACCAATTAACCGGGCTTCACTATAGGTTCTAGGAGTTAAGGAAATAATATGATCCATAACTTTACTTTGTGCAGATGCTGGAAGTAATTCAACATTTGACTTTGCAGCAGATTTTGAATTAGCACGAACTAATCTAGGTGCTCGCTCAGTTAGTTGATTATTGCCATGGTCAAGCTCTTCCTCATCCATCAGACCGAGGTAACCTGCAACCCGCTTAAATGCACTAGCCATAGACCAAATGTTATGCGATCGGAGATCTAATACCGAGGATTGAACTGCCAATTCTGATATGTGTCGCACCATATTTGATGGCTATTTGATAGTCACCACTCATACCAATTGATAAGGATTTAGCAGCTGGGAAAGTACGCAGGAAATCACTGCGGATAGCCACTAATTCAGCAAAGGCATCCTCAGCAGATGAATTAACTGGGGCAACTGCCATTAAGCCCTGCAAACTAATTCCTGGTAACTCAGAAATAGCACCTGCTAATTCAAGTAAATCAGAAGGGTTAACACCGGATCTAGACTGCGGCGGCTTATCAAGTGAAACTTGAATAAAAATTGGCTTTTCCTTTCCACCGCTGTGCTGAGAGATAATTTGCGCATATTTAAGTTGGTCAACTGAATGTATATAACTTGCCCAAAATGTAATTGATTTTAATTTATTGCTCTGAATCTGGCCTTGAAAATGCCACTTCACATCATCTGGTAATTGTGAAACCTTCCCACTTGCCTCCTGATCACGATTCTCGCCAAACTCTCGAATACCAAGAGAATAGAGAATTTCGATATCAGATACTGGAAAGGTTTTAGTAACTGCAATTAAAGTTATTTCATCAGTTGACCGGTTAGCTTTTTCAGCCGCTAACTTAATCTGCTCATTTACCTTTTCAAGATTTGCACTAATTACATCAATGCGGTTCATAAGCTAATTACACCAACCTGCCGGCCTAGGGTGGCATCTGCGCGGTGTGAAAAGTAGTCAGAATTTTCCTTTGTGCAAATTCCTAAACTTATTATTTCAACCTCACTTAATTGATCTTTTAGACCTGCAAACAGATTTAGGTGATTACTTTTGCCACCTGTTGCTGGATGCTCTTTAACAATCTCGCCATACATCACCGGATCCACTTCATAACAGCTGCCACAAATATGCGGGCCAACCACCCCGGATATCTGATCTGCGCCCAGTTTCTTCATTTGATCTAACGCAGCTAGTGCTACTTTATTTAATAAACCCTTTCGGCCAACGTGAACTGCTGCAACCACACTTTTTGAAATAAGCAGTAGTGGCAGACAATCAGCTACCTGCACTGCTAGTGCGACATTTGGCTTATCTGTTACAACTGCATCACCATCATAAACTGCTCCATTTGGTGAGCTCTGGCTATCGACCACAGTTACTCTATTGCCATGCGTTTGTTTCATAAAATAAATGGGATTGCCAATTAATTTTGAAAGCTGTCTTGCTTTATCAAATGCTTGTGGATTATCTAGTGAGCCGAAGTGTCGCGAAGTAAAGAGCAGGCGAGCCATCCTCGATTCCTAGCGCATGAAATCAGGGATATCGATCTCATCTTCTGCAACTAAATCTTCAAAAGTTATCCGCTTGCGTGAGCGAGGTTCTCCGCCATTAACATCTAGATCAAGTGCAATTGCAATTGGATCATTAGCAGCGATTGGATCTGCTTCACCACTTAGTGCGGCCGCGTTTATCACTGGCATTAATACACGCTTTGGTTCACCACCAGCAAAGCCAGCTGCAATAACAGTTACACGGACTTCATCACCTAAGGCATCATCAATTACAGTTCCATAAATAATATTTGCATCTGGGTGAGCAGATTGCGCAACTAATTCAGCGGCTTCTGATATTTCAAATAAACCAAGATCTGATCCGCCAGCAATTGAGAGTAATACGCCATGTGCACCATCAATTGAAGCTTCAAGAAGTGGACTTGAGATTGCAAGCTCTGCTGCGCGAATAGATCTTGCTTCACCTCTTGCTGAACCAATTCCCATCAATGCAGAACCAGCACCTGACATAACGCTTTTAACATCAGCAAAGTCAAGGTTTATTAATCCAGGTGTTGTAATTAAATCTGTAATTCCTTGAACACCAGATAATAAAACTTGATCAGCAGTTCTAAAAGCTTCAAGAGCACTAATTGAACGATCTGAAATTGCAAGCAGACGATCGTTTGGAATCACAATTAAAGTATCAACTTCTGTTCGTAAATTTTCAATTCCTTCATCTGCTTGTGCAGTTCTACGTTTTCCTTCAAATGTAAACGGTTTTGTAACTACACCAACTGTTAGCGCACCAAGATCTTTTGCAACCTTTGCGACAATTGGCGCACCGCCAGTACCAGTTCCGCCCCCTTCACCTGCAGTAACAAAAACCATATCGGCGCCACGTAATACTTCTTCTATTTCATCAATGTGATCAAGAGCTGCTTGACGACCAATCTCCGGCGCAGCACCTGCACCTAATCCTCTTGTTAACTTTCTACCAATATCTAATTTCACATCAGCATCTGACATTAACAATGCTTGTGCATCTGTATTGATTGCAATAAATTCAACACCTTTTAAACCAACGTCAATCATTCGGTTTACAGCATTAACTCCGCCGCCGCCAATACCAACAACTTTAATTACAGCTAAATAATTTTGCGGTGTTGCCACGTTGCGCCTCTTCCCTAGCCCTAAATCTCAACTTGAGAGTTAAAGTTATAACTTTTCCGATTACGCAAAAGTATGCATTTGAGGCATCTCAATCAAACACCGACACGATATTTAGCGAGATAAATATTTATGCAGTTTATGGATTTTTATAAAGAATTAATGCCAAATTCAGATTTACTTTTAATCAAAATTAACTGACTATTGGCGAATCTGGCTGTGATAAATCCACCAGTTTAATTGCCTTATTTTCCGGTAGTTTCAAGAGGGTGGTTAATACTTTTGATTTTTGCCCGATATCAGTAGCCCCTCCCCAATTAATGCGAAGAGTGGAATCATTAAGTCGGGTATCCATCAAAATAAAGCTTGATTTTGTGATGGAAATTGACTCAAGATCTAGTAATAAATATCTCAGATCACTTGGAATTTGCTCTAATAAAGTAGCTATTGCGGTCAGGTCCTCATTACTGCGACTCTGACTTGTTACCGAAGGTAATTTACCTTGCGCCATAAGTTGATTTGGTGAAGTAGGTGTAAAAATATAGCCCTTGCTATCAAAATTTACTGAGGCATTTTGCACAGAAATCGTTTTAGCAATTGCAACTCTCTCTTGAACCACTATTGAGAGCTTTTTATTAAACCAGTTCCTAGAAACATCACTGCTAGATATCCAATCTAATTGATTCAGGGTTCTTTTTATGGATCTAACGTCCACCCTGGCCAATTGATCACCAGTCTTTGGCTCAATCCCATTTCGAGAAAGCTCATTTAACACTAGATTCGCAGCACCACTACCATTAACTGATACCTGTGCTATTGAAAGAAGTGAAGACCAACCGAGAAGATAAGCAGAGGCCGAGATTACGCTAACTACCAGCATGGACGTTAATAATCGCTTTAGCCGCTTAGAAATCCTTAAACTCATTAAGTATTACCGATCAGCAAGTGATTGCAGAATAGGTTCTCCTAGTGAACTAATATCTCCTGCTCCTAATGTAATGATTACATCTCCGCTTTTTGCCATTTTTGTAATTTCTGAAACAACTTCTAACATCGAGGGTTCAAATTTAACCTTGCTCTGATCCATATTGCGAGCAATCATTAAAGAGGAGACGCCAGGAATTGGCTTCTCACTCGCTGCGTAAACTTCTAGTAGAAAAGTAAAATCAGCATTTGATAATGCTGCACTAAATTGTTCTGAAAAGGCTGCAGTTCTTGTGTATCTATGAGGCTGAAAAATAACTAGTACTCGAGCAGATTGGGCTAAATTTTTAGCCGCCGTTAAGGTGGCAATTATTTCAGTTGGATGATGGCCATAATCATCAATTACCTTGACTCCAGAAACCTCACCTTTTAATTCAAATCTACGCCGAGTTCCGGTAAAGCTTTTAAGCCCAGCGAATAACTTATCTTCTGCCATGTTTAAGGCACTTGCTGCCGTAAAGGCGGCTAATGCATTTAATAAATTGTGCTTTCCAACAACTGAAAGACTTAACTCACCAACCCTGCGGCCAGTACTTGAAACTGTAGCTAAGGAAGATAACGGGTTTAGTTGAATTCGCTGGATTTGGAAATCATTATTTTCACCCTGTCCATAGAGCAATATTTTCAGGTCTTTTCTAGTTATTCGAGTAAGTAGTTGTTTAACTCCTGCATCATCACCGCAAGCAACTAAAAATCCATTATCTTGAATGGAGGAAATAAATTGCTCAAACACTTTAAAAACTGCCTCTTCATCAGCAAAGTGGTCAACATGGTCTAACTCAACATTTGTGATGATGGCTCCACTTGGCTTGTAAGCTAAAAATGATCCATCCGACTCATCTGCTTCGGCAATAAAGATTGACCCACTGCCACTGTGCGCATTTGTTCCAGCTGTATTTATTGTTCCACCAACTGCAAAAGATGGGTCAGCTCCAGCTGTTTGTAGCGCCACCGCCAACATTGCAGTTGTTGTGGTCTTGCCATGTGTGCCAGCAACTGCAATTGATGTGGACTCTGACATTAACCATGCTAAAGCTTGGGCTCTAGCCGCCACAGGGATCATCTTTTTACGCGCTAGGGCTAACTCTGGATTATTTTCATCAATCGCAGCCGAAATAATAACTAAATCAGCTGCTCCAAGATTCTCTTGTTTATGTCCAACCTCTACTTTTGCACCAAGTGCTTTTAAAGAGGTAAGTATTGCTGAATTATTTTTATCTGAACCAGAAATAGTAAAGCCTTTTGCTAACATTATTCTGGCAATTCCACTCATACCAGAACCACCAATACCAATAAAATGGATATTTAGTTTTGCTAATTCAGATAGTGGGTAATCAGTTTTTAAACTCATTTATCTCCACTGACCTCCTGAATAATTGCATTTCCAATTAACTCACTTGCAGATAGCTCAGTGTTAGCAGTTCCTTGATACCCAGAGGCACTGCGCCAAATTTCATCCCAGTTGCTTGAAAGCCAGCCTGAATTAAATTTATCATCAGCCACAACAATTGCTGCTCCGGCGGTTTGTAAATCAGAGGCATTTGCTGCTTGCTCACCATTTCCAATTGGCAGTGGAATTAAAACTGCAAATTTTCCAACTGCTGCAAGTTCAGCACAGGTCAGTGCACCACTTCTTGCGATTACAAGGTCAACTGCATGGTAAGCAGATGCCATATCTTCGATATATGCGAGGGCAAGATAATTTTCTGTTCTAGTTGGTAATGGATTATTGCGCCCAACTGAATGAACGACCTGCACACCTTTTTCAGTAAAGCTAGAAAGAGACTGCAAGATTGCTTCGTTGATATGACGAGAGCCCAGTGATCCACCAAAAACTAAAACGGTTTGCTTATCGGCAGAAAGTCGCCATTTTTCTAATTGCTCTTTGCGTTTAACAGCAATTACTTCTTTTGATTGATAAGTACTGGAAATAATCTCTGCTCTAATTGGCATGCCACTTAATTTGGCATTTCGCCATCTCCCGATTTTTAACCCTGCTCGAGAAAAAGCAATGAAAATTTTGCGTGCAAATGGAGCACCTAATTTATTGGCCCAACCTGGAATCGCATTTGCTTCATGAATAAATATTGGCTTGCGCAGAAGTGCACCAGCTAAATAGAGCGGTGGGCAGGCATAACCACCAAATCCAATAATTAAATCAGCATCTTTGCAGATTTTAATACCTTTCCAAGTTGCTAGCAGAATTCTAACTGGCCAAAATAATGCACCAGGAGTTAACTGCCGGGGCATTAATACCTTAGGAATATGGACAAGCTCAAAACCTGCCTCTGGTACAAGTTGATTTTCAAGACCAGTTTTTGTGCCAACAAATTGATACTGCCAATCCGGCCTTTTATCTCTTAGCCAATTTGCAACAGCTAACGCTGGTTCAACATGGCCAGCAGTGCCACCACCTGCAAAAATTATTTTAGGAGTCATCTGCCTAATTTTCTCATCCTACTTAACTTAATACCTTCAGATATCTCCGGTGTTCGCCTTGCAACACCTAATACATAGCCAACTGCAAGCAGATTAGCCAGCAAAGAAGAACCTCCATATGATATAAATGGCAAAGTAACTCCAATTACTGGAATTATCGATGTGACTGATCCGATATTCACAGTTACTTGGGCAATAAACCAGCATGCAATTCCTGCGGTTGCATATCTTGAAAAATCATCTTTAGTTTTAATAGCAATTCGCAACGTAGAATAAATCAAAGCTGCATAAAGGGCTAAGACTAGAAGTGTTCCTAATAATCCAAGCTCTTCACCAATTACTGAAAAAATAAAATCAGTATGAGCTTCAGCTAAATTAGCCCATTTCTGTTTGCTTGCTCCAAGGCCACTTCCCCAAAGTCCACCACTTGCTAACCCCATTATGCTATGGGCTGGTTGCCAACCAGAGAATTTGTAATACCTCTCATCAAATGGATCAAAAAGAGCTGCAAATCTGCTCATTCGATAGCTATTACTAAATATAAGTACCGCACTAATAATGCTAGCTAAAATAACTACTGCTATAAAATGCTTAATCGGTGCGCCAGATACAAATAAAATACCGCCAAAAATAATTAAAACTAGTAATGCAGTTCCTAAATCCCTCTCTAATATAATTAACCCCTCAATAACCACTAAACCAGGTAAAATTAAACCAATAGGATTTTTACCTGCGACTAGATCGATCCTTCGTAATTGAAATGCACACCAAAGAATTAATCCAAATTTAGCAAACTCTGACGGCTGTAGTGTGAATCCAGCAATCTCAATCCAGTTCCTATTTCCATTAATATTTTTTCCTAGATTGGGAACGAATGGAAGTAGTAATATAAATATTGAAATCGTTAAGCTTACTTTGGCTAATCTTAACCAAATTGCACCTTGAACTTTAAATGCCCAATATGCAGTAGCTGCGCCAAGAATTAAGAATAAGAACTGCCTGATAAATAATGAGTAACTATTACCATTTTCCTGTAAGGATGTGACTGTTGAGGAAGATAAAACCATAGTTAGGCCAAGAGCACATAAAAATATGGTGCTCCAGATTATTAGAAAATATGGTAACTCTGGGCGGGTAAGTATTTTTGAATATTTTCTAACCGTTAAATTATTAGCCATACTAAACCTGCGCTTTCACGGCCTGAACAAATAACTGTCCACGCTGTACGTAGGAATCAAATTGGTCCATTGAAGCACAAGCTGGAGCCAATAGAACGGTATCACCAGGCTGGGCTAACTTGATTGCAGCACTTACTACATCATTCATTAACGTTTTAGCATCACCTAATTGATTAACTCTTACCACAACAATCTTTGGTGAATACTCTTCAATTGCCTTCGCAATTAATTCACGATCTTCTCCAATTAAAATAGCAGACTTAATTCTAGATGCGCATCTTTGAACTAGGTCACTCATACTTGCACCCTTTGCTAGCCCACCAGCGATCCAAATTACTTTAAAGTTCGAAAGTAATGATGCGGCGGCGGCATGCGGGTTAGTTGCTTTTGAGTCATCGATCCAATTAATCTCATTCTTACTAAGTACCAATTCCATTCGATGGTGGTCGGGTGAAAAATTCTTTAATCCAATTTTGATATCCTCATATTTAATGCCAATTGATAGAGCAAGTGCAGCTGCAGCTAGGGCATTTAAAACATTGTGTGGAACAGTTGGCGTTATATCTACTAGTTCAGCTATCTCATTCGCTTGGCTAGGTGAAGCGGAGAATGCGCGATCAATTAAAAGATTCTCAACAACTCCAAGTTCACCTGCATTGGGAGTACCTAGTGAGAACCACGTAATTAAATCACTAGAAGTTCTACGGGATAACTCTGAATCAGACTTATTTAGTATCACTTTATTTGAATGCTTAAGTAGTTTTAGCTTTGCTTGCGCGTAAGCTTCAAAACTACCGTGCCAATCAATATGATCTTCTGCAATATTAAGCACTACAACAGATTCATACTTCGGCAAATTACTCCAATGGATCTGAAATGATGAAAGTTCAATCGCAAGATAATCTAATGGTTTTTTTGCGCAAACCGATGCAATCACAGTTTCTCCAACATTGCCACATGCTGCGCCGTTAATTTTTGCTGCCTTAAAAATAGATTCAACCATTTTAATTGTTGTGGTTTTGCCATTGGTACCAGTTAGCGCAATCCATTTTTGTGAAGGGGCAAGCACTTGCTTAACCTGCCAAGCAAAATCAATCTCACTTAAAATCTCAACTCCATCTGATCTAAGTTTGCTAATTACCAAGTGATCATCTCGCCAGCCAGGAGAAATAATTGCTAACTCCACTCCGCTTGGAATTTCATTCACAATATCTGCGCCAGCTTTTACTTTTTCATCAAAAAGTTTGGAATTAGCACCAAAATTAACTAAGGCCTCCTGGCAAGCCATGCCCGTGACACCAGCACCAATCACTAAACAGTTTTTTCCAGCCAGTGACTGAACAAAATTCATTAAGCCACAACCCACTGGGCATAGAACAGGCCTAAACCTGCAGCAACTCCAAGGCTTGAAATAATCCAGAATCTAATAACAATTGTTACCTCACCCCAACCAATTAACTCAAAATGATGTTGTAAGGGAGCCATTTTAAATATCCGCTTACCACCAGTAATTTTAAAATATGCAACTTGAATAATTACTGATGATGTAATTAATACAAAAATAAATCCAAGAACTACTAGTAACAATTGAATCCTTAGAGTTATTGCTAGCCCTGCAAGGGCTCCGCCTAATGCTAATGAGCCAACATCTCCCATAAATATCTTTGCAGGTGAAGCATTCCACCATAAGAAGCCACCACATGCACCAGCAAGTGCTGCTGCAAGTACTGCTAAATCAAGTGGATCACGAACTGCATAACATTTGAGACCAGGTGCAACGGCGCAACTTTGTCCAAACTCCCAAACACCGATCAAAATAAAGGCTGTAAAAACCATAACTGCTGCGCCAGTAGCTAATCCATCAAGGCCATCAGTTAAATTAACCCCATTACTTGTTCCTAACACCATTAAAACTACCCAAATAATTACTAAGACAAGCCCCATCTTTATTGAAGTATCTCGAACTGTTGAAAGATAAGAAGATATTGGTGTTAATCCGCTTTGATCAGGAAATTGCAAACCTGCATATGCAAAGCCACCAGCAACAATTGCTTGCCCAAGTAGCTTTTGTTTGGCATTTAACCCAAGAGATTTTTGCTTTGCCACTTTAAGGTAATCATCTATAAAGCCCACAAAACCTAAGCCAATTATTAATGCAATTACTAAAAAGGCAGATGTAGTGATTGCAACACCGGTAATTAAATGACTAAGCCCATATCCAACTAATACTGCTGTAATCAATACCAATCCGCCCATAGTGGGAGTACCACGCTTAACTTGGTGAGTGGTAGGTCCATCATCTCGAATAATTTGCCCAAAGCCTTTTTTAGTTAGTAATTTAATTAGTAATGGAGTTGCAAAAAAAGCAAAGATAGATGCAATTGCGCCAGAAAGTAGTATTCCTCTCATGCTTGCCCTCCATTCCATTTATTGGTAATTAAATCTGCAAGATCTTCAAATTTCTCAGATCGTGAAGCTTTTAGTAAAACCACATCTCCATATGAGAAATTACTGACTAACTCTAAAACAGCATCGGTATTTGGGCAGTGATGCACCACCATATTTTTCAGATTTGATTCATTTTTAGAGAGTTTATATAGGTCAGTGCCCACACTAAGCAGATGATCTACCCCAATTTCCTCACAGTACATAGCTATTTGTCTGTGCGCCTCTTCTTCGATAGCACCTAACTCATGCATTTTTCCAAGAATTGCCCAAGATGACCCGCCATTTTCTTGACTTAGTAAAACTAAAGTTTTAAGTGCAGCTTTCATACTCTCAGGATTTGCGTTGTAGTAGTCATTAATAATCTTTAGGCCATTTAACTCTTCAATCTGCATACGCCACTTATTACCAAGATCTGCAGTTGTTAGCCCGAGTGCAATTACTTCATTATTAATTCCAAGGGCAAATGCGGCTGCTGCTGCGCCAAGTGCGTTTGGAATCTGATGCTCACCTAATAATTGAAGTGAAACTGGATTTCGCCCATTTGGAGTTACCAATTCAAAGTGGGCATAACCGCCAGGTAGTTGAATATCTGCTGCTCTAACCATTGCAGATTCACCAAAATTAATTACTTTGAGAGGTAAATTAGTAGCCATTTTTGGAGTCCAACTGTCGTAGCTGCCAAGAACAGCAGATTTTTCGGCTGACAAATTAGTAATTAATTCTGATTTAGTTTTAGCAATCGCTTCAATTGATCCAAACTCACCAATATGAGCTGAGCCAACAGCTAAAACTACGCCGACATCTGGTGAACTGACCTTAGTTAATTTCGCAATATCACCTAAGTGTCTAGCACCCATTTCAACAATACAAAACTTTGTGCTCTCTTTACATCTTAGAAGTGTTAATGGAACACCAATCTCAGTATTAAAGTTTGCCTCAGTTGCAACACACTCACCTACTGATTTTAATATTGAATGCAAAAATTCTTTCGTTGTCGTTTTACCTTGTGACCCAGTGATGCCGATAACTTTCATTTCAGAAAGCCGCCCTCTTACGAACTCGGCTAAGGTTAAAAGTGCCTGACTAACATCTGCTACAACAATTGATGGTGCACTAACGGGCTTTGAAACTAATGCAAATTTCGCGCCGGATTTAATTGCCTCTTCGGCAAAAGAATGACCATCAACATTTATTCCCTCAAATGCAACAAAAAATGTTCCATTCTTTGCATTTGCAGAGTTAATTACTGGGTACTGATCAATAACTGTGTCTGCAGATAGATTCTCCAACTTACCCGAGAGAATTTTTGCCAGTTCTGCAGCTGTAGTTTTTATCATTTTTTTAATGCCTGCTTTATTGAATCAGATAGCTCTATTCGATCATCAAATGTTGTAATGATTCCATTAACTTCTTGGCCACTTTCATGTCCCTTTCCTAGAACCAATAGACAATCACCTGCAGATGCCTGTGCTACTGCAAAATCAATTGCTATTCGACGATCTTTAATTACAAATCCTTTATCAGCAAGATCAATTCCAGCGACCATTTCTTTAAGAATCTCATCTGCAGATTCACTTCGTGGATTATCGCTTGTAAAAATTGCTTTATCACTGCCGATGAAAAGTGCTTGTCCCATTAGTGGGCGCTTTGAAATGTCTCTATCGCCACCACAACCTAGAACTGCAATCACTTTACCTTTAGTAAATTTAGCTGCTATTTCCAAAACTCTCGCTACCGCGTCAGGTGTATGCGCGTAGTCGACTAATGCAGTAAATCCTTGACCAACTTTGATCTGTTCTAATCGACCCGGCACACTCTTCAATCTTGTAATAGCAGATGAAATTTTAATTTCATCTAAGCCAGCCGTACTTGCTAAAGCAACTGCTAGTAGAAGATTATCTAAATTAAATTCACCTATTAATGGAAACTTTCCGCTAATTTTCTTGCCTTCTTTGCTATTAATTTCTATCTCAAACCCATCATGACTTGGTTTTACTTTTTCATAATACCAATTCGCATTTTTGTTGTTTCGAGAGACGGTTTGAATAGGAATAGATACTTGCTTACTAAGTTTTAATCCATATTGATCATCAATATTAATTACTGCACTTTCTGCATATTCTTTCGAAAATAGCATTGCCTTCGCGCTAAAGTAATTATCCA
>Ga0247837_1007267_pt1 | contig 14811 bp, 1 predicted proteins | sample LaCtaG_2_FD_187115 | JGI IMG/M metagenome (GOLD analysis project Ga0247837, IMG submission 187115) | Freshwater microbial communities from meromictic Lake La Cruz, Castile-La Mancha, Spain - LaCruzMarch2015_14.5m | ecosystem: Environmental > Aquatic > Freshwater > Lake | place: Spain: Castile-La...
GAAAATTTCACCGAACCATGGAAGAGAAGGTAATGTTTTCGAAAGCACCGAGCAACAGACTCAGAAAAATCACAAAATTGAAGCAAAACAAGGAAGAAAATGGGCGGAGGTTGCCAAGACCCCAACCGCAAGCAAAATACAAAATCCACGTCCGGCGAATGGTAAATTCCCAGGTGACGTCTATCCGCCCATCACGCCACATACTGTACACAAGAAAGAAACGGAAAGCTTTAACGGCGAACCGAGTGGACCCGACGTCGTGGCAGAGTTTTTGGCAACGGTGGACACACGGAGCACGGAAAAGTTAAAAATTTCAATCAACTCGAACTCGACCGCTTACACCTTTGGAAATGCGAAGCGCGAGCCACGAGGAAGCGGTGAGAAGATTGATGGCAATGTGTGTGAACATCCCGTCCCCATAGTTTCACAAAAAACCAAGTGCGAGAAGGCAAACAGTAATTGCAACATCGAAGCTGTTGGTCCGGATGTGGTAGCGGAATTTCTGGCGACTGTAGACACGAATAATGTAGTGAAACTGGGAATAGAACTGTTTGAAGGCCCGATGAAGTTGTTTTCCTTTGGAGGGGCAATGAATAACTCGGAACAAAGCGATACAAAGCCCGAAATCGGAACAACAGAGCAAAAAGCAAGCACGGATAAAATGGAGCGACAACCGAAGAACAAGCAACTGGCGAAGGAGACGCTACCGCGTGAAACCGACTGGAATGTCTTCGCGGCGCCCCCGGCGGAAGAACATCACCGACCCTTAATCATCCTGGCAAGTGAGACCGGTAAAATGTGCGCTAAAAGTGAACCACCACACCCAAGCGCGAGAGTGAGCCGAGGCTGTCGGTCCCATGACACTTCAATGAGCATACAAGCGCTAGAATTGTCAGTGCAAGCAGAGCAAGGATGTTACACTAATCCTATCGGCAGGGAATTGGAAGAGGGGGTGATAACAACAGAGAGCGAAAAAAACCCAAGGAAATTAGGTTTCGAAATGACACAGGAACAGACTAAATACTGTTTTGGTGTAGGAAAAAAATATGGGGAGGATGAGATTACAGTTAACAAGAACAAACAGGATGATTGCATGCACAGCAGGTCAGCAAAGTTATCGGCGACTTCAGCAGGTGCGGATGAAGAAGGAGCAAGAGCAGCAACGAGTGTTATTTGTCAGAGGAAGAGCGAAACTGCTTCAGGAAGTGCTGAAAATGTGAGTGACAATACTTCACCCCCCCCCCCGCTTGCAGGCAAAACCTTCAACAAAGTGGAGAGAGAGCTGAAAGTGTCAGCATTAACACGCCCCCAGGGACATAGGGTATCGACCTGGGCAAATCAGACAACGCCCTGGGATGACGTTCAATTGGATCTGGTGATGGAGGGACGGTTGACTGCAGATGGGTGTCAAAAGGAGGAGTGGATTCAGAAGGAGATTGAAAGGCGGTTGCTCTTAGAGAGTAAGCACACTCCACCTTGGTTTGCAGTAACTCCAGAGGCCGACAGTGTAGTTGACAGGGCACTGGGAACTGTCACATCTGCACAACAGGAGTCAAAGAAAGCTGTGATGGAAGAAATAAAGCATAAAAACACACAAGCTTTCCACTGGGAACGAAATCCACCTGACGTACTGGATCTGCCCCCTGCAACTGCACAGTCGCCACAAGGAAAACTGGAGTTCAAAAGATGCACAGTCAACAAGGATCAGGTGAAAGAGAGAGAGTGCAACAGCGCGCACTCGGCGGATGCCAAGGACAGGAACCAAGCACAATGCCCTGGCCTGGAGGATCAGTCTCAACATGGTCCACCCTGCTGCTTCCCTCCAACTCAAGTAAGCAGAGATGAGAACAACTGGGCTCTTTCTGCTGTTTGGGTAGATCCCTCTATCAAACTGCAAGCTTCTCAACATTCTTCACAATCAAAAAACTCAAACATGGTGGGAGCTGGTCAGGCAAGTGGAGTACTCTGCAATGTGCACTTGGCTTTAGAGGTTGCATTTCCACATTTAACTCAAAAAGGGATATCACATGACACTGAGAGCAGTGGGTCACATGAATTAGATGGAGTTTGCAAAGGGAACAAGCAAACACAAAATACAGGAATAGGTCAGAACAATCTGTTGTCAAGATATGGGAAAGAGCTCAGGGTAGTAGCAGAGGAGGTCTTAGGTGGAAAAGAGGAGGGACTACTTTGGGGCAGAGGGTCTGGGTTATGCGCAAAGCAGAGAAGGTTAGTTGCCACGAGACAGCTTGGCGACTTCCTCCCCAAGGAAGGAATCAAGCAGAATCAAAGCAGAAGGAGAGCCCAGTTGAACAAGGACTCAGACGAGGCCTCCAAAGAGACCGCTGCAGAGTGTTGTCAAACAGAACATCATGGGGTTAAGCTGCCTGGCATGGAGGTACTGCAACTGAACGGGGTGACTGCTGTGCCACAAGGAGAGACCTGTCAAGCACAGCAGAACCATTATGTACTGCCCCAGAGGCCCTTTGTGTCTGGCAACTGGATTTTGCCTGTACCGTCACACACAGGCATGTCCCCTTTGACGAAGTTGGAAGGTATTCTGCCCACGCCTGAGGGGAGATTAACACTGGAAACGAGAGATTGGCAGAAGTGGGCCTCTGGTGCTGGTTCCCAGGCTGCCACCTCTCCCCCCGAGGGAGGAGGGAGCACCTTGCTGTCTCCCGCCCCCTCTGGGGGTGGGGGTCCTCGTACACACAGAGACAAGTCCCTGGACCACACCTTCGTCTGGACCACTCCTCTTCGTGAGCCGTCGTCGACTGCTGGCCCGTCAACATCTGCCTACCTGCTGCAAGACCTACCAGGAAAGCAGGGCCAACTGCAGTCTGGATTCCATCATGAACCACCAAAGATGCAGCGCCGCCATCCGTCGAGGTTCAGTAAGTTGCATGCCCCCCAAAGCCATCACCCCTCTAGTATGCTGTGCCAGCATTCACAGCCAGATATGGGGGGGCTGCAGGGTCTCCTGGGCGAGCGAGTCTCAGACATTTCAAGCACAATAGAAAACATTAGACAACGGTCGACACCACTCTTGGGAACAGCCGATGTGGGATGTGTAGGCAGATTGACAGACAGGATATTCAGACCTGCAGTCACACTGGAGCAGTTGAGAGCAAGCTCAACAGATAGACAAAGCCAACCATATCGTCAGATAGAGGCTAGTAGGAAGGCCCACGCTTCTGCAGCTGGGGATCAGCAACATCAGCAAGGACACTTGCCAAGGGTTGAACTCAAATCAGAGCTCAATGGCACTGTCTCGTCACGCATGAATATGACAGACGATGGCTTTCCTCTACTGGGAATCATGGCAGAGATAGGGGCCCAAGGGGCTCTCTCTTCAAGGATAGCAAGGATAGGACCACAAGATCACGCAGGACTAAGCAGTCATAAACAGGGGTCGCTACACAGCAGGAGACACTGGAGCAGGAGGCATAGCAGAGGAAAGCAGAGGCCCACAAGACCTCTTTCTCATGAGACCAAGGAGGTAGAGCAGTCATCTGCACTTGGCAATTGGCTTAGTGATAGGTATGAGGGGAAGGGAGAACATCCCCCCTATCTGGCGCTGCAACAGGACTCAGGGTCAGAGGAAATGAATCACCAGTGTGTGTCAGATGAGACTAGATGGCTGGAGGAGCAACTGGGAAGTCAGGCAGATACCATGGAGATGACTGAGCATTTGAGCATGAGTCCTTCCCATTTCATAGGATTTGGAGAAGAGAATCTGGAGGTAGACTTACTGGACAGCACTGTAGGAACAATTATGGCATGCTGGAAGCCAACAGAAGATAGAGAGATTCCTCTCCACATTCTCACTCAACTAACAATAGAGCCAGTAGTTCAAAAGTCAGGACTGCTCATGAGAAATATCTGGGAGATACCCCTAGATATTCATTCTGGAATCACCAAGCAGCCTATGCACACTCTTGGAAGGATCTTAGGGGCCTCACATCAGGTAGGAGGGCAGATGGTGACAACTGTTGCATGGCTGGAAATGGAAGATCCTGCCCCTGACTCAGGGACGCCCCTGGCACTCATCTCAAGCCCCCCTCCTTGGAACATGGGGTCCAAAGGGAAGATTCTTCAAGGCTGTCAGAGGCAAATCTGCATTTGGGACCATGAATCATCCAAGGTTTTGGAACATCACTCAGTTAAGGGAGAGAGTTCACACTCCTGGCAATCAGGGCTCTGGGGAATCATGTTATTGCTTGTAGGATATGGGACAGGGCAGCTATTGCAAGGAACTGATGGGAACTGTCTAGCAACCAGCTGTCAATGCTCTGCAGTGCACATCTTGCAACAGAGTACTTCTGCCCTTATCTGGATTACACTCAAACACAGGTTTAGACTCAGCAAATGGTGGCCCTCCAGCTCAAATGAACCCTGGATCAAAAGGGTGGGAGAGGTCGACCTTTTGATAGAAGACAAGAACAAGACAACAGTTTTGCTTCCAATGAGGTATGGGGACCGACACAGTATGATTGAGATTAGAAGAGAAAGCATGGCAGATTTAAAGGACATCCTTTCAAAGGCAGTTTCACCTTCAGGACGCTTAAACAAGACAATGCAACTTCAGGCTCGATTTATGGGGGAATATGGTGATGGAAGGGGGCTGCACCAGCTTCGACCACTTGGAGCCAGCAGGGAACCAAGCTCTTGGGAGGAGCTGTGTATGTTTGTTAGAAGGGCAGGCTTCTTAGACATATGGCACTCATTCCGCTGTGGAGCAGATTCTTCATCTGGAGCAGAGCAGGAAGCGCAGGTGGTCCGTCCCATGGCATATACAAAGGATCAAGAGTGGGATGCAATAGATGAGGCTCTGAGGCAACTTAGATCAGCACAACCTGCTCTGCCTCAGCCCTCTGTGGCATGGACTCAGGCAGCAATTTTGTATAATGCAATTGACATACAACAAATGGATTACTTACAAAGCCGACCACGGCACCCATATCACATAGTGATCTCTCCTGCTAGAGTAGCTGCTTTGAAGATCCTCATTAACAGAAACATGCCTGTTTCACAGCCACTCCCTTCCTGGGTGCCAGAGGCAGATTGGCTTGCTGTGCGAGTTCAGGGTTTTCGGGCAAGAGACCTGTTAATGGGAGAGGAGCCTCGTGGAGGATTTGCACAGCAAAAAACAGATATGATTGCAGGATTTCGCAGAATTATGATGACAGCTGTCCCAGAATTACAACATCTTATGATAGCTAGCATTGACCAGGAGATGATGAAATTCATTATAAGTAGGACAGTTCTCAGGTTTGACTTAGGAGTGTCTCAGCACATCAGCATCACCACTATCCTTCCAAAAGGAGCTTGGAGGGACGAACTTCTCACAGGACAACGACCTCTTTCAGCAGGGGCAAGCGTCAGATTGAATTCATGTGCTGGCTTTGCAGAGGTGGGACTGGGTTTGCAAGATGGGGCTCTGCTCAAGGCATTGAGAACAGCAATGCAAGCAGATGAGAGGAGATTTTGTGACATGTTAGCATCAGCTCTCAGTATGGCACTTGAGGGAACTTTCGTCCAGGTGCGATTCTCCACTGAGAAATCAGGGAAGAAACAAACCTTCTTTGACCCTGGAAGCTCCCAGTCTGAAATCATGGTGAGTTTGAGTCTTACAGTGTTGCTCAAAACACACAGGCAAAAGAACACAATATCACTTTGCTTAGGTTTTGGGACAGAATGCCCAATTGAGATAGCAATTGATCCACCAGAGCCACCAATATCAGCTTTGTTTGGAATCCTCAAAACAGCCCGCCCTGGACCAATTCGCTTGCTCCCACTTGGTCAACCACTGGATCCACCTCTGTCCTCTCCCCACTTGGTCCTAGGCCCATTCCACAAGGATTGGCTGTCAGCCTTGACAGGTAGGGACTCATCTAGAGAGGGTCAAACTCTTATTCAGATTCTGGAGGCCATTCGCACCTCAGTGTCAGGGTTGGTGCCAACGTTTGTTGGCAGGGCAGGAAACCAACCATTTGCAGTTCACTTATCCTGTCCAAACTCAGAAGAAGCATCTAGACTGGTAGCTCATTACAAACAATCTACACTGCATGCTATTGCCCTTTCTGCTTTTGCACTGGATGCAGAGTTCTTATTTGAGAGTGTGGTCCCTGAGGAATGTCTGGCACTCATGGGAGAGAAAGGGATGAGAGAGACTATTAGTCAGTGGAGGCAGGCAGGGTCCACTGGACCTGCAATTCAAGCAGATGCCTCCTCCCCATGACATCAGGGAGGGGGGAGAGGAGCCCCCCCCCACATCTGAAAGTGACTCCAATCTCTCTCTTCCTCTCCTTTCTTCTATCTCACCTCTCTCTCTACTACAACCTTCTATCCATATCCATCTGGGCGTGCGTGGGGATCTGACTGAGCAGGCCCAACATGAGATGGATATTTCACCTCTGGAGGAGGCAGCGAGGCAGGAGCTGTTCTTGGACAGATCAAGCTCAGGCGCTAACTCAGGCCCTCAATCCCTCCCACCCCTTTATACAGTTCACTCACTCCGACCACGGCCAACCCCACGAGCGAGGCCAAGTCCAAGAGATGATGCTATCATTTTGTATTCTGCTGGCTCCTCAATCCCGCGAAGAGATAAACGAGAGCTGGAAACCATGCTTTCTCTTTTCCATGCAGATGAGGAAATTCAGAAGCTCTGCAAAGAAGTGATATCCCATGCAAGCAGATACTTGATCCTTGACTGGGCCGAGGGTCAGGGTCAGTTATATCGTGCTTGCTCAGAGATTCCACCCAACACAATGTTGGCTGTGTACAGCGGAACTCTGGAGCAGTTCAGAGTTGGCCTCAATCTGAACCATAGCATGGCAATGGGAAGATTAGATTTTGAATATGATATCTGCATTGACGGCACCCCAAGACAAGCTGGCACCCGCCCAGGGCGTCTTGAATTGGTGAATCACGCTTGTGAGCCATATAACAACGCTCACATTGTGGAAAAGCACTGCAATGCCACAGGCATCACTGCCTTCTTTCTGGAGAGTGTCAAGAGAATCCTGCCTGGAGCTGAACTCACATTTCCCTACCAACAGGTTGAAAAGAAATTAGGTAGACAAGTATATCCAGCCAACAGCTTCTGGCAGGAAGCAACTTCACTTCCTCCTCCTGCCAGGGGCCAGCAGCTGATCCTGTGTCGTTGTAGTGGCAGACCTGGTTTCTGCCCAAATAAGTATGGTAGACTGGAGCACCTGTCTCCTCCACTCCCTGGCACACTTGCATCCCTGCTCCCACTCCCCCCCCCGTCACCACACTCACCACCACACACACCACAATTACAATCCATCCCACCCCCAATCCACCCTCCAACACCACTGGACCTACGTCATCCCACTCCATACCAATCACCCCTCCCATCTCCACACGGCCCACCCACCCCTCCACTGCTCTCACCCCCACCCCCTCCCCCACCACCCCCACCCCCACCCCCACCACGTCATCTCATTTCAACCACCCAGGGAGTAGAAGTAGTGTCTCTTAATGTGGGACCTGTTGGACTATTGGAAAGTCTACAACATCTCCAGCCGATCTTTGTGACTCGCCCTATGGCAGTGTTGCTTCAAGAGACCCACTTGCCTGTGCGGGATTTGCCCCGAGTTCGGGCTAGGATCCATAAGATTTTTCCTGAATATGCTGTGTTTGCTGGTCGTCACCCCAAGAGCGACAACCAAATACAAGTTGTCACTCTAGTTCATCGCTTCATGGCAGCACGTGCATCACTGCTGAACATCAGGACTCAGTGGGAGACAGTAGCCCACGAGGCCCCTGATGCATTATTTCAGGCCCATTTTCTCACGGTGGCAGATCCACATGCAAAGGTTACAGTTCTGATAGGGAATATTTATCAGTTCCAAGCAGTGCGACCGGTGCAGCAGGCTGCCATGCTGGAATTGGTTCGTCTTGTAAATGTGAGATGGGGGAATCAGGTCGACCTGGTTCTCATAGGAGGCGACTTCAATGCCTCAGTTGCTCGACGCTTAGGTTATGCTGGTGCAGAAACAACTCGCAATGCTGATGCCAAGCTGCTGGCATGGAGCTGCCAGGAAGGACTCACTCCCTCTGTTCCAGACTCCCCTACTTGGAGATCGTCTGATGACTCTAGACAGGCGGTGCTAGATTGCTTTTTCTGGCGTTCAGCGACAGAAAACAACTTTGTCATAGCTAGTGAGGCTTTTGTCAGCCCTGATCCAAGAATGGATCATGATGGAGTCAGAACAAGAATGGTATGTGAGGGGATTGGTCCTATGCCACCCATTGAGGTACTGCTCACACCTGTGCGACTTAGAATGGACCTGTGGTCCTCAAAGCGCCAAGAGTGGCAGTCAGCAGTATCTGAAGCTCTGAGCGCACAAACTCTGGAGGGTGATGCCTTTCAGAGATTAGATCATGGCAAGAAGCTGGCCATGGATTGTGCTCGCTCCATCCTTGGAGAAAAGGGAGGGCGGCTGAAACTCCTCACTCCACACATCTCAGAGGAGGCAAGGAGGTTCAAGAACAGATTGTCTCTACTAAGAGTTGTAAGGAGAGAGATCTATAACAGGAAGGGGCAAGGGGGGATGCCACCAACAAAGGCAATGAGGAGGATCTGGGATGCTGGGCTTTACCCTCAACCAGCAAGTTTCCAATCAATGTCAGACCTCTGGTCAACTTCCAATCAGGAGTGGACTGAAAGTTGGCTACGCAGACTTCGGCGCCTGTCAGCTGAGGCTAGGGAAGGTTGGCAACAGCTTCGAGGAAAAGAGTTAAAAGAGGCTGCAGAAAGGGAGAGAGGGGATGCTATCCATAGGTTCTACACAGGGGGGGAATTACGGCGACTCCTCCATCCCAGGATACCAACCATCCATTCACCCCATCTATACACTACAATCCCTGATCAGATTGTGGCGTCTGGAACAAGATTGAAAACACTTGAGGCTGGCCTCATTTGCTTGAAGAGCGCACACCACTACATCTCGCCAGAACAGCTGCACATCTCCTGCATCCAGCCTGGAGACCTTGGAGATGTTCTGGCCCTGATAGAGAGGGAGGGAATGCAGGCACAGTTTCTTCCAAGAAACAAGAGATTGGTCTCCCGGCCAGAGGATAGACTCTGCGCCTGGGAATTTGAACTAGCTTCAGAAGGCACTGCAAAAACAGCCAGGTGCTCCATGTGTAACAATAAGGAACTGCTCCCAGTGACAAGAGTCAGCAAGGGGGCAATCCGCTCCATGGCAAACTGGTGTAAGATGTGCTGCAGATTCACGACCCCTGTGGTGCATCCAGAGGCCTATGCCTCTCTTCCTTTTCCTATTGAAGGTATACCTCGAGTTCCTCTCAATGCTGGAGAAACTCTGAGGGGAGCCATCATGGCCTCTGATTTTGATTTTTTTCTAGGACAGCTCCCCAATAGTAAAGCAGCGGGACCAGACGGAGTCCCTTATGAGCTCCTCAAGCAGGCTCCTGGATGTCTTCGGGAACTGGTGCTCAATAGCGTGAACTGTGTGTTAGAAGGGAGGACTGGGCCTCCTAGCTCTTGGCTGGGGGGCCTAGTTCGCTTTCTTCTTAAAAAGGAAGATGCATTGGAAACAGCAGGGTACAGACCAGTGTGTCTTCTGGACACTTGTTACAAGTGTCTGTCTGCCATTATCACAGACAGGCTATATCGTCTGGCAGAAAGACACAGTCTTCTGGATCCCTCACAAGAAGGGTTTCGTCGTCTTCACTGCACACAGCGTCAGGTACAGAGTCTCCATTGGAATATCCAGGAGGCAGCAGATCGCAGAGAGTCCTTGTATTGTTGCTATTTAGATTTTGCCAATGCCTTCAACAGCGTTGACATAGAAGCCCTGTGGCGATGGCTGGAAGAACTGAATGTTCCAGATATAGATCTGCTCAAGAGTCTGTACTCTGGGGCATACTATATGGCAGACCTCCCATATGGTCGCTCTGCTTCCATCACCCTCACACGGGGGAAAAAGCAGGGAGATAAATCTTCTCCTCTGCTGTTTGACTTGGTCTTTAATGCTCTTCTTCTCGCTCTCAAAGCAACAAGAATAGGGCATAGCACGATGTCTGGGCTCCGCACCCCTTCCAAGGGGTTTGCTGATGATCTGGTCATCACGACCAAGACACCAGCTGGAATGTCTCGTCTCCTACAAGTGGTTGCAGACTTCTGTACATGGTCTGGGATGAGGATCAAACGGGAGAAGTCAGTAATCACTGCTTTTGACTACAAAACAAGTCGACCTCTGTCCACAGCGACCATCCTGTATGAGGGAGCCCCTCTGGGCAGCCTTGCACCCACTGAGCCCTTTCCATACCTTGGGATTAGGGCTAGCCTGGCAAGTAGGGGGAATAGACAGCCTGCTCCATGCTTGGCAGCGGCAAAGCAACATCTATTTGATGTCACAAGAGAACTGACTGATGTGGCAAAGCACCATAGGCTTCTTTTAAGTCAGATGGTGCCAGCTATGGAGATGGTGACCTCTGCTAGATTCAGGTATGGGGCACCATTGGTGCCTTGGACAGATGCTGAACTGAACAGGCTACACAAAACCTGGCTTCAAGTGAATAGAGCAGCCTGGAGGCTACCTCCAGGCTACCCTTCGGCCCCACTTGTGTTTCCTGGCGAACATGGAGGCTGCCCAGTGGCACATCCTATAGTCTCCATGGTTCAGGCGCTGGCCAAGCATCTGGAGCAGTTGGTGGCTCTACCAGATGAGATTAGGGAGACTACATGCAGGAAATACAAGCAGCTTTGTGCTGCCTGTGGTTGTCATAATGAGACAGAGTTAGCAGCTCATCTAGCAGAGGAATGGAGGCCCCGGGCCTGCCCTATAGCAAGGCTCCTACGGGCCTGCGGTCAATTGAAGATGCAGGTTAAACTTCCAGCCTGTCTATCCCTGGGCACTGCAGGCAGAGATACCAGCTGGCGGGCCTTGCTCACCCATCTGCGTAACAAGGCATCAGCTGTGGATGCTAGTACTCTGCTGAAAGAGGATGTGTCGGCCGTCGGGCGGGCCTGGAACACAATCAGACGCCGTTTCAAGCGCAGGGGAGTGCATGTTCCACGGCAGCTGGTGCTGAATCCACATCTTCCCACTGCGTTTTGGCTGGTACCAGACACTATGAGGAAGAATCCAAGCTGGCTAACGCCGCTTCGGCGAGCTTTGAGGGCAGCGGACACGCCACTGCTTTTCCCGCGCTTGGACAGGGGGTCTGTATGTCTGGAGGTGCCAGTGCACCAGGCATTGCTCCATGATGTGCTTGGAGGGCTCCAACAACAAGATGTGCTGGTGGAGCCTCTCTTCTCAGATAGAAGATGGCAGCAAGTGCGGAGTTCTGCTCCAGCAAGGAGCTGGCTGTCTGTTCTCTTTAGACACAACATCCCCTGTGATGTTGATGCTCAGCCACAACTGACTGACCCAGTGGTAGACCTCACAGAGCTGGGGCAATTCTCAGATGCCTCACGAGAGGACTTGCTCTCACTCACCCTGTGGCTGGCCCCCACTTTGTCAACAAAGAGGGTAGAGAACGTAGAAATGTCAGGTGACAATCCTCTTCAGTGGACTCCTGTCTTCTTGAGCAAGGAGAAAGTGGAATTTGACACTAATGCCTTGGAAGCAGAAGTGCAGATCCATGGGCAATACAGAGTAACAATTGCTGATGGGTTAGCCAAGATAGAAAGTGCAGGACTTCAAAGCAGCACAATCAGTCAGGGACGGTTTCAGTTGCTAGCAAGTGAGTGCACTAAGCGAGGTGTGGCATTAGAGTACTTATGCAACACCATTCCAGAGTGGGGGAAGCACCTGGAGAAACTGGAACAAAAAAGAGAGATTGGATCCGCACAGTTCTGGACAGGACTACAGAAGGCACTGAACTCAGATGGCATTGTAGGGTGTTGCCCTCTGGTGGCACCAGTGGCCTTTCGCTTTGCATCATGGGATGGAATATCAGTGGACTGGGGGCATGGACTGCAACCCAAAAGACCAGTCTACTCTCTTCTGGGAGCAACTTCACAGGAGCAGCAGAGGCTCACTAGGCAACTAGGAGGGGGACAGGTGTGGTTTGTGGTTGCTAGACGAGCAGCTCTAGACAACAGCACTAAGCAGATGCTGACGAAGGTAGGAAGAGTGATCACTGTCTTTAAGCGAGGGGCCAGGGTGGCTGCATGCAAGGGCAGCTTTAGTGCAGGCAAGCTGAGGGCAATTCAAAGCAAAGATGACTGGTGTATCTGGGCAAGCACAGCAGCCCAGAGACAACAGCCCACACAGGGGTCCCTCAAGGGGGCTATCGATGATATCTGTCTAACAGCAGATGGGGTAGTCCCTTTAGATTTGGAGCACCTGTCCTCCAGAGAAGCACTACTTGGACCAGCTGGGGCTGCTTATAGGCTTTCTGGAATTGTGGTGGCCACCGATGGCTCCCTGAAAAAGAGTGGAGCTATGGGGGCTGCATTTGTTGCAAAGGACAACCGCCTTCAAGCGAGAAGTGTGGCTGTTTACGGACCTCCGTCGTCCATACGGCCAGAATTGACTGGAATGGCATTAGCGTTGGAGGACTGTCCAAGAGAAACAGACCTGAACATTCTCACTGACAGCCTAAGTGCTATGCAACTCCTTAAGAGTATGCAAAGAAGAGATTTTCCTCTCTGGTTGTATCGCCACACTGCTAGACAGCTCTTGCTACAGGTGGTTCAACTCTTAAATGACAGAGCGGCGAAGGGAGCTGTCACTCGTCTAGTCAAGGTGCGGGCACACAGGGCAGAGCCCCTCAATGAGGCAGCAGATGCTCTGGCGGCAGAGGCTGCAGAGTTGGACCCATCACTACCTGTAACAATAGAGCTAGATCCAGAGGCAGTCCACTTCCAACTGAAGGGCAGCTGGATGGAATGGGATGCAAGACTGAGAAGGGAACTTTCACAGAGAGCTGCTGCCCTGAGGGTAAAACACTTGCTGAGACCTGAGGCCAAGGCAATGCCCCAGACTGCTATGTGGCTTCTGCGTCCTGGCCAAGGCCGGGAGACCCTGGGAAAGGTGCTGGGGGGGATGCATCCCTCCACTGCAAAAAAGCAAATCCTCCAGTCCATTGCCAGCGCATTTCCTGGAAATGCAGTCCTTTCCAAGTGGGGGGTGGTTCCTTCTGCTGCATGCAGACTATGTGGCCATCATGCAGAGACGCAGGGGCACATTCAGTGCTTCTGCCCCGCTCTCAGAGAGGCTCGAATTAGGGCCCATCATGACCTGGCACAGAGACTGTGGAAAGGCATTACTGACGCCACAAAGGCGTGGATGATAACAACTGAAAAGACAGTGGCAGGACTGCAAGGGCTGCCTCAACCTGAAGACTGCTTAGGGGATTGGCAGAGGGCCTGGGACGAAATGGTTGATGCTCACCTGGAGGGTGGGGAAGATGGGGAAGGAAGGGCTGAGGATATCCAACGAAAGCGGCCAGATGCTTGGGCCATAAACTGGTCCAGGCGACGGCTAGTAATTCTTGAATTCTCCAGGCCAAATGACCAAGGAGTAGACGCTCTCAGCTCCACTGACGCATGCAAGGTGGCACGATATACTCCACTGAGAGACCAGCTAGCACAATCCCTCCCAGGATGGAGAGTGGAGATTCAGGCCTATTCAATGGGCATTAGGGGATCACATGATCTGGAGCGCTGGAAAGAGCAGCTGGGTGAGTTTGGACTCTCAGAGAGAAAATTAGGAAACCTTATACAAGACATGGTGGCTCTTACACTGGGTGTGATGACTGAAATATATAGCGTTCGCTATGCAGCCCTCCAAAATGTCCAGGGACAATAATGAGATAAGCCTTTGGGCACAACTTCTCCTACCAGGAGAAGGACGCCTAGGGAAATCAAAGATCTGTATTGCTGGTAGTGGTCTTTCAGCTGCTCGCTGCGACTGCCAGAATCCAGTGGAATTGGCAGGGCTATGGCGGCGGGTGAAGGGTTGCACAGGATGCTGGACTACTGATGGCCTCTTTTACTCCCCTGTTTGTGCATCGACGTTGCCTCCTTCCTTTTTAAAACTTAAAATGACTTTTAACAAACAGCTGGGCCCAGGAAGCCGGTTAAGATCACTGGTCGAGGCGGAGGGCAATAGAAGTACTGCAGGGGAAGTAGTACCTCCGGGGGGCGTGCCCCCCGGGGGGGCTGGGCGAGAATGGCCGGCAGGGATGGGAGCTTGGAATAGTTCAACTGGACTTATGCTGGGAAACGATGAACACCGACCGCCTACTTTGTCAAGCTCCCTGCTGCAGGGGACGTCCTGTCTACGCCTGGGACACAAATTATGGGACGCCGTGGGGCGATCATTGGCCTTGCCTGATGGTCCCCTTGCGCGCGGAACATCCACTACCTGCCTTCCCAAGCCCCTGGTCACGGGAGGCAACTTGCTACGACTGGCGGACCGAACTTTGGATCGCTGTGGAATGGACGCCGGCTCAGACTGGCGGTCCTTGTGCACAAGAACTACTGACTGCCAACTCATAACCCACCCAAAATCAGGCCCTACCTCTGGCCTTGGACTGCAACTGGAATTATGGGTCGCCGTGGAGCGGCCGCCGGCGTTAGCTGGCGGCCTCCTCGCGTGTGGAGCACAGCTCGTTCTCTCTCTCTCTATCTCTCTCTCTCTCTCTCTCTCTCTCTCTCTCTCTCTCTCGCTCTCTCCCCCTCTCTCTCTCTCTCTCTCTCTCTCTCTCCCTCGCTCTCTCTCTCTCGCTCTCTCTCTCTCTCTCTCTCTCTCTCTCTCTCTCTCTCTCTCTCTCTCTCTCTCTCTCTCTCTCTCTCTC
>Ga0247837_1007268_pt1 | contig 14810 bp, 14 predicted proteins | sample LaCtaG_2_FD_187115 | JGI IMG/M metagenome (GOLD analysis project Ga0247837, IMG submission 187115) | Freshwater microbial communities from meromictic Lake La Cruz, Castile-La Mancha, Spain - LaCruzMarch2015_14.5m | ecosystem: Environmental > Aquatic > Freshwater > Lake | place: Spain: Castile-La...
CCTCATCATCGCCGGGGCCGTCGGCAACCTCATCGACCGGGCCCGCCTGGCCTACGTCATCGACTTCCTGGACTTCTATCTGGTGTCGCCAGCAGGTGTGCAGTCCTGGCTCATTGACACCTTCCGCACCAACCACTGGCCGACCTTCAACGTCGCCGACTCCTGCATCGTGGTGGGTGCCTTCCTGGTCATCTTCCGCACCTTCAAAAACCCGCCCAAGCCGGCGGAGACCGCCGCCGACGCGGCTGTGTGAGCCCCGCATGTACCTTGCTCGCGTGATCGGCACCGTCGTGGCCAGCACCAAGGCCGAGAACCTCACAGGCGTGAAGCTCTTGCTGGTGGAGCCCTGCGACAAGCACCGCAAAGCCGTCGGCGAGGTCCACGTCGCCGCCGACGCCACCCAGGCCGGGGTGGGCGACCTGGTGAGCTGTGTGGGCTCCCGGGAAGCGGCCCTGGCCCTGTCACCCAGCTTCGTGCCTGTGGACGCCGCCATCATCGGCATCGTCGACCACGCCGACTGACCCCATCGCCGACCGCATCGCCGACCGCATCGCCGACCCCATCGCTGACCTCGTCACTGCCCCAGGGTGTCACGAGACGGTGCGACGGGTCGGGGCGCGTTGACCGCCCATTCGCCACGCCTGACCCTGAACGGGTGAGTGACTTCTCGGTCCTGGCGGATCTCCTCGTCGAAAGCGGCGCCATCCCGCGCGTGCGAATGCAGGCGCTGTTGTCTGGCGATGGCGATCCCCCCGTCGACGACGTCATTGCCGCCGAACTGCTGACCCTGCTGAGCGAACATGAAGATGCCGTCGCCGAGGTGCTGGCGGAGCAGACCCAGATACCGGCGCTGGTCTTTGGCACGTCGACCATCGATCTGACGGCCCTCGATCAGGTGCCGTCGTCGTTTCTGCGTGAGCAGCAGGTGCTGCCCCTGCTGGCCGACGCTGACGCCGTCACCGTGGCCGTCGGCGACCCCGTGGGCACCGCCCAGGCCCTGCAGCATATGGGGATTCAACTGGGGCGCCGTATTGTCGCGGTCTCGACGGCGCCGGCGCTGTTGATGATCGCCATTGAGAGGGCCATCGAGGCGCGGGCTGCCGGCGATGCCGTGCTGCGCGGGGGCCGCACCGCCGACGACACCGTGGTTCTGAGCCTGGCCCGCCCCCCCATCAAGGTGAGGCTGCCCCGGGCGGATTCCGTCGCCCGGGCCCTCGCCGACGTGTTCAAGGACAGCCCCGAAAAACTGCCAGCGGCCTTGCGGGCCCCGACCCAGGGAACCCTGGGGACCCTGCGGCTCAAAAAGATTCGCAACCCGGCGAGCGCCGACATGGACGCGGGCGTCGTCGAGCGCCCCCTGGTCGTGCATGACCAGCCCCATGTGCTGGTCGTCGAGGACGACGAGGCCATTGGCCACCTGCTGTGCCGGGCCCTCGGCGCTGATGGCTACGAAACCCGCCACATCCTGTCAGGCGATGCCGTCGGGGAAGCCCTGCGCAGCCGTCGGCCCGACCTGATTCTGCTCGACGCCATGCTGCCCGGTGTGCACGGCTTCGAGATCTGCGCTGCCCTCAAGCAAAGCCCCGAATGGCGTTCGACGCCGGTGGTGATGGTGTCGGCCGTCTACCGCGGCTTTGAGCGGGCCCGGGAAATCCAGGAACAACACGGCGCCGACGCCTTCGTCGAGAAGCCCTTCCAGCTGGAGCACGTGCGCCGGGTGGTGGCGGACCTGCTGCGCCAGCCCCTGCCCGCCACGACGACGCCGACCAAGCAGCTTTCGGAAGCGCGGGCCCGGGCCCTGGTGGATCACCACGTCACCATGGGCGACACCGATGGCGCCACCCGGGTGGTGGAACGGTGGCTCTCTGCCGAGCCCCTGTCGGCCCGGGCCTGGCTGGAGCGCGGCCATCTCGCCGTTCAGGCCGATGATCCGGTGACGGCCCTGCAAGCCTATGAAATTGCTGCGGTATATGACCGCACTCTGTTCGGCGCCCAGGTCTCGTTGGCCATGCTCTACGAGCAGCTCGGCTTCAGCCGCCGGGCGCGGGCCACCTGGATGGCCGCCACGGTCTGTGCTCCCGATCAGGACACGGCCCAGCGCATTCGCACCGCGTTGCAGGGCTGACCCTCCAAACGCCACGAGCGACCTGGCGGTCGCTCGTGTGACTGGCGCCGGAGCGCCAAGGAGGGGAGTGGTGCGTCTTCAGCGAGCGGGCGCGACGGCGGGGGCCGTGGCGGGGGTGCTCTCGCTCAGCTCGTTGTCGAGGTAGAGCAGCACGGCGCCACCGAGGACCATGCCGACGCCGGCGCCAAAGAGGCCGAAGCCGAGGGGGCCCTGCTGGGGATCCGTGGGCGTGGTGAGGACGACGGCCCCCGAGAGCAGACCGATGGTGCCAAGGCCCAGGCCCGACCAGCCAGAGACCGTCATCCAGGTCCAATCGTCGGCGGCAGGCGCGGCCTCGGCGGGAGTGGCTTCGGCGGGCTTCTCTTCGGCCTTGGGGGCTTCAGTGGCCGCAGGCTTCATCTCGGCCTCGGGGAGGGCGAGGTTGAGGCTGAGGCTGCCGCCGGCCTCGAGGGTGAACTCGGTGCTCTGGCTGCGGCCGTCGTCGGCGACCACCTTGACCGTGTGGGTGCCGGCGGCGACGGCAAGGTCGGTCACGGGGGTCACGAGGCCCGTGTCCTTGTCGTCGAGCATGACCTTGCCGGAGGGGGACGACGTCACCGACAGCAGACCGGTGGTCTGGACGGGCATCTCGGGGGCGGCGGGGGCCATCTCCGTCGGCGGGGGCGCTGGCGTCGCCGCCGGGGTCGTCGGCGCATCGGGGGCCGGGGTCGGCGCTGGGGCCGCCGCCGGGGCCGTGGGGGCCGGCGTCGGGGCTGGCGTCGGGGCCGGGGCGGGCTCCTGCGCGAAGGCGGGGACGGCGAGGAGGGTGACGGCGAGGAGGGCGGGGAGGGCGCGCATCGAGGGCTCCGCTGGTCGGTGGTCGAGCAGTCGAGCAGGGTCGCCAGGCGGCCGCTGCGTGGTCGTCCGCGCACGGGGTACCCGGACCCCGTGGCGATGCCACAGGCGGTGGGGGCGCACAAGCGCCCACACCGCCAGAGCTTCCAAGTTCTGATGCTTCGTTGGCTGGCGCCAACGAAGTTGGGCATGGCGCGGTGATTGCGCTAGCACCGGCGACGATGGCCACACTCCCCACCTCCGGGCGCCCCAAGCGCCGTGCCGCGACGGAGAACGCATCTCCGGAGCGCAGCGCCAAGCCCCTGAATAAACAGGGTTCTTCGACCGCGACCACGGGTGGCGCCCGGATCTTCTTGACCGGGTTTCCCGGCTTCATCGCCAAGCGTCTGCTGCGGCGCCTGCTGAACGACGACGCCACCGCCACCGCGGTGTGCCTCGTCGAAGAATCCCGCAAGGCCGACGCCGACGCCGAGCTGGCCCGCATGCCCCCCGAGATGCGGGCCCGGGTCAAGCTGGCACTGGGCGACATCCGCAAGATGGACCTCGGGCTGGCGGGCCTCGAGCTCAAGGGCCTCGCCGACATCACCCACATTTTTCACCTCGCCGGGGTCCAAAGCGCCGCCGCCGGACCGGCGTTGCTGAAGTCCGTCAACGTCGACGGCGTCAGAAACATCATCGCCTTCGCCCGCGAGCTGCCCCACCTCGCCCGGCTGGTGCACTTCTCGTCGTGCTTTGTCTGTGGGGACCGCCAGGGGGTCGTGCTGGAGGAGCACCTCGACGACGTCCCCGCCCGCCGCAGCGCCTACGAGGACAGCAAATACCAGGGCGAGCGCTTGATGCGGGCCGCCATGGGCGACCTGCCCATCTCGGTGATTCGGCCGGCCATCGTCGTCGGCGACTCCGCCACCGGCGAAGTCGACCGCTTCGACGGCATCTACGCCATGGGCATCCTCGTCGTCACGAGCCCTGTGAGCGTCCCCATTCCCCTGCCCGGGCCCGGTCTCGCGCCGTTGAACGTCATCCCCGTCGACTATCTGACCCGGGTCACCGCCCGCATCGCGGCCGCGGACTTCGCCGTCGGCAAGACCTTCCACGTCGTCGATCCAAACCCGTTGTCGGCGCGCATGATCTACGACCTGGTGGCCCAACGCACGGGCAAGCGCACGGGCCCCCCCCGGGGCCCCCAAACTGCGTGGGCGTCGTCGATGGCGATGTCCCTCGCGGCCCAACGGGTGAGTGCGATGGCCTCACACCTGGCACCGGTTCTCGACGTCATTCCCGGCTTCGAACGCTTGCGCCGGGGGGCCGCCGCCGTCGAACTGTTTGACCGCTTCGTGCTCTACAACGCCAGCAACACCGCCCACCTGCTGGCGGGCACAGACATTGTCTGCCCCCGCTTCGACACCTACGTCGACGCCCTCGTCAAATACGTCAAAGACGCCCTGCGCGAGGAACGTCAAACCATCGACCGCAAGGTCGCAGATCCGTTGATGTGACATGAGCGGTCTCATCGTCATCCCGTGTTTGCCCGTGGGTCGCGCCGAGCTGGCCGAGGCCCGCCGTGCCCTGGCGGGTCAAGGGCGCGGCAACGTCGACGACGTCACCCTGGCCAAGACCCTGTGGCTGGCGCGCGCCCTGCCCGCGGTCCTCGATGCACTCGCGGACCTGTCATTGCTCGACGTGACGTTCAGCCCCGACGTCGATGTGGAACTCAGCCAGGACCGGCCCATCCGGGGTCCCTTGTCCCTGGTCGCGTGGCGCCGCGACGACGAACTTGTCGTGGAGGCCCTCGTCCTCGGCGACACCGACCTTGAGGCCCGGGCCTTCGACGCCGCCGTCGCCCGGGCAGTATTCCCCATTCGTCTGAACGCGCCTGAGGCTGGCCTCGCGAGCGACGAAGACATCACCGCCGAAGACAATGTCGTGCGCCTCCAGCGGTTCTCGTTTGGCGCCCCTGGACGCACCCCCTAGGAAGGGCCACCTCATGAAGCACACCCTCAGCATCGCCGAACTGCGCTGGTCGCTCCCTCTCACGGAGTTCACCAACTCCGACCTGTCTCCCAAAGAGGAAGACCGGCACGGTCGCCCCGGCGCCCTCGGTCAGGAGCGGGCCCTCGCGGCCCTCGACCTGGGGCTCGGCCTGCGTGAACGCGGCTTCAACATCTTTGTCGTCGGCGCCTCGGGCACCGGTCGCACGTCGACGGTGCGGGAGCTCCTTGAGGAGAAGGCCCGCGCCGAGCCAGCGCCATCAGACATCATCCTGCTCTACAACTTTGCCGACCGGGACCGTCCCCACGCCGTGCTCGTGCCCTCGGGTCAGGGACCCGGCATCAAGAAGCGCTACGAGGTCTTCGTCGAGCGCATGTTGCTGTCCCTCGAGAAGGCGTTTGAGTCCGACACCTACATCGACCGTCGCAGCCAGCTCGACAAAACCCATCAGGAAAAGACCGACCAGTTCCTCGAGGGCATCGACAAAGCCGCCCAGGAAAAGGGCTTCTTGCTGTCGCGCACGGGCTCGGCGCTGACGTTGTCGGTGTCGGACGAAGAGGGGACACCCCTGTCCGAAGAGGCCTACGAGGCCCTGTCTGACGACGAGCGCACCGAACTCGAGGCCAGCGCCACCGAATTGCAGGCGGGCCTCGAAGACGCCCTGCGCAAGATCCGCGCGCTAGAAAAAGAAACCGACGAAGCCATCGAACGCCTGGCCCGAGAGACCGCCGCCAGCGTCGTCGACCCCCTGATCGCCGAGGTCAAGGCCGACCTCAAGGGCAGCTCGCCCCGGGTGCTGGCGCACCTTGAAGACGTCGAGCGCGACATCCTCGACCGTCTGCGGCGGCTGGTGCCCGAGAGCCACGCCATCGAAGAAGGCGGCGAAGAGTCCCAGGCCGAGCTGCGCACCGCCAAGCGCTTGAGCGAAGAGGAAGAAGAGGGCGATCGCGACGAGCCCGCCCTGCTGCGCTACCGCGTCAACGTCCTCGTGGGACAAAACCCCAAGGCCGGCGCCCCCGTCGTGTTGGAGACCCTGCCGACGCTGTCGAACCTCATCGGGCGCATCGAACACAAGGTGCGTTCCGGCGAGACGTCGACGGATTTCACCCGCATCAAGGCCGGCGCCCTCTATCGCGCCAACGGCGGCTATTTGCTGCTGCACGCCGCCGATCTGCTCCGTGACCCCGCCGCCTGGGAGGGCATCAAGCGGGCGTTGAAGAATCGCCAGATCGAACTCGACGACCCCGGCGAACCCGGCCGCATGGTGTCGATGGCGGCGCTGCGCCCCGAGCCCGTCAAGCTCAGCGTCAAGATCGTCCTCGTGGGCACCCCCGAGCTCTACTACTCCCTGTCCCGCGGTGACCCGGACTTCAGCAAGCTCTTCAAGGTCAAGGTCGACTTCGAGACCGAGATGACGCGCAACACCGAGCGGTTGCGCCACTACATGCGCTTCTTGTCGGGGCTGTCCCACGAGGAGAACCTGCTGCCCTTGTCCCTCGACGGCGCCGGTCGGGTCCTCGAGCACGCCGCCCGCCTGTGCGACGACCAGGACAAGCTCACCACCCGCTTTGGCGAGATCGCCGACCTGGTGCGCGAGGCCTCGTTCTACGCCCAGAAGGAGGGCGCCAAGGAGGTCGCCCGCGGCCACGTGAAGCACGCGCTGTTGGCCCGGGCCGAGCGCGAAGGCTTCATCGAATTGAAGATGCGCGAGGACATCGCCCAACGGCGCATCAGCATCCACACCAGTGGCCGCGTCGTCGGCCAGGTCAACGGCCTGACGGTCATCGACCTCGGCAGCTACGCCTTCGGCATGCCCGTGCGCATCACCTGCCGGGTGGGCGCCGGCAAGGGCGAGATCATCGACATCGAACGGGAGACCGAACTCGGTGGTCCCATCCACACCAAGGGCACCCTGATTCTCAAGGGCATCTTGTTGGACCGCTTCGGTCGCGACGCGCCCCTGTGCCTGCAGGCGACCATTTGCATGGAGCAGTCCTACTCCGACATCGACGGCGACAGCGCCTCCCTCGCCGAGACCTGCACCCTGTTGTCGGCGTTGACGCAGGTGCCCCTGCGCCAAAACATCGCCATGACGGGGTCCATCGACCAGCTCGGCAACGCCCAGGCCGTCGGCGGCGTGAACGAGAAGATCGAGGGCTTCTTCCGGGTCTGTCAGGCACGGGACCCCGAGGGCAAGGAGTCCTTCGAGGTCATGATTCCCCGCAGCAACGCCCGTGACCTGATGCTCGAAGAAGAGGTCGTCGAGGCCTGCGTGGCCGGGCGCTTCAAGGTCACCATCATCGACACCGTCGAAGACGCCATGGAGATCTTGTGCGGTGAGCCCTGGGAGACGGCACCACGAAGCAAGAAGCCTGGCTTGCGCGAGCAGGCCATCACCGCCCTGGAAAACCTTGCCGCCGTTCAGGCCCTCACCAACGCCCCGCCCCAGCTCATCGCCGCCAAGAAGCGCCCCGTTGCCAAGGCTGCGTCTCCCCGAAAGCGCTGACCACCATGCTGTCCACTGTCGTCCTCCGCGTCCTCTTCCTCGCCGCCGCGCCCTCGCCCGATGTCGCGCCGGAGCCGGTGGCGGCGACGTCGTCTGAGCTGCCCGGCGCCCTGCGACCGGCGTCTCGCACGGAGGCCATCCTGGTGGGGTCGGGGGACATCGCCGATTGCCAGAGCAAGGGCGATGAAGCCACAGCGACGCTGGTGGAACGCTTCCTCGCCGCCAGCGACAACGCCGTCGCCTTCACCGCCGGCGACAACGTCTATCCCGACGGCACCCCCGAGCAGTACCGGCGCTGTTACGAGCCCAGCTGGGGGCGGTTCAAGAGCCGCACCCTGCCCGCCGTCGGCAACCACGACGCCCGCACGAAGAACAGCGCCGGCATGCGGCAGACCTTCGCCGGCCGTTTCTCCCAGGACGGGCCCCTGTGGTACGCGGCCGACGTCAAAGGTGACGACGCTGCCGGCCAGCCCGTGCAGTGGCGCGTCGTCGTCCTCGACAGCAATTGCGACCAGGTCGATTGCACCGAAAAGGGCGCCCAATACGCTTGGCTCAAGGAGGAGCTGCGCAAGCAGAAGACCGCCAAGCAGGTGTGCACCCTCGTCATCGCCCACCATCCCCGCTTCACCTCGGGGCCCCATGGCGACGAAGAAGCCATGATCCCCCTGTGGCGCCTCCTCGACGAGGGCGGCGCCGACCTCGTGGTCTCTGGCCACGACCATACCTATGAGCGCTTCCCGGCCATGAACGCCGACGGCGTCGTCGTCGCCAAGGCGGGCATCCCGAGCATCGTGGCTGGTCTGGGCGGCAAGTCCCGCTACCCCCTGATGGGGCAGCGCAAGCACTCCCTGACCCTCCGCAACGATCGCGACGGTGTCCTCGTGCTGCGGCTGCGCAACGACGGCTGGACGAGCGCCTTCATGAGCACCGACAACGAAGTCATCGACCTGGCCCAGGGCCGCTGCCGCTGAGCGAACCGTGGGTGCGGCGCAGCGTTGGCAGAGCCCGGATGCCATCGCGCCCAACGGCTGCGCCACCCATGTCGGTGCATCACCTACACATCAGCATTCCCCTGAAGATTCGAGCACTTGGCCCACCAGGTGTTGTGAGGACCGTGCTTGACCGACTACACCCAACTGCCCCGGCAGCAGAAGATCTTCACCATGGTCGGCACCCTCCTGGGGATGCTGCTGGCGGCCCTTGACCAGACCATCGTGTCGACGGCGGGGCCCGCCATCCAGCGGGACCTGCACATCGAACCCGCCCTCTACGCCTGGCTGACGACGTCGTATCTGGTGGCGTCGGCGGTGATGACGCCCGTGTGGGGCAAGCTGTCGGACCTCTTTGGCAGGCGGCGCATCCTGGTCATCGGCATCAGCATCTTCTTGCTCGGCTCGGTCCTGTGCGGTCTGTCGACGTCGACGACCCAGTTGATCGGAGCCCGGGTCATCCAGGGGCTCGGGTCGGCGTCCCTGTTCACCACGGCCTTCGCCGTCATCGGCGACATCTTCGCGCCGAGGGACCGGGGGCGCTACGCGGGACTGTTTGGCGCCGTCTTTGGTTTGTCGTCGGTGGCGGGCCCCCTGGTGGGCGGCTTCATCACCGACGTCTTTGGCTGGCATTGGTGCTTCTTCATCAACATCCCCGTCGGCATGGTGGCCCTCGGCGTCATCTTCGCCAGGATGCCGGCTCTGGCCCCGACCCACACGGGGCCGCGGCCCGCCGTCGACGTGGCGGGCGCTGGCATCTTCGCCCTGGCCATCGTGCCCCTGCTTATCGCTGCGTCCCTCGGCAAGATCGAGTTGCGCCCCGGCGACGTCGGCCTGCTGTGGAACAGCCCCGCCATCCTCGGCATGGTGGCCATGGGCCTGGTGTTCTGCGTGGTGTTCTACGTCGTCGAGACCCGGGTGAAGGAGCCCATCATCGACTTCGCCCTCTTTGGCGACCGGACGTTTTCCCTCGGCATCGCCGCCAGCTTCGTCGTCGGCATGACGTTTCTGGGCGCCATCGTGTTTCTGCCGTTTTTCATGGTCAATGTGGGCGGTGCCTCGGCCACCGCCGCCGGCCTGACGACGACGCCCCTGACCTTTGGCATCGTCGCCGGCAACATCGCGGCGGGGCAGTTCAGCTCGCGCATGGGTCGCTACAAGCCCCTGCTGCTGGCGTCGCTGGCCACCCTGGTGGTGGGCTTTGTGGTGATGAGCCTGACCCTCAGTGTCGACGTCAGCAGCGCCGGCATGGCGGCCCGCATGGTGCTGTTGGGCCTTGGCCTCGGCCCGTCGATTCCCCTCTTCAACCTGCACATCCAGATGGCCGTGCCCCCACGACAGATTGGGGCGGCAACGTCGCTGGCGACGTTGTCGCGCTCATTGGGCAGCACCCTGGGCATCGCCATCTTCGGCAACATCTTCGGCCTCACCCTGGCGGATCGCCTCGAGCACCGGATGGCGGAAGCCACCGCCGCCCTGCCCCCCCAGGTGGCCGCCCAGATGGCCGCCCTGCGCAACGCGCCCGCCGCGACCACCGGTGACGCGCCCGCCGGCGAGGAAGGCGCCCCCGCGGTGCGCACCTTCGACGAGCAGGCCATCGTGGCCCGGGTCCATGAGGGCTTCGCCGCCCGGCGCGCGGGTCTTTCTGCCGAGGCGCCGCCGGGAGCGCTGGCGGGCCTCGACCAGGCGGAAGCCGCCGCCATCGACGGCGTCAAACAGGTCGGCATGGCCTTCAAGACGGCGTTTACCGAGGCGGTGGCCCGCATCTACACCATCGCCATCGGCTTCGCCCTGCTGGGCTTCCTGCTGGCCTTCTTCCTGCGCGAGCTCCCCCTGCGCGCCGGCCCCGCCGGGCCCCCGCCGACGGAATAGGGGCCAGGCGCAGGGCCTGTGCAGGGCCTGTGCAGGGGGCCTGTGCTGTGGCAGGCAGGTCCCATGTCGAACAAGAAGACCCTTGTCACAGTCACCGGCGCCACCGGCTTCATCGGCCGCCACGCCGTCGATGCCCTGGTAGCAGCTGGCTACCGGGTGCGCGCCCTGTGTCGCTCGCCCGAACCAGCCCTGGTGGCCGCCGGCGCTGAAGTCGTGCGCGGCGACGTCCTCGACAAAGCCACCGTCGTCGCCGCCGTCGAGGGCGCCACCTTCGTGGTCCACGGCGCCGGCCTCGTCAGCCGCAACCCCGACGACGCCAGCACCATGCTGCGCCTGCACACCATCGGCACCCGCAACGTCGTCGGCGCCGCCGTCGACGCCGGCGTGCAGCGCGTCATCCACCTCTCGACGTCGGGCACCGTCGCCGTCGGCACCGACCCCGACATGGTCTACCGCGAGGAAGACCCGCCGCCGTTTGAGCAGCTGGCCCGCTTCCCCTACTACCTCTCGAAGTGGCTGGCGGAGCGCGCCGCCAATGACCTCGTCGACGGCACCCGCACGGAGCTCGTGACCCTGAACCCCTCGCTGGCCCTCGGGCCTGGCGACGTGCGCGGCTCCTCCACCGAAGACGTCCGCCGCTACCTCAAGCGCGAAATCCCCATCGTGCCCTCGGGTGGGTTCTCGTTCGTCGACGCCCGCGACGTGGCCGACGTCGTCGTCGCCGCCCTCACCAAGGGTCGCCCCGGCGAGCGCTACCTGCTTGGGTCGGTGAACCTCACGTTCGCCCAGTTCTTCCAGCGCCTCGAGGAGGTCAGCGGCGTGAAGGGCCCGGCCATGAACATCAGCCTGCCCCGCGCCATGACCACCTGGGGCATCGGCTTTCTGGAGCGGGCCGCCGCCGTCGTCGGCGCCACCCTGCCCGTGACCCAGATCGAGGCCGAGATGGCGTCGTCGTTTTGGTACTGCGACAGCCGCAAGGCCGAGCGTGACCTGGGCTTTTCGCCCCGCGACCCGAGCCAGACCCTCCTCGACACCGTCAAGGACATCCGCGGCGAACGCCCCCGGGTGAAGACCGTGACGGCGCTGCCGACGTCGAAAGCGACCACCACGCCCGGCGGAGCCCAGGCGTGAGCGGCCCCCGCGTCGACGTCGAGGTCGTCGAAGGCGTCGCCACCCTGACGCTCAACGACGCCCCCCGCAAAAACGCCATGACCGAGGCCCTCGGCGACGCCTTCAAGGCCGCCGTCGCCACCGTCCGCGCCCGCCACGACGTCCGCGCCGTCGTCGTCACTGGCGCCGGCGACGCCTTCTCCGCCGGCGGCGACCTCGCCATGCTGGAGCGCCTGCGCCAGTCATCCTTCGCCGACGCCCGCGCCCACATGCTCGGCTTCTACAGCCGCTACCTGAGCATCCGCGACGTCGAGGTCCCCACCATCGCCGCCGTCCGCGGCCCCGCCATCGGCGCCGGCCTGTGCGTGGCCTGCGCCTGCGACCTGATGGTGGTCGCCGACGACGCCACCCTCGCCTTCAACTTCGTGGGCCTCGGCCTGCACCCGGGCATGGGCGCCACCCTCTTCGTCCCCCGCCTGGTGGGCCACCAACGGGCCGCCGACCTGCTCTTCACGGGCCGCCGCTTCACGGGCACAGACGCCGTCCGCTACGGCCTCGCCGTCGACAGCGCCCCCGCCGGCGACACCCTCGCCAAAGCCACGGCCCTGGCGCACCAGATTGCCGCCCAGAGCCCCGAAGCGGTCAAGAGCCTCAAGCGGACCCTCGAGGTCGACCACCAGGCCCTGCGGGTCGCCCTGGAGCGCGAGGCCTCGGCCCAGGCGGGCAGCTACGCCAGCGCCGACATGCAAGAGGGCCTGGCCGCCCTGCGCGAACGTCGGCCACCGCGGTTCTCGGTCTCCTGAGGAGACCGCTGTCGTCGTCGTCGTGTCGACGGTCACGGTGCCCTCCTGAATGGGGGACCTGCCATTGGCGTTCCAGCCCACCATGCTGACCGCCTTGATGCCGCTCCTGCTGGCCGCCACGCCAACGCCCACACCACCAGCCCCGACGACGACGACGGCTCAACCGACGACGACGACGGACCCCACCCTGCCCCGTCACTTCACCCTTGGGGTGCGCACCCTCGCCATCGCTGACGCCTGGCTGGTGCCCGACCTGGGCCACACGGGGGGCGGCTTCGGCGTCTTTGGTGGCCTCACGGCGGGCGAACGAGTCGAAGTGCGCCTCGGCGTCGACGGGCGCTCTCTCGACGAGGGCATCGGCTACTGCCTCGAGCAATGCGGCCACCCCGGCGTGCTGCCCCCCGACCGCGCCGTGCGGCAACTCAAGCTGGTGCCCTGGATGGAGGTCCGCTGGCGCTTCGCCGACCTCGGCCCCGTCGGCTTCGTCGTCGGCATCAACAACGGCATGCCCATCGGCACGTCCCTTGATGGCAGCGACCCCATCATCATCGGCCTGGTGAACACCCTGATTGGCGGTGTCGCCGTCGACGTTGGCAGCGGCTGGTCCTTCGAGTCGAGCCTGCGGCTGGAATCCGGCTTTCACTTCGTCACGGGCTCACCCGAAACGGGGCACACGAGCATCGCGGCGGCCGACGCCGCCTTCGTCTACCGCTTCCCCGACTGACGGGCGCTACGACTCGTCGTTGTCCTTGCGACGTCGTCGATTGCGGGCCCGCTGGGCGGCCTTGCCCTCGCCACCGGTGCCCGCGAAGGCGAAGAACCAGGCGATGACGCACAAGGCAGGGTCTGTGTCCCAGTATTGGGTCGTGGCCACGATGGCGACGAGGAGATGGGGCGCGACAACCCAGCCGAGCCAGTGCAACAGCCCGAAGGGCCCACCGATGAAGAGGGTGGTGATGCGGGGAAACAGGGCGAGGCCCACAAGGACCAGCCAATCCCACGTGTGCGCATCCCAAAAGCTGACGGCGGTGATGTCTTCCATGGTCCCCTCGCGAAGCACGGCGATGGCCGGCCCATGGAGTGTGCTGCGTCACCGGCAGGGCGCCAAGGGGCGATGTGGCGCCACGGCCATGCGATTGCGCCCATGTCGGGAGTTTGTCTACACGGGCCGCCATCGCCACTGACGCCGCCAGCTTCGACGGCTCTCTTCCGAGTGGACTTCGCCACCAACGCCGAGGACGAGCGCGGGCTTTCTCTCGTCATCGTTGACGTCACAAGGCCTTCGGCCGGCAGCAAAGGAGTGGCCCAACGACGGCCGCACGCCGCTCATGGCGGTCGTCGACCTGCTTCCCTTGCGTTGGTAAGATGACGGCATGACGACCACAGAGCTCATCGAACAGATCAGGAGTACGGCGCTCTCGCTCACAAAGCCGGAACGTGAGCAGCTTGCCCGCGACCTCGTCGCCGTGAGCGAAGAACTGGACGATGACATCGTGGCCGCTGAGGCAATCGCCGACATCGAGGCAGGAAAGTTCGTCGACGGCGATGTGGCCTTTGATCGCATCGAAGCAATGCTCCTGAAGATGAAATGAAGGCGCTGCGACTCTCGCCGCGCGCAGACAAGGACCTCGAAGCAATCGCCATCTATCTCGCGACCACCGCCAGCGTCGCTGTCGCCCTCGAGGTTACCCAGGGGCTCCGGGAGAGGCTCTCGATCTTGAGATCGTCGCCATTCATGGGCAAAGAAGGCCCTTCCACCTCGACGCGAGAGATGGTCTTCGACTCGTATGTGGTCCTGTACCGCGTGCAACCAAAGGCCATCGACGTGCTCCGCATTCGCCACGGCAAGCAGCTGCGACCGATGCGGAAGTCCTGACCGAGCACGACGACGACGAGAGAAAGCCTGCGCTGCTGGCAGGTGCGCGCGAACCTGGTTGTACCAAGTCCCGAAAACTCGCGACGAGCCGTCCTTAACCCCCAGATTTGCCGCGCGTTCACGCGGCGAACCAAGCCGACGACGCCGGGAGGCGAATCGTCATGCCCACGGCTTGCCGGTCAGTGAATGTGCCGTCTACGCCGGCGACGTCGGCTTTCGCAGCAGATGCAGCGCACATTTGGGGCTCTGCCCTCGATACCGCCAAGGTGCGCGTGAACCAGGCCTTAAGTCCCGAAAACTCGCAACGAGCCGCCCTTAACCCCCGATTTGCCGCGCGTTCGTCCCGGCGAACGAAGCCGACGACGCCGGGAAGCGCCTCGTCATGGCCACGCCTTGCTGGTCAGTGAATGAACCCGCATGTGCGGCGCCGTTGCGGCGACCCGCGTCTGCGCGGGCTCTGCGCACATGCGCCATTCGCGTCAGACTCAGAGATGTTTTCCATCGCACATCGTCGTCGTCGACCTCGAGTTGACACCGTTGCGACGGCCTACTCGCCCGGGTCAAAGATGCATTGAGGGCGAAGGATGTCGGCTCCGTCGAAGAGATATGCTGAGCGTGCGCACGAAGTCTGAGGGGCTGTCGCGCTATTTGTTTGCGGGGCGCGCTGCGTCATCTGGGTCGCCCTCACTGTCGGCAGTATGGACGT
>Ga0247837_1007269_pt1 | contig 14809 bp, 10 predicted proteins | sample LaCtaG_2_FD_187115 | JGI IMG/M metagenome (GOLD analysis project Ga0247837, IMG submission 187115) | Freshwater microbial communities from meromictic Lake La Cruz, Castile-La Mancha, Spain - LaCruzMarch2015_14.5m | ecosystem: Environmental > Aquatic > Freshwater > Lake | place: Spain: Castile-La...
ACAAACGAGTCCTTCTCCCAGCCAGACTGCAGGCTTGATGGTAAAAACTGCTGTAACTCCCAATGGGTATGTAGGAGTTACGTATGAGCTGCCTACGCACACTGAACCGCAGGGAGGCAGCCTGCTTCCTGCTATTTATTCACTTAGTGGCTCTGTGTTTGCCTATGAGACTGTCATAACAGATGTGAAAACCCCCACATCTGCAAGGTCCTCTTCTATTTCACTACAAAGACTGCTGCAGGACTAGCTATTACTACTTTCATCTCCATTTTTACGAGCCTCTCGACGTCTATATGCTCCCTGCGAATGCAGAACTGTATGCTGAGTCACCTTTCCCACCAATTCCTTCCCCTTTCGGTTGCCACGTTTCCGCCCCTTTCACCTCTCTCCAGACTTGCGCTCTTGCAGCAGTACATTTACTGGACAGACACTTGCAGGACTGGCATAGTCCTCAGTTGTGACTTTTGAGTAGGCAACACTGGCTCTTTTGTGACTATGTGAGTATGACGGAGTGGTGTGGCCAGGCTCCGACCTCTGTTCTCAATGAGGTAGTGATACAGAGGTGGCGCCTTTCCTTACCTTTTCCCGCAGAAGGAAGGCTGCGACATACACTGCCTCGGGATAGGGTCTGCTACATCTTCTCAAATATATATAGGAAATCTAGATCGGTACATAAAGGGAAAACCCCTCTTATATCCCCTCTTTCTATTTATTTCCCCTAAGTACGATTCCATTGCTGACTCTCTTTCTTGCACAGACTAGCCGACTCTCTGTTCCCACTTCTAGACAAATCAAAATCTGCTTCCAAGGCTTCACTCCTTGTGGGCTTGCAGCATCAATGCCTGAAATGGATGAATTTGAAGCTATTCTCAGTGAGTAATCTCTTCTCCCGCTTCCTAAGTGCATGCTTTTAACCGAACTGCCAGCCAAATCCTACTAATCAATATTCCATTTCCCTACTCAGTTCCTCACTAACTTATATTGCTGCTCTCCGTATCCTCTCTTTCTACGACTAATTCTCTCGGGACTTTAGAATGCATGTCATTCAGGCACTACAACCCTTTCATTGAAGTACGCTATGGAGACCCTCCGCCCTACGACCGAACTTGCAGTTGATATGGAGAATTGATTGGAGTCTCCAATTATGGTACTTTCAACTTGGCTATTGCGAGCGGAAATATACTCTTTTCGCCTATTTCGTGGACTAACAGACATAGGAATGTAAGAAGATATCTACAGCTGAACTCTACTTTGAGCTTTCTCAGCGGTTTAGAATTCGAGGACTGTTACGCTGTTTCTCTCAATTTCACAGTAGGAAAAGCCGCAGACTCCAGTCTCCATTTGCTTTGGCTATCACAGATAACCCTTTTAATGACAATTACTAAAGTCCTAGGGAACTAGCGGTCCTGCTCGCGAGCAAATGACCAACTGATTTTTCAATCAGGATATCAATAAACCTAAATGGGCTGCTGACAAGTGCAAATTTCGCCGATTTGACCAAGGCCCTACTCCGCATTAACTTAACCGTACTAATACGAGCTCTACCCTTATATGACACTATTTATCTGAGCCAAAGAGAAAGCTACGAAAGCAGCACTCGGAGCAAAGGAAGAACTTTTCAAGCACTAATTAGCTTCACTCATTAAATCAGGAAGAGAAGCTAGAAGTGACAGAGAGCGTCACAACACCTTATTTCAAGTCGTAGGTATATTGGGCTGCTATAATTTTCAGTGGCTACGTTTGTGCGAAAGGGAATGCAGGTAGTTTGTTAAAACCTGAGAAAGTGGTCCAGACGAGAAGTTCGAACTTTGGTGACCGCCTGCAGCTTCGCTACTGTCGCCTAAGCCTGTAAATGGAGCCGTCCGAGTCGAAGATGAATAGTATTATCGAGGAAGCGACCAACATTCTGGCGGAGTCCTCGGGCAGACTGAGGTCAGACCGCGGCAGTATGATAGGCGACGAAGTGGCTTTCGGCATGAGAGACACCATGCTGGCTAGGTGCAAGGAAGCCATTGAAACCCTCTATGTCGACATTGCGGAGGAACGCAGGAGACGTAAAGAAGCTGAATCACTGGCCAGTGACATCCAGTCCTCAGAGCACCGACTTGAAGAGAAGATCAAGCAGCAAGCCAGTCAAATTGCAGAGCTCTCCACCGCTCTGTCCGCTACGGAAAATGCGGCTCAAATGCTGGAGCAGGACAACGAACGACTCAATGAAGAGCTGAAAAGACTCGATAAAACGCAGCACTTGAGGCAGGAAAATGAGCAAATGAGAGAGGAATTGGAGAATTTGCAGGGGAAGCTGCAGGAAAAGGAAGGGGAATTGGACAGTTTGGCGGGCTCTGTGTCCGCTGTGAAGAAGCAGTTAGGGCAGTTGGAGACTGAAAACGAGGCTTTGAGGCAGGATTTGGAGGAAATGAAGAGTCGAAATGATGATTTCCAGCACAGATGTGAGCGACTGCAGGCGCAGGCGCGGATATCGGAGACAGTGAAGGCAGACTTGAAGCGAGCACAGGAGGACTACGGCCGGTACCTGGAAGAGGAGAAGGAGAGAAGCGTGAAAGTCACTGCCGCCCTACAGAAAAGGTATGAGGAGTTGGAGATACGTCTCAGGGACCGCTTCGCTCAAAAGGACTTGCAACTCAAGCAAGAACTGGCTCAAACCATCGAAACCATCCAGCGCGATTTGGACGTGTCCAGTGCAGAGCACTTGAAAACGCGGGAAGAGTGCCACTCGCTGAAGGAGGAAAACCGCAGGTTGAAGGAGTATTTAGCAGCGAAACAGGAAGAGTTCGAAAAGTGGAAATCCGCCAAAGTCGAGCAATTAGAACGTCTTCAAAAGTCTATCGAAGGAAAGGCTCACATCGTGCAAAGCCAGGAAGAGGCGTATCGAAAGGAGCGGACTGAGACTCAGAAGCAACTCGAAGCCTTGAAGACTGAGAACTCGCAACTCCTGGACGAACTCGCCAGAGCCCAGGAAAAGTGGAAGAAGCTGGAGCTCAAACTCACAGAGGAAAGACGACAGTACGAATCCCTGAACAAGTCCGCAGCCGAGCAACAGCAGTTGCTAGACCGAGTGAACGCCGCTCTGGCCGAGCGAGAAGCCGAAGCCACCGCTCTCCGCAGGAAAGAAAGCCACCAAATCGACCAACTAGAAGCCTGGCAAACCCGCGCAGCCCAGGAAAAGCAAGCCTTGCTAACAGCGCACGAAGAGCACATTCAATTGCTAAGTGTGCAACACCAGCGAGACTTCGAGGAGGAAAGCAGTCGACTGAGGCTGGATTTGGAGCGGGAAAAGGTGGAAAAGCGAGCAGCTGAGACAAGGGCGGCTGCACTGGACGAGGAACTGGACAGAGTCACTGCTCAGAGAGACCAGTTAGCAAGTGCACTTACTGAGTTGGACGAAAGAGTGCAAGCGCTCAAGCAGCAACACGAGGAACAAACTGCGAAGACGAAAGTCGCTGCAGTTCGGTCCAACGACCAACTGCTGGAGCTTTCGAGAGAAGCGCGTACAGAGAAAGACCGCCGGCTGCAGTTGGAAAAGGTAAATAAGGACCTGCAGCAGCGGCTTTTCGACCTGGACGCCAAGCTTCGCCAAGAGTCCGCCCTCTTCCGCCGCGAAGCAGAGCGTCTGGAAACAGAGGCCAGACGCAGCCGCGGCAGCGAGGACAGCAGAGCCCGGTACGAGCGTCTGAAGGACGAAGTGTCAGAGGAAGTAGCGTACTTGAAACAGTGGTATGAAAGCCTGCGCTCGGCTGACCTGCCGGACAAGAAGTGGCTGGGCAGGTTCCTCGACGGACTCAACTCCCTCATTTTCCGCCTGGAAACAAAGTCTGTGAAGGGCACGATCGAGACTCCGCTCGGACCATTGGAAGTCTAGGACTTAGAGTAAAGACTAGCCAGCACTTGATCCGAAGTCCAGTTCCACCGAGGCGTGAGGTAGTCTAGCAGTTGGGGATTGGAGTTGTCGTGGCCGATTGCGTGCAGTACTTCTTCTGCTAAGGTACAGAGTTGTGGGTAGAGTTCAGAACTGTTGAGGAACAGGGAACCGAGAGTCTCTTTGCCCTTGCGTAGGAGCAGTAGGGAGGGAGTCCGCAGGAAATGCCTGTGAATCCGTTGCTCACTAATGCCAGCAGGTAAGTCCACAGTGCTGCAGATGTGGTACACTCCCGGCTCCGCATACATCTCAAACGCCACTCCAAACACTGCTTCCGAGCAGTTTACCTCCACTCGAATACTCGTTGTCTCCTCACAGTCCAGCCACTTCAGACTCGCCTCAGGCACGGAGCTGCGCAAGAGCGGCACACTGGCTTCGAGTGCTTCTGCTTTGGACTGGAGCGCCTGCAGCTTGATTGAAAGCGTCTTGTTCAAGTTGAAGGTTTCGTCTCTGGCCTGGGCGAGCTGTTTGCGCATTTGCTCCACTTCTGTAAGGGCTGCTTGGAGCTGGGGTTCTGTAGTGAGTGACCGGAAAAGGACCATATCTTCCCTTTTCGCACTCTCATACTGTGCCACTTTCGCCTGCAGCTGTTCCCTCCCAGGCTGCAACTGCTGAATCAGGCCTCTCCACGCCTGGGCCAAGTGGGCAATTGCAGTACTGTAGAAGAGGGGTCGCTGCTGCAGGGCCGCCAGTTCGACCTGACAGCGGGTCTGCAGGAAATCCACCACTGCCACTTGCTGCTCAGCAGACAAAGTCTCCGGAAACTGCATTTCCTCACTGAGGGAAATAGCAGGGAACCGAGTCCGCAGCTGTGCGCCGCAGTGCTCCGCCAAACTCACCGACAGCCGATAGGGCGCCAGGGAGTACAGGGAGCAGAACTGCAGGAAGTCCTGCAGTGACATTTCTGCCTTTACCCGAGGGTCTGAGGTAGCACAGAGCACTAGTTTGCTGCCCTGGGGCGATAGCACGTGCATCACTTCGGCAGGGACGAGCACGACTTCGAGTCCGTCGCAGCCGCGGCTCCAGGCTGCTTTGATACGGGCTTCGAAGGACTCTTCGCTCTCTATATTTTCTCTGTATGGCTCGATTCCGAGACCTAGCGATTCAGCGGTTTTCTGTGCGTTTCGGCGGATTTGCTGTAGTTCGCGGAGGTAGGCTTCATCGTGTCTTCGGCTCCAGGTAGAGTTGATCCCGCCAGTCAAGTGGTAGGAGTCGTGCAAGCCGCATAGCAATGTGAGGCAGCTGGGTTCGTACGCACACTCCACTTTGAGACGTCTTTGTTGTACCAGGTACGGCAGCTTCGTGATGTAGTCAAGAAAGCACTCCAGTCTCATTTCCGAGTCCAAGGTGCAGAGCATCACTCTACAGTTCTCCATTTTTATAGACTTTGGGACCACTGTGTGGAGTCTAAGGAACTGAAATTAGCGATTTTACTCATATCGCATACTTCCCAACCTCGGGAATGTCTGTGCTCTTAGCTTTCGCCCTGGGACAATGGCCGACTCCCATCTAATGGCTGAAATGAAGCTGCACGCCTTCCTCAGCAACTCCCGAACCGCCAAAGTGCTGGCCACTGCCCGACTCAGCGGCCTGCAGGTCCAGCTCCACCAGCCAGACGCAGCCTTCCTCAAGTCCAAAGCCTTCACCGAGGCCTCCCCGCTGCAGAAGCTGCCGCTCCTCGAAACTCCCACAGGAGCCTTGTGGGAAAGCAACGCTATCATTCGCTACTTAGCCCGCCTCAGCCAGTCCACGCTATACACAGGCACTCCCGAGGAACTCGCCGAAATCGACACCTGGCTGGATGTCTGCCAATGGGACCTCGAAGTCGCCCTGTCCGCCTGGCTCAGCCCTGTCTTCGGCCACACCGACTTCTCCGAAGACGTGCAGTCCGCCAGCGAAGCAGAGGTGCGGAAAGTGCTGTTCGCCCTCGAAGCCAAACTCAAAGGCCGGCGCTTCCTCGTAGGCGACCGACTCACTTTGGCGGACGTGGCCTTTTGCACTGCACTGGCGCCTGCGTACAGACTGGTGCTGGATGGGAAGTTCCGCAAGCCCTTTGTGAACGCGAATAAGTGGTTTGGGCTGGTGGCGGGGGAGTTGGTGCAGGAACTGGGCAGGTTTGCACTGTGCGTGCAGGAAGTCAAGGCGGAAAGCACGAAGGCTGGAAAGAAGAAAAAGAAGAACAAGAAAAAGAAGGAAAAGGATGGGGAGGAGAAGCCGAAAAAGGACAAAAAGGCCAAGAAAGACAAGGAAGGCAGTGGGGAAGAGACCAAGGAAGGGGAGGACAAGCCTAAAAAGGACAAGAAAAAGAAGGACAAGGAAGGCGCTGAAGAAGAGACCAAGGAAGGGGAGGAAAAGCCTAAAAAGGCTAAGAAGGGGAAAAAAGATAAAAAAGCGAAGGAAGAGGCTGTGGAGGGCGAGGAAGCCTCTGGAAAGCCCAAGAAATCCAAGAAAAAGGACAAATCCGAAGAAACCAAGGACGAGCCTCCCACCAAACCCGAAAAAGCAGAGACACCCGAGTCAACCACTCTGGACGAAGACGAGGAAGCCGCCCCTCGCAAAAAGAACCCTCTGGACTTCCTGCCTCCCACCTCCTTCCTACTAGACGACTGGAAGCGCCTGTACGCAAACACCAAGCAGAAGCGGGAAGTGATGTCCCAGTTCTGGACGAGTTACGAGAATGAAGGCTGGTCGCTGTGGCTGCTGCAGTACCAAAAGGCGGAAGGGGAGGGCGAGGAAGTATACAAAACCAACAATCTGTTGGAGGGTTTCCTGTCCCGGATGGACCATTTCCGCAGGTATTGCTTCGGAGCCATGGGAGTGTATGGGGACGAGCCGAGTTTGGAAATAAAGGGAGCGCTGCTGTGGAGAGGACAGGAAGTGCCTCAGGAGCTGCAGGATCACCCGAGTTTCGAGTACTACACGAGAGTGAGAGTGGACCCGGGCAGTGCGGAGCTGAGAGGGAAGGTGGAGGAGTACTGGTGCTGCAATGTGCTGGACAGTGATAAGGCGGAGGGAATGACTGTGAGGAATTGGCGGTCTTTCCTTTAGGTAGGTAGAGAGTAGCGGATTCGGCAGTCTATAGGGCTATTGGGAAAACTGTCAACTTCTGTATCATTGCTTAGAAGTCTGCTAGAGCATCCGTAAGCAAGACTTAGAGATGACAACTACTACGCATAATATGGATATAAACACTGGCCTCTACTTCGTAGGCCGCTGCACCAGCCCCACCTGCGCCTACTACAACGCACTCACTACGCTCTACATAGGCCGCGGCAAGACCTTCGACTTCGTGAAAGAGCGCCGTCAGTGCATGTGCGGCCAGTGCTTCTCCACCATCTCCGACATCCTGCAAGTGTACTTCTTCAAGTGTCGTTGGAGCTACGCAGGCCAGCTGATGAGTGACGAGGAAATGAGTGAGTCAGGACAGGCCAGCGACATCGACTACTTCCCGATGGAAAAACAGCAGTTGCCCTGGAAGTGGCTCAAATTCACTGTGAGTCCGGAGGCGGGGAGGCAGTCCAAGCACACTCAGACTGACAACTTTCGCCTGTCGATTGGAGTACAGACTGAACAGACTCCGAGGGATAAAGAGAAGGTAGTGGCCTCACTGATGGACGAAGCGAACCGCTACCGTGACAAGTACCATGCTCTGAAGGAGACGCTCAAGCGGCGGAAGACTGAGCATTAGTGTCTACAGTAATGGATTTCTGGGAAGAGTTCGAGGGCAAGAAGCTGGGTTTGCAGCTGATGAGGAGGAGGACGCAGAGGGAGTTGAGTCGTCTCCAGCAGAAGGTCAGCGCTGCCGCACACACCAAAGACCAGGAAATGGAGACAGCACTGCAGAAAGCGCAGGCGAAGATGGATGTTTTGGTGACTGCAGCGAGCGAAGATGATAATCGAGGAGATTTGGCCATCAAGCAGTTGGGCGAAGAGACAAATAGAGTGCTGCAAGAAAGCCTGGAAACCCTGCAGCAGTTTGAGGCAGTGCAGGCCGCCAGAGCTGCGGAACTGCATGAGCTGAAGGTGGAAATTTCCCACGCGTCTCTCGACTTGGAAGACCAACTGATGCAAGTGAAGAGAGACCTGCGTACTCTGTATGAACAAACGATCGCCTTTATGCAGGACCAGACAAGGGACAGATCCCTGCGACTGGAGCAACTCAGTAAGGAAGTCCGATACGAGTACCGAGCACTCCAACAGTAACCATCTTCTTCATACATATAGCGCAGTTTCTGGTATAGCAGCAGGTGTAATATGGAGCCGCAGTGCAGGGTGTGTGGCAGCACCCACTTCTCAGAGCACCACACAGGGTACCTAGTCTGCGCTCTCTGCGGCAACCAGGCCTCCACCCAAATCACACTCATGGAAGACACGCCCATCATCACCCCGAAAAAGCGCACTGCCCGCACAGTCATGAAAAAGACTCGGAAGCAGCGCCAGCCTGCAGTCCTCCTTCACACCCAGGACTATATGAGTCTTTACAAACAGTACCTGGACCTGTGTGTCAGAGACTTGGTTCGAGAGTGCGGAGTGGCTTCGGGCGCTTTCATCCTGGCTGAGGAGATTTGGAAGGAAATATCGAAGGAGTATGCAGCCGAGGAGGCAGTCGTACTTCCCAAAAACAGTAAAAGTCGCATAGACCGGAGATCTCGCCACATGCTGCCCAATGACGTAAAAAAGGAACTATGCGAAATTATGAAGGCATACGGACAAGACGAGAAGCGCAGTGTTCCCTACAGACTGAAGGACTTGCAGAAGGAGTGTGAGGCCAGAGGAATAAGTCCACCCCCCGTGCAGGACCTAGCGACCAAGCGTAGACAGGCAGCCCTGTTACTTGTAGGCTATGAACGCCGCTGTAAGGAAGAAGAACTGGAGCCCGGCTCCCTCACCAGTGAGCAGCTGTTAGCACAGTTCGAAGTACTGCAGAACAAACCGCAGCGACTTCCACTGTCGCAGATGCTCCCATTGCTGTATTTGACTGCTTTCCATGCATCTGAGAGCGGTGCAATACTGCTGACGGATGTACTGGACTGGGTGAAGGAGCTGAAGGTCCGCTATGTGACAGGGTATAGAAGTCTGGCTCTGCCGCCCAAGTACATATCATTGTTCCGGCCTACGACTCTGCCGGCTGAGGAGTGGCTGCGCAGGGAAGTGGATGCACTGCGATCCCGTCTGTCTCTCACCTCCCAGCCACCCTTGACTCTGATGCTGGAAAGGCTCAGTCGAGAACTGGACTTGCCAGCAGTGCTGCCACAGTTGGGACTAAAAGTGCTGGAGTGCTTTAGTGCGCAAATCAAAGCCTACAGCACTCAGAGACCTTTGGAGTTGCAGGCTTTAGCCGGACTGTTTATAGGCTTCAAGTTGCTTTACGGACTTAACGGCATCCCTTATTCCTCCCTCTGCACTGCTACTCGAGCAGCCACCCAGCAATTGGCCGAGACTCAAAAGGACACATTAGCCCTACTGGTCTGCTCCCTGCCGCCCCTATTTCAACTAATCGTACAGTGGAAAGCCAAGTTCGACAGCCAAGTCCGCTTCCCCTGGAGCCCCGAAGACCTGCAGCGTCTTTCTCCCGCCCACGACTCCGCCTACCTAGCCAAGCTGCAACAAAGTGGACTACTCCAAGAAACGCAAATCCCAGAGGTGAAAAGTCTATTCCTCGCACTCAGCCCTCAGCAGGATCCCCCCACAGCCCCACCCACCCAGCACTGGACTGCCACAGAGTACCGACAGCACTGGCCTGTCAACTCTGACTTGGCCACTGAACTGGACCACTTGACGGACCCGCAGGCGGAAATCCCGCTGCCCTGCATGGACTGGCAGACTTTCAGGAAGAAGGCGGAGAACAGGACTTACCCGACTGAGTACGTGCTGGTGATGGCGGCGTTTGCGCAGTTGGGAGGGAGACAGAAGTTGTCGGAACTGCACGAGTTGGTGGACAGACTGGAACATTTGGTGGCCAAGGCCGGCTAAGCACTGAATTTCTTCTCTTTCAGACTAGGTTCTTAAGTATGCGCACTCGCTCTCCGGGGTCGTCCGCCCCCAGCGCCCGAACAAGGTTCACCGCGCAGTACAGACCAGGGATCCCGAACAGCGCCCCCATTATCCAGAAGGTCGCGCCAGTGGTTTCCGCCCCCATCAAGTTCGCAATGAGTCCGTACACAATGCATGCAAAGCCGAACACCAGTGCAGTGATAGACAAGCAGAGTGTACTGGAAGGGAATTTCGGCATAGGCTCGAGAGCTGCGCCTTCGAGTTTGAGACTGCGAGAGTCTTCGGCCATGTTGAGTATGAGGCTAGTTCTTAGGAAATTAGGCAATGGCAGCGCTTTTGCTCCTCGGCGGGAGGAGGGGGCAGGACTACTAGCTGTGCAGGGTCTGCGGACTGCTCCTCCTCATGTCCTGTCACCGCCTTCAGCAGTTTCCCAGTGGAGTACCGACTCTCCCGGTTGACCTCCACATGCAGGGAAAAGATCTGAAAGGCCAAGGGATCGCCAGTGATGCAGCCATGGAACTCACTCCATGATACCATATTGTCATCATCCAAGCAGTGCCGTAGCTTCTCCTTCACTGGCCCCAGCGCTTCCCTGGTCTCCTCAGGAGTATTACTCATCCGTAGATGTCTCGCCACTGAGGCCATCAATGCTTCGAGTTCCTGCTCAGATAGGTAGCCGGAGTGGTCGTAGTCGAATAGGTCGTAGCACAGACGTAGCTTCTGTTCGAAAGAGCCTTTGGAAAGGAGGGACATGCAGATTATCAGTTCTCTGAAGTCTAGGTAGCCACTTTGGTCCTCGTCGTAGCGGTCGAAGAGGCCTCCGGCGACTTCGCTGAGGCTGGGGTTGAGACGGCTTACCAGTCCGAGGAACTCGTCCTTGGAGATACCGATTACGGCAGATTGGGAGTCGGTGGAAGTGCGTACTGTCACTCTCCGCGTTTTCCTGCTTGTATTCGCCGGATTCGGCTGATTACGCTTCGCTACAATCTCCTCAAATGCTTGTTGAAACCGGGTGATTTCCTCCCGAGTGAAATGCGACGCCTTTTCCAGCCTCCTGAGTACGTTCTGCCCTGACTCAGCCCACTCCTTCGCCCGCACGTCCCTCACTTTCACCCGCCAGCGCTGAATCGTCTGCACAGACGCAGTCTCCGTTGCAGCTTCATAGTACATGGAAAAGTCCTTAGGGTGCTGCTCCACCAGTCCTTTCACCAGTGAGGCAGGGTGGTCGCCTGCGACTATTTGCGACTGCAGCATGTTGATGAGGCCGAGAGAGCCGCGCACCAGAGCGAGGGACTAGGTGTGAATTACTCCTTCTGTGGTGAGTTTGTCCCAGAGGTAGAGTGCAGTGGGGAGGTCCACAGTGCCCACGAAGAGCTGGATGAGTAGTTGAATACAGAAGAAGTCTGCGAAGTCACTGGCAGATAGACCTGGAGGTGCGTCCATCAGTCTAGCCACCACTCCTGCTTCAATGTAAAAGCCATTCAAGGAGTTGCCAGTCTTCGCTCCACTGTAAAAGCCAGGTAACAGTGTCGAGGATATGAGCTTCGTCAGCATCCAAAATGCAGAGTTTTCATCCATGAAGAGCAGTAGCCAGGCAGTGACGAAGTTGAGTCCCTGGCAGTACCCCACAGTAGTGTTGCGGCCGCAGTAGGCGCGCAGTACGTTGGAAATAGAGGTGCGGTACAGCTCCACTGGCCCTGCCTTTTCCACCACGCGAAGGATCAGTTCGGTGTATTCCCAGTGGAAAGTGGCTGGGTCGGTGCGGCCGAAGTAGACGTCCTTTTGGATCATTTCTGAGTCTTCAGGCTCAATGGGCAGTGTGGAGTAGGTGGAGAGGGAGTCCTTGCTTTCTTGTGCGAGCGTTTCTGCGGAAGAGGTAGTGAACCAGTGTCGACCGCGGGCACTGAGTCGAGACCAGACCAGTCCTTCCGTGTCGATAATTCTCTCCACTGCGACCAGTCGCTCAGCACAGTAGGCACATGCTAGCTTCGACTGCTTCTCCTCACTGTACACAGTAACAGGCTCGCTTGCACTACAAGCCTTGCACACTGGTTTGAGACACAAGCCGCAGTTGTCGACTTCAGACTTAGCGACTTTGCAGCGATTGCAGGTTGCTTGATGGGCCATTTTGGTGCACTATTAACTGCTTGCCAGTTCTGATAGACATAATGTGGGACTGAGGAATTGCTACTCGCCACGAGATACTGATTAATAGCTGTTGGAATAGGGAAATCCTGCGCCGTGTTGTAAGTAATAGAGTACGTATGGAGGAAAGCAACCTCTACTGTGACCATCCTGAATGCGGCCAGCCGGCTATTCAGTTCGGCTTTGCCTTGGGCACTACAAAGACAAAGGTGTGCGCCGCTCACTTTTCTATACTCCAACAAACTGACGTGTACAGCATTTCAGCCCTTCACTTCATCGCCTCAGCGGAAGATGCAGTGGAAGATGCAGTGCTGTATGAGCGCAGGCGAGAGCTGACGCAGAAAGGACAGCAGAATATAGCCGCACTGGAAGAGAAGTGCGCAGGGGACCTGCAAGCGGCTCTGAGTTGTCTGCAGTGCAGCAAAGTGAAGGTGAGTGCAGTGGTGGAGCGGAGCTTTCAAGAGATGGAGCTGCTTGTGCAAAGCCGCTATGCAGAAATTCAGCGAGAACTGGACCAGCTCCGGGTCACTTTCGAGAAATTCACTCGGGAAAAGCAATGTCAACTTAGTGTAGCGGACTCAGCTATGTGTGGGGACGTGCCTGCAGCGTCCCTGTTCAGACTTGTGTTGGGGGATTGCACACTCCTGGTAGCGGAGACTTTGATGAGTAGATGCTTTGTGCTGCCGCACAGAGACAGTGACCGGAGAGGGCTGTTTGCACGAAGTGCACTAGTAAAACTGAGAGCCTTCGCTCAGGAGCAGGCTGAGAAAGGCAATGCAGACGTAGCTGCCTCAACCGAAGATTACGTGAAAGAGCTAGGGGACCAAGATTTCACCTCGGACTTTCTGCAAGCAGAGGAAAAGAGGAAGCGCAAAGCGTCCAGACGACTGCTCACTCTGTTGCCACATACAGTTGCAGACGCAGATGTGCAAGAGATGGCCGAACAGTACGCGAAGGCAAGTGCAGCAGCTAGAGAAGCAGGCAACTACGATACAGCCTTACAGAAGGCGCAGAAAGGCAAGGCCTGGGCCCAGCAGCTCGGCCGAGAGAGTCCAGTCCTCTGTCTGGAGCTGGGACTGGGGCGGATTCACTTGGCTGAGTGGCAGGAAGCAGACAATGTGCTGAGACAGGGACTTGGTCTGGAGACGAGCAATGCAGCTGATTCAGAGCTAGCTGTGCAGCTGAGCAATGCACTGGCTGAGAACTACCTTCAGTCTGGACAGTGCATGGAGGCGAAAGCAATGTGTGAATGGACACTTAGCACTTGGAAGTCTAGTGAATATCACTTTGAACTGATTCGCGCACTTTGCATGCTCTACTGCTCGGTTGTTGGGTATGGCGTATTTGAAAACTCCAGAGACTCCATAAACAGGCGGAACATTCAGCTGGTAGCAGACAGTCCTCGCAGTGAGTGTTTGCTGCAGTTTATTTCGGTCTACGAGTTAGTTCTGGATGAGGTAGACAGGGAAGAGCTCAGGTTCTGTATTGAAGAAGTGTTGCCGAAGGCGGAGAAGCTGTTGCCTGATTCCTACCTCACTCTTTTCATGCGACATTTCTTCATAACCTTCTGCCGCTCTTCTTCAGATGTAGACGAGAGGCAAGCGGAAGAACAGTGGCAGCACATTTCCCGCATTTGCGCAGTGCACTACCCAAGGTCTATCGAATTTGCCTACTCTTTGATGACTTTCGACGACGACTACACAAGTCCGGATGTTGCTGAGCAGCGCCTCGTGCAAGCTATTCAAATCCTCACCGACTACTTTCCTCTGCAGACACTCACACTGCCAGAGGACTATGAGGAATGCGCCAATGAGTACTTGCCCATTGCTATTCACCTCCGCTGTCTGAAAACTCTAATCGAACTCTATACTGAAGCGGAAAGGTACCAAGAAGCAGAGGTGCAATTAATGACGTTGAAGAGGATATTGACAACACATTGTCCTGCCTCTATTCAGTTGGCAGGCTGTGTTGAAGAAATGGGAGACCTGTACAGAAGGACAGGCCAATGGAACGATGCAGCCCAGACGTATGAAGAGGCCCGAGTGCTGTACATAGAACTTGATAGCGATTCTGGGATGGAGAGGTGCGAAAAGGCTATTAGACGTCTTGGTAGTTAGTGTCCTAACAGAGTAAATATACCAATGCATGTAAGCTCTTCTAATGACTGACATACCTCGGCCTAGTAAAGCCCAACTATCGCTAACCGCCAAATAGCACTGGTCTGCAACTAGTGCTCTACAGCTCTGCACTCTAGCAAATCAGTGCCATAATAGAGTGAACATGAAGCGACTATTGAGAAAACGACGGGACTGGAAAGGTCGGTCTATTTGTTCGCCCTCACAAGACCTATACAGTTGCCTTTCAGCTCTGCTGGGCCCTGTAAACACTCCTTACGAGAACGGCCTCCTCTGATTACCCCTTCAAGCCGCTAAGGTGCGCTCCCTCATGCCAATCTGCCACCCAGCATCGACTGCAATGGAGCTATTTGCCTGGACGTTATTAGGGCCAGCAGTTCTAGATTAGACATACTGATAGATCAATGGTCCCACATGCTTTCACTTTGCTTCAAATACTCCACATCATTGAGGAAATACTCAGAGAGCCAAACTGTGTCGATCCGTTTAATGCCGAGGCAGACAACTTATACCTAACTGACAGTGTGAAATATCAGCAAAATGTATATTAATTGAAGCAACACTATGTGACCTAAACTTTCAGTAGAAGCATTCAGTG
>Ga0247837_1007274_pt1 | contig 14798 bp, 8 predicted proteins | sample LaCtaG_2_FD_187115 | JGI IMG/M metagenome (GOLD analysis project Ga0247837, IMG submission 187115) | Freshwater microbial communities from meromictic Lake La Cruz, Castile-La Mancha, Spain - LaCruzMarch2015_14.5m | ecosystem: Environmental > Aquatic > Freshwater > Lake | place: Spain: Castile-La...
CTGACCCTGTTGGCCTTGTCCCTGTTGGCCTTGTCCCTGTTGGCCCTGACCCTGTTGGCCTTGTCCCTGTTGGCCTTGTCCCTGTTGGCCTTGTCCCTGTTGGCCTTGTCCCTGTTGGCCCTGAGCCTGGGCGTCATTTACCCCTTCGTTGCCCCATCCCCAATCGCTGGCTTTAAGATCGAGTCGACTGGTTATTCGAAACGGAAGCTGCATCGATAACATCGTTCCTGTAGGGAATGGGACGAGCCAAAGCAAGCCTGTCACAACAAGAGCACTGAGGAAGCCAATACCTAGCCAACGAATTGCAAAAGGAGCTTCCATGGGAACTCCACGTTCCCGCAAATACTTTCTAAGAGAAAGCAATGAAATCAAAGTCATTAAGCACAACGAACAGAACAGGTAAGTCATGAGATACCCGAAAGCGAGTTTTCGATCGGAAGGGCTCTGTATCCCAAATTGTCCGATCCCAAACAGAGGAATTGCAACCAGCGCGAAGTACAAAACCCAGACGCCGGGGTTGTGCTTTCTTGTTTTGGCTACAGCGTTCTTAGGGAGTTCTTGTTCGTTTCGCTCACTGTGCACGAGCCCCAAGGATTGAAGAATCCCGACACCCGAACTGAGAGTGCGTTCGTCGATCATCGTGCAGTCAAACGTGATGCGATCTGCCAGATACGCAACCATTGCAAGTAGAACGATTAAGATGAAGAAGCTCGCAGCAGCCGCAAGGCCTTGCACAACGAAAAACTGTGGAGCGACAAACAGGGTTGCCAACGCGAGGGCTAGCATATAACCAAATGCAAGGGTTCGGCTTTGCTCAATCGCGATCCTGGCGACAAAGACAGAAGCTAGCGTGTAGAGCCCAAGGATCCACATTAATCTTTGTCGAAACGGGCCGTCATAACTAACGGTGATCACAAAATAGACAAGCGAACCGATCATGCCGATAATGAAAATCGGAGCGATGGATGCAAGCAAGAAATCAAGACTGCTGGGTTTGATCCTTTTGCTCTCTTCTTGACTCTCGCTCATGACTACTCCGCTTTCGAAGTCACTACACGCAGGATCTCTTGTTCTCTTCTCGCCAGTAACTTCCCTTGCCATGGAATCACCAGAGCATACAACCAAAAACTGAAACCAACCCACGGGACCGACAAAAGCAATGCGAAGGGGAACCAACGGGTCGAGCTAACGGCTTGATCCATCAACCATTCCAAGCCTAAGGGCATTAGCGTGAAACCAACGATGACTGGCAAAAACATCGATAGTCCCATGTTGGTCATGAGCGGAATAAAATTGAATTGCTGCGGTTGGATACTACCTGCAGCCAAAGCAAAAGGGGTCAAGATGGACATTAAGTTCATGAGCAAACAAAACGTGGGTAACATGGCTGCTGTTAGGATTACCGAACAAAATAGTTTGTCGAACGAAAATCCAAAGTAGACGCTGACGGCTATCGCTAACAAAGTGGATTGAATCAGAAGAAAGGGGGCGATCGCAATATTCCGAGCCAATAGAATTCTATCGCGGCGAATTGGTGAAAGTACGAATGCACGAAAGCCCGTTCGGTCAAACCCGAATTGATTGCTGATCAGTCCAGCTGCCATCAACATCGTAAAAGCCGAAGCCACCACAACTAAACCCGCTTTCAGTTCATCAACGGGTGGGATCTTCCACGCTTGGAGTGCACCGAACAAAATGAATGGTGAGATAAAGGGAAGCAGTAAATACAATTTCACTTCGGGGGCTCGCAACATGGATTGCCAAGTCAAACCAAGAACGGCATTCGTCTCGTCATGCAATCCCGGCAGACCGAAGTCAATCCATTTTGATCTACGAGCAGCAACCGACTTGCCAATGGCCAAATCTTCTTTTGCACGTCGAGAAGTGGTCGCCGCGCGAGCGTCGGTTTCACCTTTATAGAATCGCATGGTCGCACGGTAGTTGCTTCGCAAAGATAGCCAAGCTACCAAAAGCATCATCGGGGTGAGCCAAAGAACGTGGAGATTGCCAGAGAGAATGGAATCAATGCTGCCTGCCAGCCAAAACGGAGGGACTAACAGATTGGCCAACCGTACTTGTGAAATCAGCTTGTCCAACGCCACTTTATTTGCTGCCTGGACCTCCGCTCGACTCTTTTCCTCAACGATCGCATCGCTCTCTTTTGTTTCGGTTGGATCTTCCGTTGGCGATTCTATCGATGATTCAGGTTTGGATTCCGTTGGTGTTTCCGTTAGCGTTTCTGTTGGCGTTTCCGGGCTTGCTACCGCCGTTTCGCCGTCCAGATCGGGCTTTCCCGTCTCCGGAATCACCACTTCTTGGGGCGTTAGTTCGGGTTCGGCTACTTGGGCTTGCCTTTCGTCCCGGTCAGCAAAGCGACTGAGCACCACCGCGGGCACTTGAATGAGAGCCACCAAAACGAAGGGCAAGCCTATCAATATGGCTCTGCGTTTTCTTGGGTTGGACATCAAAGTGGCGATCCAACCTTGGAACTGATAGGTCAGAGCAGTTAACGCGATCAAGAACGCGAGGAATGGTAAAAAAAAGAGTAAGGTAATCGGCCCCAAGGAAAAGGTAGAACCAACGATGAAGCCGAATCCAAGACCCGTCAAGCAAAGGGTATGTAGCCCCAACCAAGAACTTACATAGTTGATGGCGAAGACTTGAGCAAAGGAGATCGGTAAATGTAGTAGGCGATCGAACGTGATGGCTTCCGAACGTTGCAGATCGGCGATTAGATAAAAAAGCCACATGACACAAGTGACTGCAATCAAACCGTTCCAAAGTAAAAAGTAGTATTCGCGAGCCATCAGCCTTGGCAAAAAGATTCCTAAAGCCGTTCCAATCGCAAGAGCTGCGAAGGATCCCATTCCAAAGGCCACCAGCATCAAGGCGGCAATCACTTTGCCAATGGCGGACGACTTGCTCAGATGGTTGGATTGGATGCGCCAACGAAGCCAGACAAAGTTCGTCACTTGCTCCAGTAAGTCGCTCGGCTTAATCATGTCGGTTGCTCGGCTTGTTCAAGCCAATCCAATTTCCGAACGGTAGATGTATCTGCTCCAGCGACTTCCAAGAAGCACTTTTCCAAGGTTCCTTTGGCCTGGATCTCTTCCATGGACGTTTGGAGAATAATCTTGCCGCTCATGATGATCCCCACATGCGAACAAAGGCGTTCTACAATGTCAAGCACATGAGATGTCAGGAAGACCGTCGAACCCTTTGCTACAAAACCTGACAGCAAATCGCGAATCGTAACCGAAGCAACTGCGTCAACGCCTTCGAAGGGCTCATCAAGAAAGAGAAGCCTTGGATTCGCCAACAGAGCAGCCGCGAGCGAAAGCTTCTTTCGCATCCCATGGGAATACTCGAGAACAAGCTTCTTCGTTTCCTGTTCTAGAGATAGCAGATTAAGCATCTCATCACTGCGTTGCTGGATCGTGGCTTTCGGTAAACCGTGGACCCTTCCAACAAACGTCAGGTATTCGACTGCCGTTAAGTTGTCGAACAGTGCTAAATTCTCGGGAACGACACCAATGCTGCGTTTCACCTCAATCGATTCGTTGTTGTCGAGCATGTTTTTGCCCAAGACCGAAATCGTACCTTCGGTTGGACTAATCAGGCCTGTCAACATCTTAATGGTGGTTGATTTGCCCGCTCCGTTAGGGCCTAAAAAACCGTAGAACGTCCCAGCCTCCACTTGCAGATCCAACGAGGACACAGCCGTTCTGTCCCCAAACTTCCTGGTAAGGTTTCGAGTTTCAATTGCAAGTTTTGTCACGAGCGAATCATGCCAATTTCTAAAAAGATATGCGCTATGGCTCTACCGTTCCGTAACGGCCTATTGATTTGTTCGTTTAACAGGCAACCGAAAGCGTACTTGCTGTCCTTCACGTACGCCTATGGCAGACTGTTAACCGAAATGCAATTGGAAAAGATTAGATCAACAAGCCGGCGAGCTTGGGTTGACTTTGAAATTTCAACTTCGTGGTTTAGACCAAGGGCCGGCGGTGAACTTTAGAACTGCACCTGGTACTTTTCGGTCAGATTGCGTCGCATGTCGGCTTCCATTTGGTCAATTTTCGCGATGATTTCTCGATAGGCAGTGTTGCCAACGCCCTGTCCCATTGCTTGATACTGGTACGGTCTATTCACATCGTAGTAGACGCCACCATATCCATCCCCGTAGGCATTCACACCAGAGTTGACAACCGCATCCGTACCGTAACTAATGTTTGCTGTTTGCAAAGCAACCATGTTACCTCGCAAGCCTTTCGCAACGGCAGCACCGTAGTTGACGAGTTCTTGGTCTACATTGAGCGTTGGAATCGTATCAATACGATTGGCCATTCGTCCGTTCAATTGAGCGCGATCGCCCGTGTTCGAAGCGGAATAATCGCGAACACGCTTGATGACGCCAGAAACTTTATCAAAGTAGATTTTGCAAATCGAAGCGGCATCGCTTTCGGTCCCTTGGGTCGGTGATGACGCGGTCTCTGCTGGATGCGAATCAGTTGCTTGACTGTGGAATGCGAACAGTCCCAGCAAATCGTCAATGGTTCCAGGGCTGATGGTTCCTCGGAGCGAAATCGTGTTTTGCTCTAGAGATGGTTTCCAAGTGGAGGCTTCTGGGATCGACGATTGATTGCGAGCCAACACTTCGACGAAGAAATCTTTGGCAACCGGCAGTAGACTTGATGGGTTCGTGCCAAAGTCCAGACTGATAATGCAATCATCCAAATTCTTTTTGCTGACCATGATTCGCACACCTTGGATTGTCGAGAGCGTTTTTGCGGCCGCTGCAACATCCATCGATTTCATAGAATCAAAGGTTGCAATCCGTTGCTCGATGGTTACGGGCGACCATGAATCTTCCAAATCAATTGCGAGCAGCAGGGCAACGAAGTTGGTGCTTTGCGTCGCTCGGTTTCGCAAATACGAAGAAACATCGTTGGTCTTTTCATTTCGAAGCCAGCGGCTTGCGAGCTTTCTGTCGGCGGGGCGGACCAATCCCATTTGATTGTTGGACATTGGAACCAGATACGATTGGCGAGGGGACCAAACAACCGACTTGTTCGCAATGGTTTCAACATATCCCTTCATCATCTTCGCAAGTTTGTTTGCATCAAGGGACTGCTTCAAGCTGACACTTCCAACTTGCCAAACCATGTTGAGTGACTTTAGCTCAAATTCACCCGCGAAACGCACTTCGCGAAGCCCGTCTGGAATGTCATCGGCAACAGGAGTGCCGGCGACAAAAGACTTGATGGAAGGTGCATCCATGTACAAAAAGCAGTTCGCTCGATTGGGGCTAGAAGCTAACACGCTGCTCATGGAAGCTTCTTGGGCTGAGACACCCCAAGGAAACATTACGCTTGCTACAGCAACTAAAAGTCCAGCTCGAAGCGCGATCATCGGACACTCTTTTCGGAAGGCGCAACCGGGAAAAAAGGTTGCTCGAAGGAAACACAATTGATTTCAGACACTTGGGAAATTATGTTTCACTTCCCCGAACAACGCAAGTTTCGAAAATCTATTAAAATAGCTCGTGCGATCACCTTGGAGCCATCTTTAGCTAAGCAAAGCGGTAATTGGCTTTCCGTCGTTGGCAACCTTGAACGGCCGGCCCGTTGGGGAAATGACGATCTCTTCCAACGATAAGCCAAGGGTTTTTGCGATTGTCGCGTTCAAATCGGCTGGCGAAACCCCGTCTTTGTCGACGGAAAAAGCTGCTGCATCCGATGTTCCGTAGAATTGCCCACCCTTGATGCCGGCTCCTGCCAGCATGGACGAAAAAACCGCAGGATGGTGATCGCGACCAACATTGTAGTTAATCCCCGGCGATCGACCAAATTCTGTGGTCAGCACGATCAAGGTGTCATCCAACAGCCCTCGAGCGGACAAATCTTTCATAAGATTTCCGACCGCTCGGTCCATGATGGCCGCTCGGGCAGGCAAAGCGTTGCCATCAAAAATGGCGGTGTGCATGTCCCAGCCGCCGCAGGTGACTTCCACGCATCGAACGTTGTTTTCGATCAAACGACGCGCCAGCAAACAACCTTGCCCAAAAGCGTCTCGGCCGTAACGATCGCGATCTTCATTTTTCTCTTTATTCAAATCAAAAGCTACCAGTTCTTCGCTGGCGAGCAAACTGGTTGCTTCCGCGTATAGATCCGTGTACGTTTTGACACCGTGGTCCTTGAACCGCTTCTGAAACTTGCGATCGAATTTGTTGATCAGTTCGATTCGCTTGTCGAATGACTTATCCGTCAAATAGGATGGCGCTTTTGTATTTTCCAAGCCACGGTTTGGATCGGCGATTGGCAATGGACTCAGTGATGGATCGAAGAAGCCCGGTCCTGGATGTCGGCCCGATGGGCTAATCATGACCGTGTCTGGCAGCGACTTGCTTTTGCGCCCTAACAATCGTTGCATCCAGGGCCCAATCGAAGGATGTCGCTCGGTGGCGATCGATTCATAGCTGGTTCGCATCAAATACTCGCCCGCTTCATGGTCGCCCGTCTGAGTGTTCATCGAACGAATTACGGCCATTTTGTCAAACTGCGATGCAAGGGTCGGCAGGTGTTGGCTAATTTGGCAGCCAGGTACGGACGTGGCTATGCCCTTGGTGGAGCCCTGGTTTTCGTGCCCTGGCTTCAGGTCGAACGTGTCGATATGGCTCATCCCGCCTGCCATGAACAAATAAATGATGCGTTTGGCTTTACCGGGTGAGGATTCTTCGGCCGCCTGAACCGCTTGATCCATGCCAGGAAACAAGCTAACACCGAGTGAAGCGCTAGCCGCGTACGACAAAAATCGACGTCGATCTTGCGAGTCCAACAGTCGAACAGATTCGTCTTTCATCATGGTTTCCTGATTATTGAATGAAAAGAAATTCGCGGGTATTTAGCAACGACCAGACTACGTTTCCATAGCCAACGGGCCCATCTTCTTTGACTTCACCGACAGCAAGTGCCATTTCGTCTGCATCGGGTGGCCGAGACAAGATGGTTAGAAACACCGTTCGAATGCCTTCATGAATGGTTTTCTTACGAATGATGTTGTTGTAAATGGTGGAGTCTTTCTCCAAGAGTTTGTGCGACATGGGCCCATTGAACATCATCAGAATCTGAGGAACAGAACCTGCATACGACGAACTGGATATCAGTTCGCGATCTGACTGTCCAAACAGGCGAAGGAAGTGATCCGGTGGCAGCGGGGAAGGCATTTCGGAAGCTCTCGCCATAAACTGCCCTTTAAATTGAAACTTGCCTTGATTGACAGCGGCCTGATAGTCCACTTTACCGCCCTCACGCTCGGCTTGTACCACTTCCATGGCCGATGCTTTCGTCAAATCCAAACTCACCACTTGAGTTCGTAACGTGGCGGGTGGCTCACGATATTCGATCGAATCTGCGGTCAGTGTTAAGAAAGAATCCCAAACTTGTTCTGCAGACATGCGACGCAAAACGGGGCCAGGAAAGTGATAGGGCTCTTCGGAAACCAGCTCCACACCACTCGCTTCGCGCTGGTAGACTTCGGTGTGCATCAAGATGCGAATGTATTCTTTCATATCAAAATTGAGCCGCTTCATTTCCGATTCTAGAAAATTCATCAGCTCTGGATTTTCAGCGACGGTGGTGTCCATCATGTCATCGACTGGCTCTATTTGCCCAGCACCAAAGATCTGCTTCCACAAACGGTTCGCAATGGTTTTGGCAAAACGGGGATTGTCTTTCGAGACAAGCCAACGGGCGAATGCCTTACGAGGTGGCTCGCCCGGCTTAATGTCCGCAGGCTTCCCGAATAGCGTTTTCGGCTCCACGATCGATTCTGGTTTCGCATCGTCGTACGCATAATCCTTGGGCAGCCTGATCTTTGCATCGACTTTGTCGTTCAAGATCGTCATGTTGTTGTTGATCATGCGATCAAAAACATAGCCATTGTTTCTTCGATCTTCTTCCTCCTGTTCGATCTTCTCGTATTCGGCTCGAAGACGAATCGCTGGATCGACACTGAAGAAGCGTTTGTCTCCGCCGTAGGTACTTGTCTGAGTTCCGACCGTGAAGGCTGCCATTTCGTAAAACTCTTTCTGAGTCCAACGATCAAACGGGTGGTTGTGGCACTGGGCGCAGCCGATGCGTGTGCCAAGAAAAATTCGAATCGTATTGTTCATCACGTCTAGGGGCATGCCCGGATCGCGTTGCAAATAGCCAGCCGCAGGATTGTTCCAAATCAATCCTTGAGCTGTCATCATCTCGTAGGTCATTCTGTTCCAAGGCTTGTTCTCGGCAAGTGACTGCTTGATCCACTGGCGGTACGGTTCACCTCGTACGCCAAAGTTCAGTGAATCGCGGTATCGCAGAATGTCCACCCAGTAATTGAAGACGTGGCTAGCGTATCCCTCGCTGTTCAACAACTCGTCGATCAGCTTGGAACGTTTGTCCGTGTCAGTAGAAATCATGAAGCGGTTGATTTCCTTTAGGTTTGGAATCGTGCCGTTCAGATCCAAGTATACGCGTCGCAGGAATTGATAGTCGTTCAGTGGTTCGTTCGGCTTCACCGAATACTTCGCATAGTTCGAGGTGATGTAGCTATCGATCTTTCTTGCGGAAGCTAGAACTTGAGGAAGCTTTGCAGGGTCGACCGGTTTCGGCTTGACGACGAACTTGGGGATCGGAGGCTCTGCTTTTTTCTCCCCCTTTTTCTTTTCTTCCGGCTTAGCTGGTGTCAGTTCCTTCACTTTGACCAAGTCGGCTTGCATCTCATCCGTGTTTCCGAGTCTTTTGTTGCACTTGTATCGCCCTTGATAAGCGGCCAGCATCTTGGGGTTGATTTCGATCGCACGATTGAAGTCCAAGATGGCTTTTTCGGCATCTTTTTCGTCTAGCAGTGCGTTTCCACGTTCGCAGTAGATGATTGCATCGGCTCCCGCAGCAATCGCTTGGTCCAAGGAACTCAACGCAGCATCGGAATTTCCCTGAGCACGGTAGATCTTGCTTCGAACAAAATGAGCTTGAGCATTTCGAGGGTTCACAGCCAAAGCGGCATCGAGATCGGTGTTCGCCCGAACGTAATCCTTGCCCATGGCATAAACGGCCGCACGGTCGCACAACGCCTCTGGTAGATTCGGGTTAATTTGGAGCGCTTGCTCCAAGTCCTGCTTGGACTTGACTGGGTCTTTCTTCGCAAGTTGCGCGACGGCCCGACGTTCGTAAGCGAGCGCATTGGTACCGTTCAGTTCGATGGCTTTGGTCTGGTCTGCAATCGACTGGTCATAGTTTTGCTTGAGCGTATAAACATGCCCTCTTAAACTGTACGCCTCCGAATGCTTCGGATCGATCTGTAGGATACGATTCAGACTGTTGATCGATCGATCGTATTCCGCCCGAGCAATGTACGCTTTCGCTCGATGGAAATGGCACCCAACGTGGTCGGATCGTTCCAAAGTCCCCAGATAGGCGCTGTCGATTGCTCTCAGGAATTTTCCAAGCTCGAACAACGCCTTCGATCGGAAGGCATACGCATCGGCTCGGGCCTGGATAGAGTATTCATCGCGAGCGGGCAGAGCCAATCCGGTATCGAATTCAGCAATCGCAGCTTCGAATTCGCCTTTTCCCAGAAGCACGCGACCGCGAAGCACGTTGGCATCAACAGCTTTGTCGTTAATCGCTAAAATCGATTCACAAAGAGCATTCGCCTGATCCCAAGCGCGGTTTTCTAAGAGCTGCTCCGCATTTTTCAGAATCGTCTCAATCTGAACTTGCTTCGGGTCCTTTTCCTTCACTGCCGGCGGGGCTGCTCCTTGAAAAGCGTCCACTTGAAGATGGCTGAAGCCACTCACGGCGGCAAACAGAAAAGCAACCATCATGGATTGTCTGCTCACGTTGACATTCAAAACGTTCATATTCGCTCGTCTTTCCAAGTCGTGGAATCAAATCGCCCACCTTATTATGCCAGAAATTGCGGTTCTTTCCAAGCAGTAACTAGCCAGAACGGGCATCGCGGAGCCGTAGTCTGATCATAATGCAAGTCTAGCTTACCTAGAGGCTTGGTGACCATTCCGTGTAAGGTTTTCAAGTCGGCAGCTAGTACTCAGGAAAACAGCTGGATTTTGAATTGAGGCATTTTCAAGGCTTGCAACTGAAATTTTGCAGTTTCGCCATGTTGGCTCGTCGGATGGTAACAGCATTGAAAACGTGTAGACTATCGATGGATCGATTATTTCCTTGTTGTGGTTTTTGGGAGAAGCAAAATGATGGGTTTTGTCGTCGGCTTGGTCATCATGGGGGTGATTGTCCTGCTGTTTGGGTTTTATCTAGTATCGCTGTACAACAATTTGGTGTCCTTGAAAAACAGATTCAAAAACGCTTTTGCTCAGATTGATGTCCAGTTAAAGCGTCGGTACGAACTGATTCCAAACTTGGTGGAGGTGGCCAAAGGCTACATGAAGCACGAGAAGGAAACGCTGGATGCGGTGATCCGTGCCCGAAATGCGGCTCAGACGGCTGGCCAAGCGGCAGCAGCCAATCCTGCAGATTCACAAGCGATGCAGAATCTATCTACCGCAGAAGTCGCTCTGGCAGGTTCTTTAACCAAGTTTATCGGCCTCTCGGAAGCTTATCCTGATTTGAAGGCTAACCAGAACATGCTGGCTCTTCAAGAAGAATTAACGAGCACGGAGAACAAGGTGTCGTTCGCTCGCCAAGCTTTTAATGACGCGGTGACCGCATACAACATCGCTTGCGAAAGTTTTCCAAGCAATCTCGTGGCCGGTTTCGGTCGGTTCACTCCAGCTGCCTTGTTTGAGATTACCGCCCCAACGGAGCGAGAGGCAGTTAAGGTCCAGTTTTAAGCGGAGCTCGAGAACGTGGATTTCTTTCAACACCAAGACAGAGCACGCCGCAATAGCGCGTTTCTGCTGGTTTCCTTTTTGCTAACGGTCGTTTGCATTGTCGCAGCGGTTTACTTCGCGTTTGCAGGTATCCTAAGCTTCGCCAGCCAAAACACAGAAAATCCCCATGCGATTCTGGAATGGAATCCGTTGCTTCTGTTGAGCGTTACCGGGGGAGTTTTGTTGCTGATTGCGACCGGAAGCATCTACAAAATTTGGATGCTTGGATCTGGCGGAGAGCATGTGGCGGTGTCTTTGGGGGGTGTGAAGGTTCCAGCCAATACGCGTGTGCTGGAAGAGCGAATCCTTTTGAATGTCGTTGAGGAAATGGCGTTGGCCTCTGGAACTCCTGTTCCGCCGGTTTATCTTTTAGAGAACGAGCTTGGAATCAATGCGTTCGCGGCAGGAACGACACCTCAAAATGCCGTGATTGGAATAACTCGCGGAGCGATTAATACGTTGAATCGCGACGAGCTCCAAGGTGTAATCGCACATGAATTTAGCCATATTCTCAACGGGGACATGAAGCTCAATCTGCGGCTCATAGGATTGCTCCATGGCATCCTTATCATTGCACTTTTGGGCTACTTTTTGTTGCGGCTGCTACCGCACCTATCGGTCAATAGTTCCCGGCGCGACTCCAACGACAACAAAGGAGCGATCGGCATTGTAATAGGGCTGGCTTTGGTGGGTGCAGCTCTCGTGGCGGTTGGCTACGTCGGAGTCTTCTTTGCCAATTGGATCAAGGCCGCCGTTTCTCGGCAGCGAGAATTCCTGGCGGATGCATCGGCCGTCCAGTTCACTCGCAACCCTGCTGGAATCGCGGATGCCCTGAAGAAGATTGGCGGCTGGCCAACTCATTCCAGCCTGAAGTCCGCTAGGGCCATGGAGGCAAGTCATATGTTTTTTGGTAGTAGTGTTATGTCGCTGATGTTCGCCACCCACCCGCCATTGCTGAAGCGAGTCATGCGAATCGAGCCTCGGTTTTCTGGCCCATTTGCCGAAACCAACACGATTGTCCATTCCGATTCCGAATTGGTAGATCCGAGATCCTTGTCAATGCAAAGGGCTTCGTTTGCGGCGTCGCATCAGTCGGCTTTGTCAGGGGCGAATGCGTTGGAGTCGAAACCATCCGCGTTCATCGAACAAATTGGCGAACCAACAACGGAACATATCGAACATGTTCATGGCCTTGTGGACCAGCTGGAGCGAATTCTGTCAGAGGATGTACGCGACCCCCTTGGGGCGGTTGCGGTTATCTACGCTTTGTTGCTGGCCCCCAGCACCGATGCCGTTGTACGCAGCGCACAAATGAACGAATTGCAATCGGCCTGCGATCAACGTTCACTCGCTGAACTAAAGCGAGTTCTGCCTTCGGTGGATCGTTTGGTTTTGGAGCAACGACTGCCCGTTGTTTGTCTAGCTCTGCCAGCCTTGCATCAAATGTCACCCACTCAAGTGAATGCGTTTCGACTGACCGTTCGAAGATTGATTCAAGCCGATCGTAAATGGTCCTTGTTTGAGTTCGCTGTCCATCGTTTCATTCAAAAGAGACTTGTCGATCGGCTAAGCTCCCCGGTTGTTTCCGCTACGGATTCACTCAACGCTCCGGATGTACCGAGGGCGTTTCAAATCGTGCTTTCTGCATTGGCGCATGCTGGCGGGAAGAATAGCGATCCCAAAAAAGCCTTCCAGCAAGCTTGCAAGCTTGGTGGCAAGATCGCAGCATGGATCAGCTTGTTGCCTTTGGAGATGTGTTCGCTCAAGGAGCTCGATAGGGCGTTAAATCAGCTGGAGAATGTTTCGCCGGGATTGAAGCGGCAGATGCTGGAAAGCTTCGGAGAGTGCATCGCGGCAGATGGGCATGTGACTCTGGGGGAATCCGATTTGTTCCGGATTATTTCCGACGCCTTGGGCTGTCCCATGCCCCCGATTATCGCAAAAAAATAGTAGCCAATTTGCTTGGCCCGGCCGCCTATTCACGCTGGCGTTATGGCAGCGGTGGTTAGTTGGCATGTCCCTACCTCTAGCCTCTAGGCGCCGTATTTTCCAAGCCGGCCCGCGTTTGCTAAGGCAAGAGTCATCAAATACTGAGCCTCAAAATGCCCAAGACCACCTGTGATGCACGTTGATTCGTTGAACGCGGTGTGCGGATCCGGCCGACAGCAATCGGATACCAACAAGGTTGGTACTGGATGCCATGAATGCCCTTGCAAGAAGCTAGGTGTACTGTGATCCCCGGTTACAATCGTCACGGTCGGATTGAGTTTGGAGATGCGAGGAATCAAACTGTCCAGTTCCTCGATGCGTTTCACCTTTTCATCAAAATTCCCGTCTTCCCCCGTGCTGTCCGTGTACTTGAAATGCAGGAAAAAAAAGTCGTACTGTGACCATAACTTCTCCAGCGTATCGATTTGTTCGGCGAGCGTCTGGGCTGAACCAACGATATCCATGCCCACCAACCGAGCAAGCCCCTTGTACATCGGGTAAACAGCGATCGCGGCGGCTCGTAAACCGTAGACTTCTTGGTAAGAAGGTAGGTTTGGTTTGTTTGCAAACCCTCGCATCGTGTGAAAATTGGCTTTGGGATGGCCTGCCAAGATTTTTTTGGCTTGAGAAAGAAACTCCTTCGCAACTTGAACGGTCTTTTCGCTGGCGGAGTCATTGGCTCGTGGATCGAGAGGCGGGACGCCCGTCTTTTGGGGATCGGTGTCGGCAACGTTTCCTCCCAGCCCTGGGCCTCGGAATACCACGACAAATCGGTGCTCCTTCACGGGTTCAACAAAAATTTCGATTCCTGGGATTTTGATTTGTCGAAGGGAAATCGCTAGAGGGGCGCTTTCTTCGCTGCTGATCCGACCGGCCCGACGGTCCGAAATGCATCCATTGGCATCCAAGGTGCAAAAGTTGCATCGAATGGCAACGTCGCCATCCTTTAGCTCGAATCCGATGCCAGTTGCTTCCAACGCTCCACGGCCGATTTGGTAATGCAGCGGATCGTAGCCGAATAAGCCCAAATGGCCTGGGCCGCTCCCTGGCGCTATCCCAGGTTTAACCGGAATGCTAGCTCCTTGAACACCAATGCGAGCCAACGCATCAAGATTGGGAGTGGAGGCGGATTCAAGTTCCGTTTTGCCGCCGGCCTTCATGGGCAAACCACCCAACCCATCTGCAACCAGCATGACGATCTTGCTGTCGTTGCTCAGTTGTAATTCGCGGGTCAAAGTGTGCATGTCCATCGATTTCTCCAGAGAAAAAATTTAGAGTCAGAATAAGATTCGCGTTCGGTAGCCGCGACAAACAACTTTGGTTGGAAAACCTTATTAAAAAACCGTGGTGCGGTCTTCGCATCCGGCTCCATCCAAAAAATTCCATCAGACGGATTGTTTATCAGATATCCGCTGGATGGCAAGATAGCAAAGTCGTCCAGGCGGATGACCCACGCGGGAAACCCATGCAAATGCGGGGTTTGGGGAGAAGAGTCGTAATCTAGGATAAATAGATAAATTTCTCCGCATGGGTGAGGTATGAATAGGTCGTCACAACCTGATCATGCAGCACGAAAGGAACATCCGATGCTACCCCTCGTCCGATGCGATGGACGCCGCCACGGCGGGTTTGTCGCCGAGCGTTGGATTGCTACGAACATTCCGAGTACTAGACCCAGCTCAGCATGAGAATTCGTCTTTTTCAAAATCAGCTTCGATTTGCTTGCAAGAGCTTGCTGGTAACCATTGCGTATTTCTCCCTTCTTGGAGCAGACGTCTTCGGATTCGATTCTTCTAGAAACACACCTGTTGTTCAGGCTATCAAGCGGGCGGAACCTGCGGTTGTCAACATTCAAGGCAACAAAACCATCTCCAACGCGTCCGGTTCGGGCGGGCCGTCGAAACAAGAAGTCAACGGT
>Ga0247837_1007275_pt1 | contig 14797 bp, 14 predicted proteins | sample LaCtaG_2_FD_187115 | JGI IMG/M metagenome (GOLD analysis project Ga0247837, IMG submission 187115) | Freshwater microbial communities from meromictic Lake La Cruz, Castile-La Mancha, Spain - LaCruzMarch2015_14.5m | ecosystem: Environmental > Aquatic > Freshwater > Lake | place: Spain: Castile-La...
GACAAGGTTGTGGCTGAGTCAGCGGCGACTTTGGCGTGTTCCACGAGAGATGGAGAGTGGTTTGATGCTTTGGACATTCCAGAACTCTAAACAGGATCGCCTCATCTTGAAAGCGAATTAGAATAAGCACGCGTCTGGCTCGCATGTTAAGATGTGACGTTAAACGTCCACCCTGCTTCCACTTCTTGAGCAGGTTGGCCGTTGGGTCGCTCGTCAGGCACATTTGGACCGTCGTGTCTGCCGCCTCTTCAACGATAGCAAAGGCGGCGGGCCAGTTTCCGAAAACACGCACCAGTTCTTTCAGGATTTTGGCTCGAATGTCTTTGCTGAAAGTCTCCAGCACTTCCGAGGCACGGAGCACCTCATGAACCTGCTGAGCATCTTCATCGGATAACTGTTTTCTGCCTGGGGTTGCTTCCATGGGGTTCGATTGTTGCCGCAGGTCCGGCAACGGCAAGGCTCCTTTGCCAAAAAAAGTCCAAGTATTTTCGCAAGTGCTGGCAGTTGGCTTCTTCAAGAAGGCAGAGAGCGACCTCAAACCTCCAGCCAAAGGGCTGTCAGGCTGAGAGGCTCCCACAACATCACCACCCTAACAATATGAAAACGATCCGCCACACCCTCATCTCCATCACGTTCAGCTTCGCCTTCGCGGGCATGGCTCACGCTCAGCCAGCCTTCGTGCCGCAGCCTGACGCCTCCGTGTCGAAAACCCTCGCCACCTGGCAGCAGGTGCAGGAAACCACCCGCCTGCTCCAGGGACTCCCTGCCGTCTCACCTGATCCCCAGGTGCCAGACAGCTACCAGACCGCCGAATGGCGTCTGCAACTCGTCTCCGAGCGGTTTGCCTCCATCGACATGCGCGGCGCTGATGAGGCGCTCCGCCAACATGTGAAAGAGCAGATTGCCGCCCACCGGGCCATGTCACAGGCATTCCGGCTGGCTCGCACCGAGTTCATTCCTGCCTTGCTCGCCACTTTTCCTGAGCTGGTAAAATCCCCTCGTGCCCGTCATCTGGCTAAAGAGAAGAAACTCGACCTCTCCATGGCCTCCGTCACCCAAGACACGCTCGACTTCGTCGCGCTGCTGTCTCAGGACAAAGCCTTCGAGCATGAAACCCGCTGGCTCTCACGGCAGGCTGGCATCATCAAAACGGCGGCGGACGCTTTCCAGCGGTCAGAGGAGCGCCTTCGGACTGCCCATGCCGCTCATGAGCGCATCGCCAGCCAGCTCGCGGTGAAATACGGCGGCGACTTCGCCAAAGCGCAGGTCGTGCCCGTCCTTTGGGCCTGGTGATCCACGCCTCTCTTCGTCTCAGAGTCTCCGTCCCTCCAAATCTTCATCGCCATGCACTCCACACGCTGCATCCTCATTGCTGGTTTGGCGCTGCTCATGCTCTCCGCCTGCGAAAGCCAAACTTACCGCGATGGCTACACCGCTGGTGAAAAGGATGGGCGCGAAGCTGGCGAGCGCAGTGGTTACATCCGGGGCTATGCCTCGGGCACGGTGAAGGTCGTCGGGGACGACTGGTTGCCCTCGCTCGGCCTTGGCATCTGCGGCGGCATCGGCCTCCTCGGTGCGGGCATCACCACACGGCTCCTATGGGACAGCTTCGGCGGCTTGATGCATGGCGGGCATCGACTCAGTGTGCTCATCAGCCAGTGGGTGGATGCCTGGTGGTTCCACCGCAGCTACGCGGCCCAGGTGGACCTCATGCGCCAGCGTGAGCGTGCTGAGGCCGAGGCCCGCGCCCGCATCCAGGCCACGCAGCTCCTGCGTGCTGCCCACCGCACTCTCAGTGATGAGGAAATCCGCCTCCAGGTCGAGCAGCTCATCCGCAGCACCCACCTCGTCCGCGACATGCAGGACAATATCGAAGTCACCGTCGCCGCCTGCGAGACCGCGCTCGGTTACATCCACACCCACCCTGACCTCAGCGCCGAACAAAAAGGCAAACTCCTCCGCCACCTCGCCGAGGCATTGCCCATCGCCCCCTAATCCCAAGTCACACACCAACCAAGAACCAAGAACCACCCTTATGAACACCAACGACCGACTCAACGCCATCCACGCCGCCCGCACTTCCACCCGCATCGCTGACAAGGGCGACCGCATCATTGAGGCCAATGCCCAGCTCGTCGCCAAAGACAGCGCCGCCACCAGCCTCGACACTTACCAGCCCGTCTCCCTCTCCGCCGTCTCCTCCCTGGCAGATGGCGGAAAAGGTGGCCTCATCGGACGCCTCATGTCCATCCCCATCCGCAAGCAGCAGCGGGAGGACATCGCCAGAGTCACTCACCAGACTACCATCGCGCTCATGGAGGACCGCGCCACGGGCATCAAGCGTGAAAGCCACGCCTACTGGCAGGCACGCTCCGTGCAGATCGCCGAAACGATGGAGGAATACCTCCGCCAGCATCTCCGTGGCATTGAGATCGAGCGCATGGAGCACATCATCCAGAGCCTCGAACAAGCCAGCATCACCTTCAATACCAAGCTCGAAGAGATCGAGGCACGCCCCCTGCCAGACCTCATCAAAGACAAACTCATCACCGCCTCCTTTGCCCAATACGAACGCACCTGCCAGCGCATCCAAGACGACGCCATCATGCAGAAATACCCCGCCAAACAACTCTGAACAATTGAAGCCAAGGGCAAAGAGCGAAGAGATAAAATCGTTCTCGATCTTTCCCTCGTTCTTCTCCTAGCCTCTCCTCGCACAGCCCATACCACCCTCATGAAACCACACCACTTCACACTCCTCCTTCCGCTCCTGTTCCTCGCCTCCTGCGTCACCCCGCCGCCTCCGGGTGAGCGAGTCGTGGGTCGCAGACCTGTCACGCCTCGGTATATCCCCGACAGCATCGCCCAGCAATGGGAGGGCTACTTGCAGGACAGCCCCTTTTCCTCTGCCTCGGGAAACCTGAGCTTCATCGACTCCGCCTCTGCCATTGGCAACGCTGCCACCCAGGTCAGCAGTCGCGCAAGCACCTTGCAGGATGCCAGACTCGCCGCCCACGCGCATAAAGTCGCCGCCTGGTGCCGCAGCACCGCACAGGCACGCCAGCAACTCGATTCACAAATTCACTCCATCAATCGTCAGGCCGACGCACGCGGCGAAGTCTTCTCCTGGGGCGGCGGAGCACTGGCGAATGACCCCGAGCAGAGCATTCCAGTGAACCGCTGGATCGGTTCCTTCATCGGCGGCATGATTTCCGACTCCATGCGCGGCAGCGAACTCTCCAGCGCCCGCCGCACTGCGGCCATGGGCGTCATCAATGCCGCTCTCGATCTCATTGAAGAAGAAGACGAACTCAGCCGGGAAATTGGCATCGCCCCCACACCCGGCCTTGAGCGCACCCTGGGGGCCGTCATGGACATGCGGAAGACCCTGCTTATCATAGGCTCTTGGAAGGGCGAATACTATCCCGCCATCAAAGGCACCACCACCCACTCCTGGCAGTTCTGGCCCGATGGTGACTTCACCTGCCGGATGCCTGGCCAAAGCCAGAGCGGCACCTGGAGCATCCAGAATGGCCGCATGAACTTCCGTTGGCACAACGGCATCACGGACATCATGATCCCTGAGTTCACCAGCGAAGGTCAGGTCACCTTGCGCCCTACTCGCAGCATGAAATACCCCACCCTGGTCAAATTCAGCGCTGATCCCAGCCAGACGCCGCCGCTGCCCGCCCCCGGCCCACCGCTGAACATCCGCATCAACCTGTGAGCGGAGTGCTGAGAGCGAGGCAAAGGGCGAAGAGCATAGAAGCGGAAGGCCGTTCCCATTCCTCGATCTGTTCTTGGTTCTTCGGTGTTCGCTGTTGAGCGTTGAATGTTCAATGTTGGAAGTTCACCTCTTCTCCCAGTCTCCTCGTCTTCAATCCCCCCCTTTGCCCTCAGGGTGTGGGCAGCAGCCCGGAGAAAGCTCCTCCAGCAGGCCGGGACTCCGTGATGGTAGTCCCGGCCTCTGCTGCCTCTACTGCGACATCGTTGTCAGTCGCTCCTCAATCCGATGACGATCATTGAAACGTAGCAGTCGTGCTGTCACCACGCCCACAGGCGTCAGCCCCTCAATGCGCGGGCCGATGAAGCGGAAATGTTCCTCCCATCGGTCCAGCCGAGGGTGAAACAGTCGGGTAAAAGTCCCCGCATCATCCAGAGAGCCGATGTCACTCCCCTTGTTCACGTTACAAAACAAACACGCCTGGGCCAGATTCTCCTCCGTCGTCGCACCACCATGCTTTTCACTGATGATGTGGTCGATCTGGAAACCCACATAGGTGTCGTCCTCGAACACGAGGCAGTACTCGCAGCGCCGATGTGCTCTCGCCACCACGGAGCGCCGCAGTGCGGCAGTGATATAGGTATCACTCACGGCCCACCAAGGTTCGTGCTTTCGCCTTCGCCTGCCGCATCAGCCTTTCCAATTGCAGGAAGTCCGCCAGCTCCTCCTCCTCCTCCTCCTCCAGCAGTCCGTCCCGCTTTTGCTTCCTCACCAGTTCCTCTACACGCTGCTTGACCTCTGGGGAGGCGGTAAAATCCACCACCGCCCGGCTCGAAGGCCCCGCCGCGATGAAGTCGATGATTTCTTCGTGAATTTTGGTCATGCCAAATGCTGCCATACCACGCCCCGAGACGCAACCACGGCCTAGTCCCTCCGCCCTTCGCTCTTCGCTTTTTTACTCAACTCCGCACCCCGGACTCCCTCTGGGAGGATGAAGACGCTGCTCTTCCATCCCTCTGGCGCGAGTGCGGCAGGGTTCGGTGGCAGGCACGGCTTCGAGCCACTCCTCCTCCACCACACCACCATGGACACCCTCGTTTACTTCATCGTCGGTCTCGTCGCCGTCTCCGTCATCGGCAGCCTTGTCATGAAGGCCGTCGTCTTCCTCACCGCCCTGGCCGCCCGCGCCGCCATCCTCTTCGCCAAGATCGGAGCCGCCGCCGTGCTCGTGCTCATCCTCAAGGCCGGCTTCCTCATCCAGGACAAAGTCCAGGAAGCCCGCCAAAACCCCGAGGTCCAGGAGGTCATGGCCTCCATCGGCGTGCGCTGAGACTGCCGGGAACGTCTCTTGCCAAATCTCACCCCACTCTTCACACTCCGATGAAACCACGCCGCCCACCCAGAATGGATCATCTCCCACTTCAAACGCGCACCTGTCTTTTCACAGACATCGTGGGTTCCACCTTCCTCAAGGCCAGCCTTGATCCAAGAACCGCCAGGGCCGTCTTCGTGCGCAGCATCGAGATCTTCAAAGAATGCCTCCCGCCCAAGGACGTCGAATACAACGACAGCGCTTTGCAAAGGGAGGCAGCGGGCCGCATTGTCAGTGACACGGGCGATGGCGTCTTCGCTGTCTTTACCTCGGCGCTGGATGCCGTCGAGACTGCGCTAAAAGTCCAGTGGCGCATGTCGCAGGAGAGCTGGCCCACACCACAGCCCATCACCATCCGCATCGGTCTCGATTCCGGCGATACCACCACCCGCCCCGATGCTGTGCTCGGCACCGAGCAGCCCTTCGGCAGCGCTACGGACAAAGCCGCCCGCGTGATGGGCGTGGCCCAGGGCGGCCAGATCCTCATGACCGAGGGCGTGGTTTACAACATCAGCAACGGGTTGAAAGCGCATCCGCTGGTCTTGGCCGCCGACAGCAGCGGGTACGATCTCACCCTGCAATTGGAGTCCCACGGGAACTTCCGTTTCAAAGGTGACCTCGTGGACGAAGGCGCACGCCCTGTGGAAGTCTTCGAGGTCCGCCCCCTCGCCCTCGGCCCTTGCATCCGCCCCGATGAGGATCACGAAAAGTGCTGGCCCTGTGATGAATCCGGCCAGCGCGTCACCGGTTGGCGTCCCCTGCCTGGCTTGATCGTTCCCGGTACGCGTCCTGACAAATGGGTGCTGGAGAAACGCATCGGCGTCGGTGGCTTCGGAGCCGCTTGGTTGGCACGCAATCGCTCCAACCAGAAGCACAAGCGTGTCTTCAAGTTCTGCTACGATCTTGCCCGCGCCCGCTCCTTCCGCCGTGAGAAAAAGATCTTCGATCTGCTGAACGACGCCCTGGACAAAGACCCTGCTCTCCGCGCCAACATCGCCGCCATCGAGCGCAGTTCCATGGAGGCGTCATCCAGCGAGGGCGGCCCCGATCCCCTGCCGCCCTATTGGGTCCAGAGCCAGCACTACGAGCACAGCGACCTCCTCACTTGGGCGCTCACCACCTATGGCAAACCGGAAGACCAGCTCACCCCGGACATGCCTGAAGAAGAGCAGCACAGCCGTCTCTACCGCGCTCTAGGCCACATACCGGAGCCAGTGCGCCTCAGCCTCTGGGTGGAACTCGCCCGCACTGTCCACGCCGTGCATCAGCACGGCGTTTGGCACCGCGACATCAAGCCTACCAATATCCTCATCCGCATCGACCCTCACGACAGCAGTCCCCATCCCGTGCTCGCCGACTTCGGTATCGGCATGATTGATGACCTTACACGCCTGGACCAGCTCGGCGTCAGCCGGGCCGGTTTCATCGACACTCTCTTCAACAATAACAGCTCCCGCACTGGTACCCGTCTCTACACGCCCCCTGAAGCCCTGCGCGGCGAGAAGCCCACAGCCGCCTGGGATATCTACGCCCTCGGCGTGCTGCTCTACCAGCTCGTGCGTGGAGATGCGTCGCTGCCGATGGACTTCAGTTGGGAACAACATGTCGCCGACCCCATTCTCCGTGCAGACATCGGCAAAGGCGTCTTTGATGGCGACAAGCGCTGGCATACGGCAGCCGAGTTCGCCGAGAGCGTTGCCGAACGTGATGAACGCCGCCGCGTGATGGAGGAAGAGAATGCACGAGAACAACTGCGCATTGAACAACAGAAGGCCAAACGGCGCCAGATCCTCACCACCGTGATAGCCTCGCTGACCATCGTCGCAGCCACGGGTGCATGGTTTGGCCTTCATCAAGCTGACGTAACGGAGCAAGAACGTGCCAAAACGGCAGCCGCCCTCGTCGAATCCAACCTCCAGCACGACCGCGCTTGGGTGGAAGAAGGTCGCGCTTGGATTGAGCGTGGGCGTGCCGCACTAAACAAAGGCGATCACATCAGCGCCCTCATGCTCACAGGGCGTGCTATCGGCTACGAAGGCTATGGTCGCATGGCACAAGAGACCAAGTCCTTTGACGCGGCATTCCCCCTCCTGTTGGCAAGGCCTATGCAACAATCCACAGCCGAGAAGGCGTCCTCACCTGAGGAAGACGAAGTTTCACGATTCATCGACTCCGTGCGACCCACCTGCATCCCACAATGGGCCAGTGTGCTGCGGGCACAGGTTCTCTGCGTGGTCTTCAGTCCCGACGGTAGTCGTTTCGCCTGCGGCTCTGCGCACGTTGAACCCACAGGTATTAGGGGCGAGATCAAGATCTGGGATGCCGCCACGGGCAAGGAACTCGCTTTGCTCAATGGACACTCAGGAATTGTGATGAGCGTGGCATTCAGCCCGGATGGTAGGCAGCTTGCCAGCGGCTCCCGGGACCACACAATCAAGCTCTGGGACGCTACCACGGGCAAAGAGCTTACAGCCCTCAATGGACACACAAGCAGTGTGACGAGCGTGGCATTCAGCCCGGATGGTAGGCAGCTCGTCAGCGGCTCCTGGGACAACACAATCAAACTCTGGGATGCTACCACGGGCAAAGAGCTTACATCCCTCAATGGACACACAAGCAGTGTGACGAGCGTGGCATTCAGCCCCGATGGTAGGCAGCTCGCCAGCGGCTCCTGGGACCACACAATCAAGCTCTGGGATGCTACCACGGGCAAGGAAGCGCGCTCCCTGCAGTCGCTTAGCGGGTCAGTGTTAAACGTGACCTTCAGCCCTGAATGCGGATACCTCAGCAGCTGCGGGGTGGGCACGACCACGCTCTGGGATCCAATAACGGGCAAGGAACTCGTCCGCCTAGCAGGTCACAAATATTGTGTCAGGGGCGCGGCCTTCAGTCCAAACAGCAGTAGCATCGCTAGTGGTGCAGATGACAAGACGATCAAGCTCTGGGACACCGCCACCGGCAAGGAATTCGCTACTCTCACTGGGCACGCGGAACCAGTGGTGTGCGTGGCATTCAGCCCGGACGGGAGCCGCTTCGCCAGCGGCTCCCGTGACAAATCTGTCAAGGTCTGGGACGCAACCATGGGCAATGACCTCGTAGGGCACACAAGTGTGGTCAGGAGCGTGGCATTCAGCCCAGACGGCAGCCACCTCGCCAGCAGCTCGGAGGACAAAACGATCAAGCTCTGGGATGTAACCACGAGCAGAGAACTGGCCTCCCTCGATGGGCATACTGGGGCGGTAAGTAGCGTAGTCTTCAGCCCTGAAGGCAGGTGCCTCGCGAGTGCATCAAATGACGGACAGATACGGCTCTGGGATGCCGCCACGGGCAAGAAACTAGCCTCCCTCGATGGACATGAGGGCTGGGTGAGTCCGATCATCTTCAGCCCAGATAGCACCCGCCTCGCAAGTGGGGCGTATGACAAGACGATCAAGCTCTGGGACGTTGCCATGGGCAAGGAGATCGCGTCTCTCACCGGGCACACGAGTGGAGTGAGTAGTGTGGCTTTCAGTCCAGATGGCAGCCGCCTCGCCAGCGGATCGCATGACGAAACAATCAAACTCTGGGACGTGGCTACCCGCAGAGAACTATCCACACTACGCGGTCATACCAGCGCAGTGTGGATCATTGCCTTCAGTCCGGACGGGGGCCGCCTCGCCAGCGGCTCCTCTGACAAGACAATCAAACTCTGGGACGCTGCCACCGGCAAGGAATTCGCTACTCTCACTGGGCACGCGGAACCAGTGGAGTGCGTAGCCTTCAGCCCAGACGGGAGCAAACTTGCCAGTAGTTCTTATAACACGGTCAAGCTTTGGGATGTCGCAACGGGTAAGGAACACCCATTGGACGTAGCTACGCTCGCTGGTGTCAAGCAATGGCTCGCCGCCCAGAAACACCGCCTCAGTCCCGATCACCGAAACATCGTGGAACTTGAGGGTAATCGAGTCCGATTAGTTCCTGCGAATCTCGACCTCGACCTCACCGCGCCTCTCCGTGTTGGCCTGCTCGGCCTCCCTGCCCGCGAACTCCAGTTCCCTGAGATCAAGCAGACCACCCCCATGCTGCACGTCCGCCAGGACACGCTGGCTCAGCTCGCCAATCCTGCGCTCACGCCCGAGCGACGCGCGGAGTTGCGCATGGAACTCTGCACCAAGTCCAGCCAGTTCCGCGCCGCCACCGCGCTGTGGCAGCGATTGTTGCAGGGCGAGTGGCCCGGCTTTGAAGGAGCCACCACGCCGAAGGATCAAGCGCCCGCGACGATCCCCGCCGACAGCCCCATCCGCCGCCTCTACCTCCTTGCCTTGATCGATGCGACGAAGCATCCGCAGATTCACGGGCATCCCACCATCTGCCAGACCGCCGCGCAGATCGCCCCCGTGCTGACCAAGGAGATGATGGCCACGCCCACGATCTCCCTGGCGATGATGAGCCTGATGCAAACCCTCGCCAAGGACGACAGCCCCAACATGAAGGCCCCACGCGAAGCCGTGCTGCAGCGCCTCAACGAACTCGCCTCCAAAGAATGGCTCGAAGTGCTGCGGGAGAGCACGACAAAGTAGTCGTCGGCTTTAGTCGGTGACAACCTGGAGCAACCTTGTGCTATGACCTCGACCATGACTCAGCCAATTGGCCTGCGGTGCTCTCACGCGCTAAAGCGCATGACTACTTTGGCCTAACCTGCCGAACCCAGTCCTCCATGAATTCAACGCCCCACCTCTTCCCATGAAACGATTCATCCCACTCACCGTCTGCCTCACGCTGAATCTCCTCAGCCTCGCCCTGTTCGCTCAAACCGAAAGCCCCGCACCTCAAGTGCCTCGAGCCATACCCATCCCCGATGAACCGAGCGCTGGCATCGGGGCCGTGCTGGCGATGCAAGACGGGCAGCTCGTGGTGACTCAAACGATGCCGGGAGGGGCGGCGGCGAGTGTTGTTCGGGCCGGGGATCGGGTGGTGAAGATCGACGGGGCTCCGGTGTCGGGGACGTTGTCGGAGAACATCGAGCGCATTCGTGGGGCGGCGGGGTCGGAGGTGCGGCTGGAGGTGGACCGCTTTGTGCGACAGTCCTTGCCTGGCGGGTTGCGCGTGCCGGTGACGCTGACGCGGGCGGCGCTGCCGAGTGCTGCGGGTGCGGACAAGGCCACGACGGCGGGTTACTTGCGTGAGCTGGCGATCATCAATCGGCACTACCTGATCAACACGACCTATCTGCCGCCCTTTGGCACGGACAAGACTTCCCTCGGCTACCGCTTGCAGCAGCTCGTGGAACTGGAGGCGGCGGCGGGGAAGGAAGGCCGTGTGCCGGAGTTCCTGCGCAGTCAGGTGCGGGCGGCGATTCAGAGCGACTTCGAGATGTGCCGGATCATCGGCACCTGGGATGACGAGAGTCTGACCAACCTGCGCGACCTCTATGGCACCGCTGCGAAAACGGGTATCAACCTTTTCCGAACTGGCGACATCGGAGGTGACTTCCGTGGGTTCGTCGGCCGCGTGATGGCGCGATCCCTGGAGACGATGGCGGCTTACTCGGCCTACAGTCGTGATCGCGACCAGCAAGACCCGCATTCGGCATGGGCGGCGGGGTTTGGCGAGGTGGCGCAGACGCCGGTGGACCTGGCTCCCTTTGGCATGAGCGATCTGGCCTTCGTCTGCAATCCGCACTGGCAATTCCAGCGCGAGAACCAAGCGCCCACGGATCGGAAGAAGGGCTACGGGCTGGACTATCCTGGACTCCAGGGCCAGCAAACCAACGTGCGCGTGCCGATGGATCGCGGCATCGCGAAGATCAGGCTCAACAACGTCCGCGCCACCCAGCGCTGGCGTCTCGACTTCACGAACGTGCCGAGAGCGAAGTATTTCTTTGCGATGATCGAGATGGAAAGCGGCGTGCTCGGCCTGAACTCCTACAACGGCCCGCCCTGCACCTGGGCCAGCGCCTTCGATGCCTGGGAGTTCAACCACGGCGTGATCGGTGGCACTGCTGGCATCGCGGACGGCATCCAGATTGATCACCTGCCGATGCCCGTGCTGGGCAAGGAAGGCCAAGCCGCCACCGGGAACGTGTATGTGTGGTTAACCGATGAACTGGTTTTCCCTGAGCAAGCGCGTGAGATGGCGGCGACGGTGGTGATCGGGGAGTAGTGCGGGGCTTCACCGTGTTTGACGCAGTTTCCCTTCGCGTGCATGATTGCCACCATGAGCACTTTGACCCAAATCGAATCCGCCGTCACTGGCTTGCCACAGCAAGATCAGTGGACGCTGCTGTCATGGTTGCAGAAGCTCTTGAGCAAGACTCCGCCAAGCGAAACGACCAGCCCAACGGACCGGCAAGCATGGCTGGCGGAACTTGCGGAACTGCGGGCGAAAACGCAAACGGGCAAGCAGGGCGTTCCGCTTCAGCAACTCATGGACGAACTTCGCGAGGACCGCTGCTGAGTGAGCTACTGGGATACATCTGCGCTGCTGAAGCTCTATGTGGCTGAGTCCGATTCGGCGGCATTCAACAGCATGGCTGCGACCACGCTCAAGATGGTGTCGGCGTTCATCGGGAAACATGAAGCCCGCACGGCCTTTCGGCGTCGAGAAGCTGAAGGCGTGCTCGCTGCTGGTGGAGGTGATGCGTGCTACCAGAAGCTCGTTCAAGATGTGGCGGCAGGACGCATCGAACTCGTCGTGGAATCGTCGGCGCTCGAGCATGAATTTGGCAACATCATCAACCAATGCCTCTCGCAGTCGCCACCGGTATTCGTGCGGACCAATGATGCACTGCATCTCGCCGCAGCGCGCCTTGCGGGAGAGGCCGAGTTTTATAGCGCGGATCGCAACCAGCGAGCTGCGGCGGCTTTCCTCGGCTTCATCGTGCTTCCTGCTGTCTATCCGATCCCGCCCTGATCTGCGCTGTGAGACGCGCAGAGGAGCTGCACAGCAGCACAGCAAAGTAGTCGTCGGCTTTAGCCGGTGACAGCTTCGATGGACTCCTTGCTATGTCTTCATCGATAACTCAGCGATCTGGCCTGTGAAGCTGTCACGAGCTAAAGCTCATGACTACTCTGGCCTGAATGCCCAAACCCAGCCCTAACACCTCAACGCCAACTCTTCCCATGAAACGTTTCATTCCACTCACTCTCTGCCTCACGCTGAATTTGCTCAGCCTCGCCCTGTTCGCTCAAACCGAAGGCAGCGCATCGCAAGTGCCTCGAGCCATACCCATCCCCGATGAACCTAGCGCTGGCATCGGTGCCGTGCTGGCGATTCAAGACGGGCAGCTCGTGGTAACTCAAACGATGCCGGGTGGGGCGGCGGCACCCGTGGTTCGGGCGGGGGATCGGGTGGTGAAGATCGACGGCGCAGCGGTGTCGGCGACGCTGGCAGAGAACATTGAGCGCATTCGTAGCGCGGCGGGGTCGGAGGTGCGGCTGGAGGTGGTTCGCTTTGTGCGGCCATCTTGCCAAATTGAGTCAATCAGGCGTTAGTGAGCAGGCGTTTGAGCACCTGGGGTTCACGCTGGGCGACATGGAGGAGCACACGAGCGGTGCTGCTGGGGTTACGGCGGCCTAATTCCCACTGGTGCAGGGTGCGCAGTGAGATGCCGAGCACGCTGGCGAACTGCTCCTGGGTTACGCCGAGGGCGCTGCGAGCATTGGCTACCTCCGCACGGGCATCCCAGCGAGCGGCCTGACGACGACGCACGTTTTCAGGATCAAGCATCTCACGTTTCACGGTGCCATTGGGCAGACGGGTAAGCCTCCAAGCCCGCTTCGGCGCGATCTTGCCCTGACGCACGGCTCCTGCTTCACGGATGGCGGCTTTGAGTTCGTTAAAGGCTGGGTTTTTCATGCGAGGTGCTGTTCGACGAGATGGGAAAGTTCCAAGAGGGCGCTCTTGGGCAGGTCCTCCAGCTCGTTCTTGGCGAAGACATGGAGCAGGAGTATCTGGCCCTCAGCGGTGACATGATAGTAGATGATGCGAAGTCCGCCACGTTTTCCTCTGCCACTACCTGCCCAGCGGAGTTTTCTCAGGCCGCGTGTGCCGGGGATGACGGCTCCTGCCTCCGGTCTCTCCATGAGGTGCAACTGAAGCGCCAGATAGTCGTCATCGTCACCGATGAGTGGAAGGGCTTTGGCAAAGGGCTGAAATTCAATGAACTCCACGGACGCAAGCTAGGAGTCGGCAACGGTTCTGGCAATGGTGTATTGGCGCACCTTCAGCCACACATTCGAGGTCGGCCTCACTGCTAGCTGGCTTGGACTCCATGCCGTTCGCTCCCAAGCCACGCTTTTTCACTCAACTCGTGGCGGGGGACTCCCTCTGGAGAGCAAGAAGCACGGCTTCTCATTCTCTCCTGACGCGGGTGCGGCGGGTGTCGGGATGGGGGTGTGCTTCAAAACACACTCCAATCCACAACCACCACACGTCATGAAAGCTCCGTCGTCATCCTCTCAACGTCGTCCCACACCCTGCCCAGCCTTATCGCCCCAACTCTGGTTGGTCCTCATCCTGGCCTTGGCGCTGGTCATTCTCACCGCCCGCAGTGATGCGGCTGATCCGCAGCCACTGCATGAACTACCGCTGGCCGAGGTCCAGTCCCGTGCCGATGCCGGGGATGCCGCTGCGCTGCTGCAACTGGCCTTGCGCACCAATCAGGGGCGTGGCGTGTCTTACAGTCTGCAGGAAACCATCGCGCTGATGAGCCGTGCGGCGGAAAAAGGCAACGCCACCGCGCTGGGCATCTGTGCCATGAACGGCTGGGGGCGTGCGAAAGACCGGGCGCTGGCCTTTCAGACTCTGCAAACAGCCGCTGAGACGGGTGAGTCCAACGCCATCCGCAATCTGGGGCGCTGCTTCATGTATGGCTGGGGCTGCGAGAAAGACGAAAAGCGCGGCTACACCCTCTACCAGCAGGCTGCTCAATCCGGCGAGCCTGCCGCCATCTTCTTCCTCGGCGATGCTCTTCTGCGTGGATTGGGAGCCGAGAAGAATCCGGCCTTGGCTGTGGATCACCTGGAAAAAGCCACCGCTGCCGGACTCTGCCTGGCGGCGGAAAAGCTGGCCCAGTGCTACGACCAAGGCACGGGCTGCTTGAAAGACCCTACCCGCGCCGCAGAACTCTACGCCCAAGCCGCCGAGGCCGGGCTGCCCACTGCCATGCGTGAGCTAGGCCGCCGCTACTACAACACCAACCTCGGCGTCACCCAGGACATCCCCAAAGCACACTCTCTCTGGCGCAAGGCCGGTGACCTGGGCGATGCACGCTCACTCGACTGGCTGGCGGAGGAATACCGTGACGGCAAAAACGTGACGAAGGACTTTGCCAAGGCCGAAGCCCTCTGGCATGAAGCCGCCAAGCTGGGACTGCCTGAGAGCCTGCGAGACATCGGCTTTGAGTATGACTCGGGCAAAAGCGTGCCTGAAGACCTCGTCAAAGCGAACAAGCTTTACCTTCAAGCGAGTGAAGCCGGGGATGCCGTCGGCTTTCGATACCTGGCCCACAACACCTGGCATGGCCGAGGCCGCCCCTCGGACAAATCCGGGGCGCTGAAACTCTATTACAAAGCCGGCGGCCTGCGCGATGGCTTTATTCTAATTCGCGTTCAAGATGAGGTTAATAATCCACGGCCAAGCACATATCCCTCGGATTCTAGCGTGATCGGTAGCCAAACGGGGCAGGCCTTCCTTGAGTTGGGATCGGACGCCTTCCATGC
>Ga0247837_1007286_pt1 | contig 14770 bp, 13 predicted proteins | sample LaCtaG_2_FD_187115 | JGI IMG/M metagenome (GOLD analysis project Ga0247837, IMG submission 187115) | Freshwater microbial communities from meromictic Lake La Cruz, Castile-La Mancha, Spain - LaCruzMarch2015_14.5m | ecosystem: Environmental > Aquatic > Freshwater > Lake | place: Spain: Castile-La...
TATAGACCTGGCCCAGTACGTGAATTGGCAGAGACACGAAGTCGCGGACAGTGCAGTTGAATATGGACAAGGCGCCCTTCACTTGCAGCACAAAGGCCTTAGAAATGTATGACCTCAACTCGATGTGCGATAGCGCCAAAGAGCCGTGCACAGATACGACTCCTCGCACTTCCAAGGTATTTTCGTTGCCTAGCAGAGTCACTGCGTTCTGAACAGTCCATTCAGGCAGCACAGTCTCGGAGTGGAGAACGATTGTCACTGTTTGAGACGAAGTGGATGTAAGTGCGAGTTCTAGAGAAGGAAAAGGAGCGCAGACGCTGCCTGGTGCAGGACTGACTGTCGTGCCTGAGTCCACATAGAAGGGAGCAGCCTCACTTCCATCTGAAGCAGGACAGGCGCAGGCCAGTGCACAGAGCAAGGTAAAGAGACGCATTTCAACCATATATTAATGCCTGGACTTGACTAGCATGCCGACTGTAGACGCCTTGAGGTGCAGTGTTCAAAGGCATGCATCAGTCACATTACTTAAGTCCTTATCGGACTATGTATTGAGATAGTAGTCGGTTTCTGCCTTCAGCGCTGATACATGCAAACTTTGTCGCTTGCGCACTCGTCTGGTAGGTAGAAAAACGACTGTTAAGGCTTCAAGACAGTCCTATCACTGACTTCTGTGAAATCCACCTCTTTTGTATTTACGCTCCTGTGAATTCTGGCCTTCATGGCAGGCAGTTGTTTGGTGGATGCTCTCAGGAACTCCAAACTGCCTTATTAACTTCAACTGCATCTTATACATTCATCAAGATATTTCCCTAACTGCTGTCTTGCAATTTTTCAACACAGGAAAAGTCCATTTCATGCAAGCAGGGTCTCGGTGGAAGGAAGTTAGGCCAAAGTGCTTGTGTATTTTTCAAACTTGAGCGCAGCATCCGCTCAAGCAGATTAAGTGGCCTTATTTCCTTGCAGAGTGAATTTCAAATAGACACTCCGCCTCCTGCCACTTGTCTATTGGAGCATAGTACTGGGCATAGAGAACTTGAGTGAAGTGGAGAGCGAAGGATTGTGACTTCGATGGTATGATGGCACGAGATACGCAATTTCTCTTAACGAAATGGATTAAAGAATTATTTTCTACAAATGCATGCACAGTCTCTAGCTTACCCTTGCAATGTTATACCACTTTGAAAGCGGAAATATTACATGACTAACGCATATCTCTGGGAACAATTTGATTAACTTCAGTCCCAACAGAAAACCAAAAGCACTCAGAACACTGCAAGAGACAACTTTAAGATACTTGAAAAGCCACATTTATAAAGAGTTAGCTGGTCGTACTAGTAACGACTCTGGAGGTTTCTGTTTAATTGACTGGGAAACGCTCCCATCAAGAGATTCGGGAAACATCACTCAGCTGACAGTGGTTGCATAGCTGTTGTCAGCCTAGTAGCTACCTTGTGGACGCTATGCTAGTGGTTATTAAGGCAGCTTATCTCGTGTTGTGTGGATGTGGGCGAGGGAAGAAGGCTACTGGTGCCAAGCTGCGGACTGTAATGCGACTTAGGATCATTTTTGCTTTCCTAGTCCTGTTATCAGTCCAGAATCTCACTGTTCCGCTCACTCGTGTCACTTCTCCGCTCCCTGAAGGGCCACTACGCCCTGCATCTCTGGCCACTTTGCAGACACTGCTGCCAGGACAAGTGCTTGAAAACCGCTCCAATGTAGGACCCACGTAGATGCAGTATCGAGGACGTCTCGACATCGGTACTCCACCTAAGGCCTTCAACCTGATATTCGATACAGGGTCGTCGTGGCTGTGGGTGACCAATGCTACGTGTGGCCGGCGGTGTCACCGAGTGGGCAGCACCTTTGAGGCACGCAACTCTTCCTCCTACGAAGCCAGGGGAGCCTTGATTTCACTGGAGTACGGCATGGGGTCCGCCACAGGCTACCTGGGAACTGAGAGTGTGGGGATTGCAAATGTCACAGTGCGAGGACAAGCATTGGTGATAGTGCACCGCAACTCCGGGTTCGATGGCATGCGCGCTGATGGACTGCTGGGGCTGGGCTTTAGCCAACTCGCAGAAAACAACCTGACTTTCGTAGACAACCTCTACCAGCAAGGCCGCATCCAAGCTCCGCTCTTTGCCATCTACCTGAGTGACAACAACTTCGGAGGAAACATACAAGAGTCTAACACCTCCTGCGTTACTTTCGGCTACTGGGAACTAGCCCGCTACTCCCGCAGTCCAGAATTCGTGTATCTGCCTGTCTACACCAACACAGGCTACTGGGCTGTGCCGCTCAAGACGGTGCGGCTGGGCGACAATGCAGTGGCAGGCAGTTCCTTCCTCGCCATCCTAGACACAGGCACGAGTCTGCTGATAGGTCCAGCAACGGAGGTACTGGCCATCTTCGAGTACTTCGTGGAGCGGTGGTCCTGTCAACTGCGAGGGTCGCTACTAGAGTGCCAGTGCGGAAACGACACTTTGCCAGAACTGGGGTTTGGCCTGGGGACTGAAGGCGCGGAGTTCATCCTGAAGCCAGAGTTCTACACCATACGACGCAATAGTAGCTGCATCCTCCTGTTCGATTCTTCGCAAGACACAGGACTTTGGATCCTCGGGGATGTCTTCCTTCGCGCCTTCTACACAGTCTTCGACATGAAAGAAGGACGTGTGGGTCTGGCGCCTACGCTCAGCAACCCGGTGCTCATTCAGCGCACAGCCACTTCCCTGCCGCTGGTGCTGCTTCTCCTGATGCTGCTGGCTCTGCTGTGCTTCATTGCAGGCGCTCTGCTGTGCTGTCATAAGCACTCCGCCCTCAGTCCCGAGCCATTGCTCAGATCTTTTAATCAGCCTTAAGGCCGTAGGCTAGTCGTTTGTGCCGCAGACGCCAGGCAGTGCACCACTCTTCTGACCCCATGCTAGAGGGGCCCAGACCTCCGAGATGCGCAGGAGTCCTGCTCACTAGCAACTTGTAATCAGCCAATGTGTAGGGCTCGAAAGTAAGGGTCAGGGAGGATTTACTTCGGTGTTGCAGCGGACCGAGTTGGTTCTTTTCTTGCACTGGCTTGGCTGCCACTGGCCAATAGGAGTTCTGCTTGTGGTGCTTTGCCTGCGGTATGGGCGGCAGAGTGACTGTCCTTAGAACTTCCTCTGATACACAAGCGGGCTTGGAGCTATCGATTGAGGGCTGTCCCCCCTTCGCTATTTTCCGTACTCGGTCCCTGAATTTGCGATCGAATTGATTTGAGACCATTGTTGCCTTCTGCATAATTTACAAGCCTAAAACGACGGATTTCGCGAACTATGGCTAGCTCAATTATCATTATCCTTTGAATCTTTTGTGAGGACTCTTCATATCACAGATAGCATGAGAATGAGTGCTGCGACTAACTACCGTACTCGTTTCTGCATTACCTGTCAGTTTATAACTGAAATGACAAAGCGAGCCTTGCTCCCAGGCACAGTGATTCAAGGAGGGAAGTACAAGATCTTCCGTAAGCTGGGCTCTGGCACCTTCGGGGAAGTGTACGAGGCCGCAGTTCTGCCTGAAGAGAAGACGCTAGTGGCGATCAAGGTAGCTTCGGCAGCGAGACACAATGAGCACGCTCTTAGAGAGCTGGAGATTCTCAGGGCACTGCAGAAGTCAGGCACTGGACTGGTTGTGGGTCTGCTCGACTCCTTCGAGATGGTAATTGAGGGGGAAAGTCGAGTCTGCATGGTGCTCGAAAAGTTGGACCAATCTCTACATCAGATCCTCACCAAGCGAAAAGAGGGCTTTTCACTCAGTGAAGTGGCAGTGCTGGGCAGCCAGCTGCTCACTGTGCTGCACCACTTCGACTCTGTCGGCCTGCTGCACCTCGACCTCAAGCCTGCCAACGTCCTCATCAATCTGCGCGACCACCAGCTCCGCATCGCTGACTTCGGCAGCGCCTGCTACCTGAGTCAGCAAACTCACAGTGTGGCGCAGACTGCTGCCTACCGCGCACCTGAGGTCACCTTGGGACTCCTGCCCTACTCACATGCAGCGGATATGTGGAGCTTAGGCTGCATTTTGGCAGAACTCTACTGTCGCTTTCGTGTGAAAGGCCCAGGCAGTCACCTGCATCAACTGGTGCGGTGCTTTGGTCTGCTCCCTGCTGATATGTTTGCCAGCGGACGGGCTGATTGCAGCTACAACGAACTTCGACTTCTCTCCGAGTTCTCACAAGAACAGCGCTGCTTTGACAGGCTGCGGGAAGCCTGGCGCACCAAGCCCAGAGATAAGTCTGCTGAGCTGTTTCCACTCTTCTGCAATCTACTCGCACACATCTTTCAGTTCCACCCAGAACAGCGCCTAGACGTGCAAGGAGCCCTGCAGCATTCTTTCTTTCGAGAGGCCTTGAAGATTTCACGAGAAGTGAACTTGGAGTTCACAGAGCCTCCTTGGCCGGCTCACCTCTTCCCTACCAGCAGCGGTGCTGGAGCAGTGCAAAGGAGGCCTCGAAGGAGCTCGGTTCGAGGACAAAAGCGCACAGCTGAGTCTACTCCCCCTTCCTCGGGCTCCAGCAGACACGGCACTGGCTCCTCACTCTTCTCCAGCGAGAGTGACCATACTCAGGACTAACTGTGGATTAGAGAGAGGTTGTGCGGTAAAGCCGCAACAGCACACGGTTGTCCCACACCACGCGCTGCACTCCCAGCTCCACCCAGTGGTTCGCACTGCTCAGCAGTTCCAGACGTTTCGCCACGTGCCGCTGCGCCTCTGCCCCTTCCAAACTGAGCAGTCCGAAGAACTCCCGTCCCTCTTGCTCACCCAGTAGCACTTCCACCACCTCGCCGTCACACAGACAGCGCAGCATTGCTCCAAAGTGCGGCTCCAAGCAGTCAGGCAGTCCTGGCTCCATGCCCAACAGCAAGCCCTTCAGTCGCACGTATCTCCGTGGAGAAAGCGGACTCAGCGCTTCCTTGCCTGCCCACAGAGGAATTTGGTCATCCAGACAATGAGTGACTAGGCGCTCCCGACCCTGCTCAAACGCCCATACCCGTTGCTGCAGCAAAGTCAAAGCTTCGTGAGTGATCAGGGCCATACCTGGCAAATCTGCACCTCTCAGTCTAGCCTGCACATCATGAAATGTCTCAGGAATAGGCACCACTGAGCTATACTGGTCAAGTCGCAGTGTCGCTTCTACTTTGACTTGGCGAGCCTTCGCCCAGCAGCCCTCTGTCAGTCCCTCAAAGTTAAAGTCGAAGCATTCGATACAGGCAAAGCCACTTTCGTCACAAAGCAGGATTGAACTCATGCCCGGAGGAAAGCCTTTGCACAGACGCACTACCTTCCCCACCACATCCACCTTCTTGTAGCGGTACTTGCTCAGCTGTCCTAGCCTCGGCACTGTCAGGTCGCTTCTACAGAGAGAATGCTGGGAAAACCACTCTCCCGCCCAGTTCCTCAGTGCCTCTCGCTGCAGCTTCACAGCCTCTGAATCCTTGAAGCCTGCTGACATGGCTTCTGGCTCTCCAGTGCCCAGGCGAAATATGCCCCAGCCACCTGAGTTCCTGTTGACCGACACCTGAGGCCGGCCTTGGTACAGAGCGAAGTTGACGCTTTGCAGGACCACAATATCTCCTAAAGCCCCGAATTGCGGCCGAAGAGGATCCTGCTTCTTTACGAATAAGTGCACACTCACACTTTCCCCGGCAAGTGAGGCATCCGCCAATTTGAGTCTCCACAGTCTGTCATTGCAAGTGTCTCGCTGCACCAAGTCCACAAGGACTCCGGCCAGGTCACAGCGCAGGCCCGGCTGCAATAAGGCCTGCTCCTGCGCTTCTTGCAGCGTCATGAGCCGCTCAGAGCTGAGTCCGAGAGCCACTGAACTGTCGTTCGGCGGGAAGTGGATGCAGCAGTCTGCAATGGCCAGGCCTTGCACAGTGGGCAGGTAGAAGTCTGCGTACTCTGCTGGCACCTTGCAGCGGAGGTAGGGACCCAGTGTGAGATGGGCGCCCACTTGAAACCTGCGGGCTGTCTGCGTCCAAGACTCGCCTTCCAGCCAGCAGTACAGGGCTTGGCCTGCAGAGTCTTGCAGTAACAAGCGGGTGAAGCTGTCTGAGAGTTCGGTGCGGGCCATAACCTCGGCCTGCAGCTTCTGCATCTCTAAGGCTGCCTCGCTGAATATCATTATTGGCGGGCTAGTCCCGTTCGTATGTAGGCGTCCCCATGCTCAGCACTCTTCTCGAATTCCTTCCGCCACTCACTAAAGCGCATCAGTTGCGCCTTCACTCTGTAGCTTTTCAGCATCAGCAGTTTCAAAGAGAGCACAGCCCGCACTCCCTCTTCCAGCCCGTCCTGCGCCCTCACCAGCACCACTGGACCCCTTTCCCCTACTGCGTTCACAAAGGTGCCATCAATTGGGAGCAGCAGTTCCGAGGCAGGAGAGGTGTGTCCAGGCACACAGCTCTCTATCTCCAATTCTCCACAGATGTAGGTGAAGGACCGGCAGAAGATGTCGTTTAAGTTGGCTGTGACGCTGGGTGATGCTTACGAGTCCAATTTCACGTCAAGTGGGTCAGAGTCGAGCTGAAAGGCGGGCAGGAACTGGGTGGCAGTGAGTTTGGGCAGAGTGGGGAAGTAGCTGCGATTGAACCAAAGCACTTGGGTGAGGCGCTCGTAGTCTCGAAAGGTGAGTTGGCCGGGGGAACTTAGGCGTGTCTGCAGCATACTGAGCAGTGCCCGCCACTCCTCGCCGTGCAGCGGCACCGTCTCCACTCTCACAGAGAGCTGTGCCAAAGCCCACATCACTTCCAGCAAGTGAGGAGTGTCCAAAGAAAGCTGCTTCACCTCAGTCTTTTGTGTCGCCAACTCAGGGAACAACGATGTCTTGGCCAGGGCAAACAGGGGCTGTGTGAGTGGGTCGACTGTCAGGTTGGTCTCCTGGCGCAGGTAGACGCGCAGCTGGTCAGCCAATTTCCGCACGAAGGAAGCTGACTTAAGCCCGCCCGCAGCCATGGCGCCTGCTGCAGTCACTAGGTCTGGCAGTGTGAGGTGAGGCATCATACGCACGACCTCCACACTCAGTAGTTCATAGTAATGAGCGGTGGAAATGCGAAACTGCGGTAGCAGACCCAGTATGAAGAGCAGGTCTGGAGCGCTGCAACTACGCAGGGAGGGCAGCAGTGCGCGCACACACTGTTCGGGCACACGCTGCACCTCTCTCGGTGGCTTCTGCTCCACGTAGATCAGGTAGATGCGCAGTGCTTGGGCTATTTCCGAGGGAGAGAGTGAGTGGAGTTTCCCTATAAACGCACTCAGTCCTTCCTCGAGCAGGTCTGGGGTCAGCCAGTGCTGACTGTGGGCTGTTTGCAGCAACATACCCAGGTCTTTCCCACTAAAGCTGCTCAAATGCTTCAGAAACAGAGGTTGCAGCAATTGCACCAGTTCATTCCGTGCAATCGGTAGGTTTCGCAGACTTTTAAGTGCAGTGGTGGTGGTGATAGCGTCAGCGAAGGGTAGTCGAGGTCTGAGTGCAGACACGAGGTCTTTGATGAGGGCTCTTGATTCGGGACTGGGACTGAGTTGGCTGCAGCTCAGCCGCAGAGCCTGACTGAGTAGGTGGGGAGAGGCTTCCAGCAGCGACCAATCTGCTCGCAAGCGAGTCCGCAGACACGTCTGCAGCTGAGCAGGCAAGTGAGACAAGCGACTCACCTGCACACATGTGTCGAGCAGCACTTCCAAAGTCATGTGTTGGTGCTGTTCAGCCACGTCCTGCAGCAGTCGTGTGTACCTCGCGTCCTGAGGCAGCGTAGTTTCCGTGAGTGCGTCGAAGAGAGTCTGCGGCTGGGAGGCAGGCAGACGTAGTCTTCGTAGTGTGTGCAGGAGCAGAGGAGCGCAGGCTTGGAAGCTGAACTGCGCACTGCTTTCCAGGTAGAGTTCCAGGGCTTGGCCAGCGTTGCGGCAGGCACGGAGAGCTTCTGGGAAGAAGCGGGGGTCGTTCACTGTCGCCACAGCTCTGAGAAGGGTCCTCAGCATTACTACACTAATAACACTTCCTACTCCGCACAGGCACTACACTTAGCTTCACTCCTCCCAACTACTAGACGACTCCGAGTCACTGAGCAGGACCAGCACCTTCTTGTTCCTTTGCCTTCTGCACTTGCTCACGTACTGCTTCAGTTCGTAGCACAGGTCTAATGGCAGCGTGTCCAGGTCGAACTCGAAGCGATTTCCAGCGCTTGGGCGCCGATGTCCTCGCACTAAGTCGGTTATGTGGGAAATATACTGGGGTGCGAGTGCGTGGATGTGGTTGGCAAGGGTCTGTTTCTGCTTGCGACTCATTGGCTTAAGCGATTTGATCTGTGTGTGCTCGAGTTTAATTGGTGGAGTAGCAGCCTCTATAAGGACAATAGGACTAGGAGGCCGTAATTGGTGCTCAGCAGTGACTTTCGCCTCTTCGTTCTGATAACTGTCCGGGCCTTCCAAGTCCACGTATTCCCTTAGGAACCCAGAACAGCGCTCAGTGAAGTGCAGAGAGTTGGCGTGTTCGGACATATCTACTAGAGCTGTGCACAGGTACTAGGGGCGTCCAAGCACTGGAGCAGTTGCAGAGCTCCTTGCAGCTGAGTGCACAGAGAGTCCACTGCTCCTACTCTCACCTCTATTCTGGTGAAAGCCTGTTTCATTGCTTCCAGTGTCGCTTCCACTTCCTTGCGCTTACCCTCCTTTCCGGTTCTGCCAGTAAGCAGGCGTGCATTGCCCTGCCTGTACTTCTCTTGTCTTCGAGCCAATGCAGTCCATTCCCCTCTGTGCTGTTTGTGCAGGAGGTACCAGGCTTCTATGAGTTGGGCTGCCAGACGAGTTCGACGCAGAGTACGGAAGGCGCTTTCTTCCGGCCTTGCAACCTGAATGGTTCTGTTGATTATGTAAATCATCATAGAAAACAGTCCCATGCCCCAAACTTCGATGACGATACTGGTGTAGCGGCCCAGCTGCGTGCAGGGGTAGAAGTCCCCGAAAGCAATAGTCGTCATAGCCACAAAGGTGAAGTAGACTGAGTTCGCATAATCCGAAAAGTCCTTTCGGCAGAAGGGCACATAGGGACGCTCAAACAGACGGATAAGCTGGGAAGCCAGTAGAGCGGTAGGCAAAGCTAGCACTATCAACAGGGTCATAGGCCGGGCTTGAGCGAGAGCACGCAACGTAAAGCGCATATTTGCCTTCACACCGTACTGCTTGCAAGCTTGCTTGGCGTGTCCGTCCATGTAAGGAGACATGTTCACAAAGGCTCGCAGGATGAAGAAAAAGCGAAGGAACATAAAAGCGTAGAGCACCTCTGAACCTGTGTAGCACACATCACGTCGCTTGAATGTGTAGGACGACGGTCTGATGTGTCGCTCATCCACATACACTTCACCTTCCACATAAGGGTAGGGGAAGAGGCACAGCAGGAAGGCTTCCAGCCCTAGACGTCCCAGAGTCCCCAGCACTCCCTTCACTCCGAACTTGTGGATGCTCCATAGGTACTTGGCTTGGTGTCGCAGGCCTAGAAACACCAGTGCTGCCGTGCTCAGCATCAGATCTATCCAGCGCAGTGTGTGGCCAGTATGAGTCTGCATACAGTTGTTTTCACTGCGAAGACTAGAATAACTCAGTTCGTAGTCGAGAGTCGCAACAGCCCAGCCCGCCACTGCAAAAAGAGCAGACACAGTCTCACACAGGCGCCAACTCTGCAGACGCAAGTGATGAAACTGCCTCCTTCTCCGCACAGGCCTTGTCAGCTGCTCCACTGAGAAGAACTCCATGCAATATGAGAAGAGCCCAAGGGAAACAAAGCAGCTACCTACGCATCATCCAAAGCCCGCGTCTGGGCAGTCAGAGGGCCAGTCTCAGTGCACCAGTCACTCCCAAGCCTGCACACACTCGCGCTATTTCCGACTGCACTAACTTCATGCGCTTCGGAACGCCTGCTGACACAATAGTGCACGTCCCCACTTTGATTGCCAGACTCAACAGCAGAGCAAAGCGAGACCTGACTCGAAGTCTGTACAAGTTCGAGTCACTGCTGCACCCCCACCAGCCTGTAGGCGAGGTGCCGGTCCTTGAGAATAAACAAGAACTGCTCAACACTATCAGTTCTGTAGTGCTACCCATCAAGAGCTTCAATCAGGTGCCGAGGTCCAGACTCACCTTCTGCATCAGTCCAAAGGACCTGTCGGAATCCGCCCGTATTCGCATGGATATCAAGCGAAGAATGAAGCAGGAGACCTCGCCTATTGCCTCTCTGCCTCTTGGTATCGATGCCGAGCGCTCCAAAGACAACTTCCTCGTGTCAGTCCGCCAAATCCAGCAGTTCTCCACCGCTGCTCTGGACGCCCTCAAGCGCAGTCAGCAAGACTCTCAATTGGACCCTCAGCGGGTGTCAGAGTTCCTCGAGGCAGCCAAGCAGGGCGACACTACAAGTGTGGCCCAGGCTTTAACTCTCGAAAAGCGACTCATCCTTTCCAAAGACTCAATCGGACAAAGCGCACTGCACTGGGCTGCCAAGCGCAACGACTTGCCAATGGTGAAGTTGCTGAAGGCTGCAGGGAGCGATTTGAATGCGGTGGACATGGCTCTGAGGACGCCTTTGATGTTGGCAGTGAGGAAGGACTATGCAGACGTGGTGCAGTTCCTGCTGGAAGCTGGGGCTAGCAAGACAGTCAAGTCACTCACTGGCGCTACAGCCGCTCACATGGCGAAAGAAGGAAGCTTGTCACAGGCTTTGCTCAGTCGCAGATTTGTCAGCGCGCAGGCGGTAGTGTGTGCCTTGCTGGATCCTACACGCCGCAGAACTATCAGGAGAACTAGTGAAATTCAGCCAACAGCCTAGTGCTACCTGATCTAATAGAACTCTGTGCTGTACACAGCTCTCTTCCCGCCTCCCATATTGCCTTTCAAGTCTATGAGCCGTGCCCCCTCCCGTCCCACTCACTCTCTGCCCTCACGATTCTCGGCAGAGTCCCGCAGCTCCCTGGCACCTGCTACAGGCAGTCAGCCCTTCAAACGAACTAGACAGACACTCAATGGAGATTTCGAACAGAGTTGGAAACGGACCAAGTGGGAAAGCAGTTCCGAAAGTGAGGAACTGGACCCAGCCAGCAGCTCAGAAGAGGAGCAAAACGACCCTTTCGACCTCGAGGCCTACCTGCGCTTTCGCAAGTCAATGGAGGAAGCAGCGACAGGCGAAACTACAGAAGAGCGATCCTCTGTGTGCAGTGAAACCGGCCACCAGGTCTAACCCTTAGTCCAACGTACAATGGCGAACAATTGAATTAATTCCCCAATGTCTGCTGTGAAGACTACAAGGTCAGTGGGAGCCATGCCACTGTTTGAGGAAGAGTCCGTCATGCTGGATAACCCCAACCTGCCCATTAACGTCCCTGCTGACTTGCTACCGAAGTATAGAGAGATGTGGAAGACGGATAAGCAATGTCTAATGTGTGGAGTAGGCTTTGGACTGACGCAGCACAAGTACAGGTGCAAGTTCTGCTACCGAGGGGTGTGTGCGAAGTGCTCCAAACACCTCTTCTTGCACCCGGAACTGCAGATGCCCAAGCGCTGCTGCAATCGCTGCTTCCGTAGGTTCATCAGCTCCACGCTCAGAGACGAAATCGACACCAAGATCTACGAACAAAGCGGGAAGATATCAGTGATCGAGGACCTGCTTACGTGTGAAAGGAGGAACAGGCAGGACATCTGCGAGCGAGTGAGAGATTTGGAGGGGGAGTACAGGCGAATGAGGCTGAAAATCACTCAGAGAGATGTGCAGTTTGAGAAGGAAATCGAAAGTCGAGTGCGGAAAATCGAGGAAATGAGGAAAGTCAGAGAAAAACTGAGCGAAAAGAAAGAAAAAGTGGAGAAGGAATTGGAAAATACGCGCAAACGCACTATATTGGTCCTTCAAGAGAAAAACGAACACGAAACAGCCCTAAGCCAGTCCTCAGACCACACCAAATCTCTCAAATCCGACCTAAGTCGCTTGCAAGAAGAGGCCTGCCGCCTTACCCACTGCCTCTCTCCCTTCAAATCCGTCCCAACTCCAGGCAACAACGACAGAGAAACCGAAACTTCGGCTGGAGACTCTTTCCTAATGGATAAAGAGAACTACGAGCTGAAAGGGATATGTGAGGAAGAGGCAGGCACTGGGGACTTGGAGCGGGAACTGCTGTTTCTGCAGGCTGAAAACAAACTGCTGAAGGGGACGAGGCCGATTCAGTTGGGGAGGACGCCTCGGCCTTTGGCGGAAACGCAGGAAATGGCAGTGCGGGCGCAGGCCGAGCGCAACTGCTGTACCTTATTTTAGCCTAAAGCTACCCTAGGCAAGTATTTACAAGTGATAACCAGAAAAATCACCTTGCTCCTTGTCTGAGCCGCAGTCCTCTCGGCCTGCACTGCCCTCTGAGGAGGAAGTGCTGTCCAGTGACTCCAGCGCGCACTCTCTTCTGATGCGAGTTTCCTGCCTATCCTCTACCTTGATGCGGTCAATGGTGGTAAAAAGGCACATCTCCAGTCTGCGCAGGTCAGCGTTACTTAGGCAGTCTATATAGTCGCCATAGAGCACCATACGGAGATGTCTGTTGGCCTGGTTGCGCTCGCGGCTCACAGTGGAGATTTGGGCTTTAAAGCGGCGCTGGGTGAAAAGTACATATCGCTGAGAGAGAGACTTGAGGGAGTTGAGAGCGGCTTGATGCCGAGCTTGCAGAGCCAGCAGACTCGCATGTAGAGAGTGAATATAGGACTGGGAACATCTCAGTGCAGTCTGCAGCGCGCACAGGTGTATATCCGGCAGGTCAGTCGTGCTAGTTGCCTGTTCCTTCCTAGTCCTCGGAACAGGCACTATTTCCGTAGTCAGGACCGGCTCTACCTCCAAAGCCACTGCTCGACGTATCGTTATTCGCATCAGCTCTTCCCTCAGCTTCTCCACTTCTTCAGCACTGGAGTCCAATTCACAGACTTCTTCGTAGGTGTCCGCCACCACTTCATTAGCGATGCATCTGGCCTTGGCTCCGAACCTCAGTGTGCTGAGCGTCATGTCGAAGTGACTGAGAGTGGGCACGGCTGTGCACACGATTGCGGTCCGTGCAGACCCGCCCAGTGCTGACCGCAGTATTTTTGTCAGTGCGGAGTTGCGATAAGGAACGTGTGCAATGGGTCCAGCCTCCGACAACTTCGCAATAACTTGACACAAATAGAATAAGCTCCGGTTGATATGTCGACTTTCACTCGCCAGTTCCTCAGACGCTTCTTTGAATAAGGAAAGGCGCTCGCTACCCGCTAAGTCCACGAAGTGAAGAGTGCTGTTGGTCACTTTGCACACGCCTGCGAGTCGCTCGGTAGTGCGGATTGCCACTTTCAGGATGTGGTGGGCGCGGGAACTGTGATGGTTTAGCTTGGTCGCTGCATAGTGACGACGACGTTCTCCTAGGTCCAGCAGAGAAGTGACGTCTTCCAGACTTTGGACTGGCACTTCGCTTAAGTTGTGGATGAAGAAGCCTCGCTCTGGGTCTTCCTTCACCTTCAGTGGCAGCTTGGCTGTTTGCAGCAAGTCGAAGACCTGTTCGTTATAGAGCTCAAACAGGGCGCAGGACACCTCCTCCCCCTTCAGTTCCTCCACCAAGTCCTTCAGTGCGAAATGCACCAAGCCCTGCACTCCCTCACCCCCACTCATTAGATAGGACTTCCCACTGCCTGTTTGTCCGTAGGCCAGCACAGACCCGCTGAAGCCGAATCTGCAGCTTTGCACTATACTGCGGACCAGTCTGCCGTACACTGCCTCGTTTTCTGCCTCCGGTCCAAAGCAGTGGTCGAATTGGAAGGAAGTGGCGGCTCCGGCTGCAAGCTGCTTGGCCTCCAGCAGCTTCTGACGCTGGGTGTCACAGAGATACATGGATTGGTCGGTCCAGGACCACACTACTGAGGCCGGGTCTGAGGGGCGCAGGCGCAGTGCCACTTGGATCTTCTCCGAACGCGACATTTCTTTACCACGGAAATCCCTCAAATCGCTTCACCGAGCGCTTAAACCGAGACAATCCCTTAGTACAAAAAGACACTAGATTGAATAAAGCGCAGATGTGTGCTTGAGGGAAATGCATAAGTTAATATGCGGATGACAGGGAAAAGGACAAGCAAGTAGGCAGTTCACAGCTGGAATTTAGCATAAATGCACCCGATTGCCTCCCACATAGTAACCTCAAAAGTGGGTAATGACTAATACAATCTGCCATGGACCGAGGACAAACAGCCACAGTCTTCCTTAACGGCAACCTAGCCCTCCGCTGCAGAGTCAGTCTGCAGTCCCACTCTTCCACCCGGGATATCATCCAAGACTGCATCGATCACTTCGACTTGCCGTCTGTGGGGAAGTACAAACTGTTCGACCCACAAGGCGGAGAAGTGGACAACGACGACATTGAATACCTCAACGCTGACGAGCCACTGTTCCTTTCCAAAGGCGAAGCCTTCATCAAAAGCAATAGTCTGGCCCTGTACCAAGAGCTGAGCACCCTCGGCAAGGGCGGCTTCGGCACAGTCAAGCTGTACCAACACGTCCTGTCCAAGACGAAGTACGCCATCAAATTCGTCAATATCGCCAAAATCGACTCCGCCTCCGAACTGAACCGAATCTTCAAAGAAATCGAGACCCTGCGCTCCCTCACCCACCCCAACATCGTCAAAGTCGAGGACTCCTTCACGCTTGACCGCCACCTCTGCTTCGTTATGGAGTACTGCTCGGGTGGGGAACTGCGCAAGTATGTGGAAA
>Ga0247837_1007289_pt1 | contig 14766 bp, 10 predicted proteins | sample LaCtaG_2_FD_187115 | JGI IMG/M metagenome (GOLD analysis project Ga0247837, IMG submission 187115) | Freshwater microbial communities from meromictic Lake La Cruz, Castile-La Mancha, Spain - LaCruzMarch2015_14.5m | ecosystem: Environmental > Aquatic > Freshwater > Lake | place: Spain: Castile-La...
AATGAACGTGTGATGCCAAAGCTGCGTCGCCACGACCGCCGCGAGTCCCATTTCCACCGAGAGACGCGGCAGCGAACCAACACGCAACTCACGAAATGCCTTCCGCCAGTGCCGCACCTGAGCGACATCGAAGTATCCGGTGCGTCGCAATGATTCCTCGCTGAGCAGTTCACTGACAAACTTCGGCTCAGGATCAATGTGGAAGCTGTCCAGCGGCGCGCGGAAGATGACCTTGTGCCTGCGGGCGATCTCCTTCGGCAACCAACGCTCCGCGACGAGACGCAGCAGATGCTTGTCGCGAAAACCGTTCAGCTTCCATCGCGGATGCAGCTTCGCGGTGAAGTCGAACACGTCTTCATCGAGAAACGGATAGCGCACCTCGACGGACGAGTGCATCGCCACGCGATCCCCCTTCGCTTGCAGCAAGTGCCCGGCCAGCGTGACTCGCGCGCCTACCCACAGACTGCGATTTAGTGGACTCCAACGCTTGGCACGCTCCAAATCGATGCCAAGACCTTCCCAGGGGCGCGCTTCAGCCAGCACCTCGCGCATCGGCTCGCCGTAGAAGCGCAGCTTGGATAGCGCCAGCACGCCGTAGCTGTCGATCCACGCATTCGGGCCACCGACGGCATCTTCCCACTTCTTCCGGCTCGTGGCGGGATAGTGCGGCACTTTGCTGAGCCGGAGAAAGGCACGCCGCGCCATGTCGCTCAATCGCAGGCCAGGAATGACATCCATCGCACCGAAGATCTTCGCGATTTTGTACCAAGGATAACCTGCCAGCCACTCGTCCGCGCCTTCACCCGTGAGCACCACTTTTTGACCGTTGGCATGAACCCGCCGCGCTAGCATGAGCAGAGCCGCGCAGGAGGTATCAATCACCGGTGCCTCGGCGGCCTGGATGAGCTGCGGATACATGTCCAGCGCATCGCTGGCGCGAAACTCCTGCACGATGGGGGCCTTCGTGCCGATGTATTTGGCCGTGCTATTCGCGGCGCTGAGTTCATCAAGCTTCGGATCGTCCACGCGGATCGTGTAGGTGTTGATGGCGGTGCCTTTGAGCTTGCATGCCATCGCCACGATCATGCTGGAGTCCAGTCCTCCAGAGAGATAAGCACCCACCGGCACATCCGCACGCAGCCGCTTGTCCACGGCCTTCAGCAGGACATCCTCAAACTCATCCACCAGCTTGCGCGGGTCAGCTTGAGGGTCTTCATCTCCTTGATTCGGGAAATCCATCGTCCAGTAGGCACGCTCTTGGATCGGCTCCGCATCCCCCGGCGTGATCTGCAAATAGTGCCCCGCAGGCAGAAGTCGGATGCCTTCAAAGCACGTCACCGGCCCCGGCATCGCGCCAAAGGTGAAGATGTGATCCAGTCCGCGCAGATTCGCCCTTGCCTCCACCATGCCCGAAGCCAGCAATCCTTTGATCTCCGAAGCGAACAGCAGCCAGTCACCCTGCCGCGTCCAGTAAAGCGGAGTGATGCCAAAGCGATCCCTCCCCAGCGTGAGCTGATGACGATGCACATCATACAAAGCGACAGCGAACTGACCACGCATCCGCTCAAACATGCCTTCACGGCTTTCCTCCCACAGATGCGGGATGATCTCCGTGTCGCAGTGCGTGTGCAGATGATGCCCGCGCCCGACCAACTCGGCACGCTTCTCCTGGAAATCAAAGAACTCGCCATTGAAGACCGTGAACGCACTCTGGTCCTCATTGCACATCGGCTGCTGCCCATCCGCCAAACCAACCACGCTCAATCGCCGCGAAGCCAACGCGATCCCCGGCCTGTGCAGAAAACCTTCCTCATCCGGCCCACGATGAATCAGCGCCCGAGCCATCCGCTCGACCACACCATCGGACACCGTTCGCCTGCCGGCCAGGTCCATCACGCCAGCAATGCCACACATAGTGGTCTGCTATCGTCTGCTTCGGCGCTCAGAGGCAATACTTATCTGCCCAGGTAGGGTTACACCCCATTACCTCAACGCCGCAGTGCCAGCACCAGTTCATTCATCTTCTGGCGCAGCATTTCCGCATCAGGCTCGGCAAACGGCGTGTCCAGCGCCGCCACCGCGTTGCTGTTGCTGCTCGTGCCGCTGATGGCGCTGCTGAGTTGAGCATTCGTCACCTCGCCGGGCGGACCTTGCGGACCAGAACTGCCTTCGTTGCCGTTTTGTCCTCGTGGTATGCCAAACTGGAAGCGCACATTGCTGCCATCGAAACTCGTTCGCACCGTGGCATTGTCACCAGGATTCAACGTGCTCACGCCTTCGACGACGAAGTTCGTGAACGGTGCTCCCGGTGGGCCTTGACTGCCATCGCTGCCGTTGCCTCCGGGCTGGCCTTGGAGGCCGTCGTTGCCGCGTGGGATGTCGAAGGTGAAGTGCAGGGTGTTTCCAGACACACTCACGGTGGCATTCGCGGGGTTGCCGGGTTCCACAGTGTTCACGCCGTCCACCTGCGCGGCGGAGACGGTGAGGATGGCATCAATGATGGCTTTCAGTCCATTGAGCTGACTGCGCATCTGCACGGCATCCAGTGGGGTGCCTTCTTGGGGGAGATTGGGGTCGAATGACATAAGGTGGTCCGCTCAGTCCCTGAGCGGTGGGATGGGGGCTTAGGGCTGGCTGGCGACGGTTCAGGCTTGGCGGGCAACCGTCCGGGGCTTGGCCGCAAGGTCCAAAGGGCGGTTCGCGAGGGATTTTGCCTTGCGCGCAAGGCTCGGAGGCTGGCGGTCCGACGCTTTTTGGCCTGTCCGCAACGGTTGGAGGCTGGCGTGCGAGGCTCAGAGGCTGGCGCACGCGCCTTTGAGGCTGGCGGGCCAAGGGTCCACAGGTGGCGTGCGAGGGGTTGGACCTCGCACACCGCAGTCAGAGCCTTGCGCTCGCCGAGGTGTTACGGTGCAGGCGGGGCTGGAGGCGGAGCCTTCGGACCACGGGCGAAGCGGGCACCCATCTGGGCCTTGAGCGCGTCCAGACCACCACCGGCACCGATGGCTTTCAGGATGCCATACAGCGTCAGGCTGAAGACCATGATGTCGCTACCCGTGGCGACTTCGGAGTCATCCGCTTTTTCGGTGATCGCAGTGAGGCGAGCGAGGCGTGGACGCAGCTTGTCGAGCGCGGCTAGGTCGGCCTCCTCGGCGGCCAGATCAGCGGCGGTATCCGTGGGCAACTTGCCCGCATTTTGGCGTCCGGTGACGAGTGCTTGGCGGCAAAAAGCTTCGCTTTTGTCGCCCATCTTGGTGAGTCGGCTGCGCTGCTCCACGGTGAGGTCGAGCAGCTTGGCTCCGAGTTTATCTTCGAGGGTGGTGAGGGCAGCATCAATCGCGGTCCAGTCCGCGTCTGAGATGTCCAGTGCGATGAGGTCTTGTGTCATGGTTGTGTGGCTTGTGTTGGCCGTGCCATTCCATAGCGCCCCTGGCGTGGAAGAATTCCACACCACTCCTGAGTTCCATGTCAACGGTTCCGGCATGGGACCAGATTTTGCCGGAACAGGGGCCGTTTTGGCAATGGTTTTTTTCGGCGGAAGCGCGCCCACCTGTCAGCCACCGCAGCAAATGTTCCTGTTGCCACTCATACCGATAACCGCTTTCCTCATCTTCTCACTGACCCTCATGAACCAGCTCATTTACGTCGAAACCAGCATCCCGAGCTTCTACTTCGAGACTCGGCCTGGAGCGCAAATTCAGGCTCGTCGTGAATGGACTCGCGAATGGTGGGATCTGGCAAAGTGGCAGGACGAGTTAGTCTCCTCGCTTTGGGTGGTTCGAGAACTCGAAGAAACACCGGAGCCGAAACGCTCGGAATGCCTGGAGCTGATGGACGCACTTCGGCTGCTGCAATCAGCTCCTGAGATCGATGAGATGGTCGAGCACTACATTGCCCATAAAGTGATGCCTGCGGATGCTGACGGAGATGCCCGCCACTTGGCAGTCGCCACGTTTTGGAAGTGTGATATTCTGGCCTCGTGGAACTGCAAGCACATCGCCAATGCCAACAAGACCGATCACATCCGCCATGTGAACGAGGGGCTTGGCTTTGCTACGCCAAAGCTCATCACACCGTATCACCTGCTAGAGTCAGGAGTTGACCCATGAAAACCGCATCCACACCACCGCACACCGATACAGATGACCTCGAATGGCTCCGCGACATCAGGCGCAAGCTCACCTCCGAGTTCGGTCACGACCAGAAGAAGCTCGGCGACGCCCTCCGAGAGCGGGAAAAGCAGATGGGAGATCGCATTGTTCGTTCCCAGGCTAGGCTGGTTCCTGCCAAGCCCTGAGCCATACTCGCCAGCGGCCAGCGCCCCAACGCCATGGCCCTCGTCATCAACACGCCGTCCGGAAAGAAATCGCGCGAAGACGACTTGAAGATTCGCACCGCCGCGATTCTGATTGGATCGGTGGGACTTGAACTCACATTGACTCCGGCTTCACCGGCGCACACCCGAACTCACAAATCAAATCACAATCAGAATGTAGTTTATGATAACCAAATATCGTCAAATACGGCTTTGCGTTTGCGGAGCTGCACTACTTGCAACAATCGGGGGAAGCTTCCTATGGGCGGAGCCAGTTTCCACAGGATCCCCTTCTGACCGGAAGCCATCCCCACGCATTCGACCACTTCTCAACTCTTTCACCGGAGTCGAATTGGGGGGCTACCGCTCGGTTGAAGTTTATCAGGCATACGATACAGATCCGCAATCAATCGGGAGATCAGGTGGAGTGACCTTGTATTTTTATCGACCGATATATTGTTTTGTCCAAACTCCGACAGCAATCATAACGGACATTAAGCCCGAGACTAGAATTCCTGATATCGTTCATAGGGTGTCGAGGACCGGTCCGGAAACCGTTCGTGTCGGCTTTAAACTTCGACTGCAGGATCCAAAGATCGAAGATGCTGTGCGGTTTGCAATTACTGCAAGACAGCTTGGGAGTGGCGATTTAGTCGATCCTACAAAGGCGGCAGCCCATAGGATTTACCCTTGGCCAACTGAGTCAGTGGTATTGCGCCTTCAAAATGATGGAACCGGAGAGTTTTTAGGGCAGGGTGAAATCAAAACTTTGGCAGGAGCGAGTGCATCAGGCATTCCCATTTACGTCGACATGACGAGAACCGCTTGGGACACATTTCTCAATCATCACGCAAGCGGATCTATTTCGGCACATATTGTAACCTTGTTCTTGAATGAGCAAGGTTCTGTTGGAGGGCAGGTGAGGTCTGACTTTAATGTCGCTCTCCGGGAAAAGATTGGGAGCGCATATGCCGCTCAACAACTTGATGAAAGCGGGTATTTGATGCATGACGACGCAGAATCAATCGCCCGGGAGGTAGCCGTTGGTATCCAATATCAAATTGGGACAAATGATCGAACGCTGCTTCCAGACTTATACGGATTTGCGAGAGAATCTGTTTTGAAAAGGCTGTTTACGGAGAACCCGATCTCCAAGTGGGATCAATTACAGACTGACCCGAAGATTCAGGAGAAGATGCACATGTTTCTAGAACCGAAACTGCGCAAAGTGGTGGACGATTTAGAGAACGATGAGAATTTCAAGAACTCTATCGACAGCGAAAAATTGACAGTAACCAAGGTGGAGGGAAGCACCGGATTTAAGATTCCGTTCCTAGCAGATGCGAAAGCGGAAGCCTCGCGCGACTCGAGCGATAAACTCGTGCGAAAGCTTGAAAACGAAGCAAAGGTGAAATTTAAGAAGTCGATTACCGGTGAATACTATATAGTGGATTCGGCTCATGTTTTGCGCCTGCGAGAGAACTGGAAACAGATTACTCAGAGCGAGACGACCGTTGTGTCCGTGTCAGGCACTCCCGAACAAGGGGTCCAGACGGAAGCCGGTTTCCCAACTCTCTTTACGGAAAGCGAATACAGAAAGGCGCTTGCTGAGTCGGCCAAGCAGGCTGACTCGTATTTTGCTCAACTGTTTCAACGGGACAACAATATAGCTGAATCAAGTCGATCCATTGAGAAATTGAAAATCGAATTGGAAGCAGAGAAACAATCTGTGGCACGGCTCGGGAGACTACTCGACGAAAAAATTCGAGAGGCGGAAGATAAAGCACGAGGGGATGCTGTTCGGAATGCAAGAATCGCCGCTGCAAATGCGAACGGTAACTTTTTCCGGATTGTCCAGCCCGGCGTCGGTTACGATAAAATCTGGTGGGTTGAGAATGGACTTCGAAGGTGGGTAGTTGATCATTACACGCTAACGAAATTGGGGCTGACTGGAACAAACGATGGCAGAATCGCTAAAAATGAATTTGGGCACCTTTTGCCCGAAGGCCCGGAAATCAGTATCAAGCCGCCTCCACGTAATGATGTCGACATCGACCGTCCGCGCTTTGGTGGACGAAACTGATTGAGTGCCCAAGCGGAGACGCGGAAAGCGGGTCAGTCGTCATCTTTTGACAAAAACCAAGCACCACGACCCCGAATCCGAGCGGACGGAAGCATTGTGTCTATCGAAACCCCGCAAGGTAGAAGCAGCAGGGGCACCCTGAGCAGGCCCCGGCTGAGGCCGTGGAGAGCTTGGGCTTCGTAGGCTGACTCAGAAGGGCCCGGTGGAGTTCATCCGCCTCGTGGAGCGCGGGGAGAATGCATCGGAGTTGATGGAGCATGGTTGATAGTTGATGGCCTGAGAAGCAGCATTCCACAATCAGGCTATCAACGATCATCCCTCTACTATCTACTATCATCTTCCCTCCAAAACTAATCCCCCACGCCCGCCTACGCCTTGACCGCCGCCCGCTTTCCAGCCGCCTTCGCTCAGCCCCGCTTCTGACCTCGCCCCCTGAAAACAAAAAAGCCACACGTATAGGAGCCTTTTGGACTCTCACGGCGCGGGGCCGAGTTTCGCGTGCATCTGACCAAAGATGCCCATGTGAAGGTCGCCAGTAAAGTTTAATTTCGTGTTACGTCCGAGGATCGATGACGCGCCAACGGCGCCCATTCGTAATCGCGATACAAATCCATCAAGCAGCCTATTGTTGGGCCTGGAGTCCGTAGGTGCACCCGTGGTCGGGCAACCGAACCAATCTTTGATCCTGCCGATGGATTCCCGGCAGATGCCACTCTCACGAGGTTGTGGCGGTCCTTGTGCGGCTTTTGACTCTAGCAGCGTTCATCTGGCTCAAGACAGCGGGACTATCTGTGCCAAGCTCCGGGGCGTGAAACCTTTCCTTGCCACAATCTTCCTCGCTGCCACCGCTTTCAGCGCAGACACCGACAGCAAAACACTGCGTGTTTTCATCTTTGCGGGCCAATCGAACATGGTGGGCACGCACTCGAGGGTGAAGGACATCCACCGCTTTCCGCCGTTTGCGGGGCTGGATCAGCCGCAGAAGGACGTTTTGTTCTCCTACAAGCTCGGGCGGGAGAACATGGAGACCTCGGAGGGCTGGATTCCGATGCAGCCGACGCGTGATTACTTCGGGCCGGAGCTGAGCTTTGCCAAAAAAGTGTCGCAGAGCATCGAGGCACCCATCGCGGTCATCAAAGTGGCCTCGGGTGGCACGACGCTGGGCAAGGACTGGAATCCGGACATGCCGGACGGCTTCAAACTCTACCCGCTGGCGCTTGAGCATGTGCGTGCGTCGCTGGCCGAGCTGGAGCGAAAGAAGATCGCGTATCGCATCGAGGGCTTCGTGTGGCATCAGGGGGAGAACGACATGTTCGACAAGGCCTTCAAACCGACCTACGCGGCGAACTTGAAGAACTTCATCGCGTGCTGGCGTCGCGATCTGAAGCTGCCGAACCTGCGCTTCTACCTCGGCGAGCTTTGCACGAAGACGATCTGGGGCATGGACAACCGCGACAACATGCTCGCCATCCGCACGGCGCAAAAAGCCGTCGCAGACGCTGATCCACTCGTGGACTATGTGCCCACCAATCACGACGCGGTGGAGATCGGCGGCGAGGCGGGCCTGCACTATCACTACGGCACGCTGGGGCAGCTCGAGCACGGCGTGAATCATGCGGACGCGTATCTGCGGACGCTCGGCATCGAAACCGGTCGCGACAGGCCACTCAAAACCTGGCCTTATGCCAAAGGCAGCTCGGTAAAACTCTTCGTCCTCGCCGGACATCGAAACATGGAGGGCGAACGTGCCTTCCAACAAGAACTCGGTGCCGCAGCGAGCGATGATGCGCAAATCGCCTTCAAATACAGCCTCGGTAGCGGTTTCAAGAACTCGAAGGGCTGGGAGCCGCTCGGGCCAGCAGGCGCTTACGACACGTTTGGGCCGGAGTTGACCTTCGCGAAGACCTTGCGAGCCACGGAGAAGGGCAACATCGCCATCGCGAAGTTCACGCACAGCGGCACGCAGATGAACGACTGGACGCCCGAAGGCACGACGGCCAAGGACATGCATGTTTACCCGGCGTTCATCGCCTTCATCCGCAGCGCGATGCAGGAACTAAAGAACCAAGGCTACAGCGTGGAGCTGGCGGGCATCTTTTATCACGCAGGCGAGAATGACATGGCCTTTGGCCCCTATCGCAGACAAGCCGCGAAGTGGCTGCAATCGACCGTGGCGCAAAGTCGCGTGGATTTGGCAATGCCGTCACTGAAGTGGTTCGTGAGCCAACAACTGCCGCCAGATCAAAAAGGACTCAATCAGATCGACATCACCTCCGATCTCGCGGCCCTCGCTGCGGCTGATAAAGCAATCATACACATCAAAGCCTTCGATTTGCCGCCGCAGCCCGAGAAGCTCGTGCTCGACACCGCAGGCGTGTTGAAGCTGGGCGAGTTACTTGCACAAAGCTACAAGCAGCAACCATAGTCGAGCCATCCGACCACCATTCTTCTGTCTATCCTCATCTCATGAAACGCAGATACTTTCTTCAAACCGCCGCCGCAGTCGCAGGCAGCACTGTTCCTCATTTCGCCATCGGCAAGCCAGGGAAGTCGGCGAATGGGAAACTCAATATCGCCTTCATCGGCTCGGGCGGGTGGATCGCTCAGCAGCCCTACAAGCAAGGGTGCGCGGAGGAAAACTTGGTCGCCTTCTGCGATGTGGACCGCGATCATTGCGCGGAGAACATGAAGGCCTGGCGCACCAGCCAGCCGTTCTTCGAGGATTTCCGCGTGATGCTCGACAAGATGCACAAGGAGATCGACGCTGTGGTTGTTTCCACGCCTGATCACACTCACTTTGCCGCCACGCAGATGGCGATGGAGCGCGGCATTCATGTTTACACGCAGAAGCCGCTGGCGCACAACCTCTGGCAGTGTCGTACGCTGGCCGCGTCAAAGGAACGCTACAAGGTCATCACGCAGATGGGCAATCAAGGCCACGCGGATGATGGCATTCGGAACTCGGTGGAAGCGGTGCGTGCAGGCGTGATTGGTGATATATCGCAGGTGTTCTGCCGCAACAGCGGGCCTGAGATGGGCGGAACACACTTTGGCAATCCTGCCACGATGCCGCCACCTTCCTCAGCAGTGCCGGATGGATTGGCCTGGGACCTGTGGCTCGGGCCGACGGCGAAACGTGATTTTTATCGCGACTATCTTCCGCAGAAGTGGCGTGCCTTTTATGACTTCGGTTCTGGCATGCTCGGCGACTTCGGTTGCCACACATTCGACACGCCCGTGTGGGCGCTCGATCTCGACCAGCCCACCGTGGTCGAATGTCTGAGTCGTGAAAAGTCGCTCGATGGCGTGATCCCCAGCGCCAGCCATCTTCGCTTTCACTTTCCCGCCAAAGGCGCGCGTGGGCCGGTCACACTCGATTGGTTTGACGGCCCGCAGGACTGGAAAAAAGTCGGGCGCATTGATGCCTTTGGTGCGGAGCACGCAGCACACCTCGGACGTGCCTGCTGGATGGTCGGCACCAAGGGCTTGCTTGGTTGCGGCACACACGCCGGACCACCGGCCATCTTGCCGGAAGACGTGCGCAAGACTTGGAGCGGGAATCCGCCTGCGAAGACGATCCCGCGTGTGCAGGGCGGACCGTTTCGTGAGTGGATGCGGGCCATCAAAGGTGAAGGGCCGGAGCCTGGTTCCAATTTCAGCGTCTCGGCCAATCTGACCGAGATCATCCTGCTCGGCGTGCTCGCTCAGCGCTTCAATACACGCATCGAATGGGACGTAAAATCTGGTCGCATCACCAATCACCCCGAGCTCAATGCCTTTGTCAAAGAACCCGTGCGCGAAGGCTGGCGCTTTGGCGAAACGATTTGAAACAAGACACCCACTCCCATGAAATCATCCTTCCTTTTTTGCTTGTCCTTCATCAGTTTGTTCGCGTTCACGCCTGCACACGCCCAGCAGAAAGCGACATACCAAGCCTGGACCGATCCCGAGATCGCGGCTCACGAGGATGCAGACTTCACCATCCAGGGTGAATACCGTAGCAACGAGACCACTCCCGCTGTCTGCGCCCAAGTTGTGGCACTCGGACGCGGTGAGTTTGACATCTACGTGCTCGAAGGCGGCCTGCCCGGCTCTGGATGGGAACCTGGCAAGCTGCGCACGCGGCTGCATGCCGTGAGCAAGGATGGAAAAATCATTGCCTCTGATGAAGCGACCCAAACCAACGCCACGCTCGAAAGCGGTCGGCTCACCGTCGTCTCGGGTGACAGCATGAAGCATGTGCTCACCCGCATTCAGCGCAGCAGTCCCACATTGGAGGCCAAGCCACCAGGAAACGCGATCATTCTCTTTGGTGGCTCATCCACTGACAAATGGGAGAGCGCCAAAATGGAAAACGGCCATCTCACAGCCAATGGCAGCACCACCCTCTCGCGCTTTAAAAGCTACAGCTTGCACCTCGAATTCCGCACACCCTACATGCCCAGCGCACGCGGTCAGCAACGCGGCAATAGCGGCGTCTATCACAGCGGACGCTGGGAAACTCAGATCCTCGACTCGTTTGGCCTCGAAGGCCGGGACAACGAATGTGGCGGCATCTACTCCATCTCCAAGCCACGGCTCAACATGTGCCTGCCTCCACTCGCATGGCAGACCTACGACGTTGAGTTCACCGCCGCGAAGTTTGATCAAACAGGGAAACGCACGGCATGGCCGCGCATCACCGTAAAACTTAACGGCGTGGTGGTGCATGAGAATCTCGAACTGGCGAAAGACTTCACCACCTCCGCTCCGATGAGCACCCCGTTGTCTGCACCCGAGGGACCGATACATCTGCAAAACCACAACAACCCCGTCTTCTTCCGCAACATCTGGATCGTGCCGGGTAAGTGAGCTACGTCATTTGCTCTCCACACACATCATGAAAACTATCCTCACCTCGCTACTGCTCGTCGTTTCTCCACTCTTGCTCGCAGATCCTACTGAAGGCGAGATGGCGGGCTATTTGTTCGGACCCGCCGAGAAAGTGCCGGAGGAGTTCAATGGCGGCTTTTCTCTCTACGCAGCAGCGTGGCCACTGGTGGGCACGTATCCGGGACACAAGTTTCAAACCGGCCTCTGCGGCACCTGGATGCATCCGCAGTGGTCGGAGGCAGAGAAACCGAAGGAGAAGTGCTACACCGACATCGAGGGCGGACTCGGTTGGTGGCGTGATACGCATTTCCCCAGCACGACGCCAAAGTTCATCATGGGCGGCGTGGGGGCGAACTTTACGCTCATCGCGAATGGTCCAGGCTATGGCGCGGGCACCTGGGAAAAGCCGCGCGGGCAGTATGGCGTGGCGCAGCTCAGTCCGTGGCTGCTGTTCCCGCTCGATGGCCTTAACCTGAAGCAAGGCACCAGCGGCGAGCTTTTTGGCTATGGCTATTTGCCACTGCCACTGACGAATCCGAAAAGGACCACCGCTGGCAAAAACGTGCCGACTGGGAACCACTGCTGGACGCTTTTTCTCAACACCGCCAATTTCAAAGGCCCCGCGACATTCTTCACGCCCTACTTCTGGTCACAAGCAAGCATCGAGCACCCCGAATGGGCCGGTTTGTTGCTCGACTCACGTCCCGCCGCGCCAAACAAGGCCATTCAGATGGAGACGCAGCACATCCCGGCCATCATCGCGAAGGACTCCAATGGCAAAGACTTCGCGCGTGTTGCTCCGACCTCATTTCCCATCGGCCCTGACGGCACATCCACCGTGCTGCACCGACTCACCGCCTACAAAAAAGCGGCACTGTGGGATGATGTGCAAAAGTGGTTCGATGGCGGCCCTCCAGCCGATGGCTCGATCAAAGCCAACGCCTCCGCCGTGCATACCTTCCGCGTAGGCGGTGGATCGAATTGGAGCATCTACCCTCCGGGAACGAGGCGTGAAGAAAAGGTGTCGCTCTCCTGGAAATCCTTCGCCACCTCCTTCACGCCGAACCCAATCACCTTTGGCTATAAGTGGAATGATCAACTCACGCGGAATAATGGTTCCCTGGTCACCTTGCCCGAATACTACGCGCTCGAAGCCGACGGCAAGAAGCCGCAGTGGATCGTAAAATCTCCGAAGGAAATGCCCGCTGACCTCGGCCTCACGCAGCATCGTTTTGAAACACCTCAAGAGAAGCCGCAGGAGCCACGCACCACACCCGATGATGCTGCGAGCTGCTGGAAGAAGCCCGGCCCGAAGGCTGGCCCCTTCAAAGCCCGACTCGGCGATGGTAGCGTGCTGACATACTTCTGGTATCGCTTCGCCGATCAGCCAGCGATGCTGAACGCCGACCTCACCGCCGAAGATCGCGAGCTAGTGCAGGCCCGTGTGGAGAAACTGCACCGCACCTGGACCAAGGATCGCAACTACCTCACTCCGCCCGATGTCGGCACGCTCGCCCATATAGACCCCGCCTTGATCCTCACGCCACCGCCCGGTATGGAGGCAGGCTATGTCCCCATCGCCACCCGCCAGGATTTGGGCGATTAGCATTTCTGTAAACCACGACGCCTTATCAAAACTCGCCGCGAGGAACACCGCCTCCACCTCACCGTTGTTTTCGCCGCCATCGCGTTTGTCCCACTCGCCAGAGCCGCCGAGAAGCCGAACGTCATCCACATCATGGCCGACCAACTCGGCTACTATGAGTCGGCCTTCATGGGCGGGAAAAACATCCGCACGCCGAACCTCGACCGCATGGCCACCGAGGGCATGAAGTTCACGAACATGTTCGCTGGCTCATCCGTGTGCGCGCCCACACGCTGCTGCTTCCTCACCGGCAAGCATGGTGGTCATGCCTCCGTGCGCGCGAATGGCGGCGGCACGCCCTTGCGCGCGGATGAGACAACCATCGCGTCCATGCTCAAGCCGCTGGGCTATGCCACGGGCGGCTTTGGCAAATGGGGCTGTGGCGGGCGCGGTTCCACAGGCGTGCCGGAGCAGCATGGCTTCGATGTTTTCCTCGGCTATTACGATCAAGTCCACGCGCATACTTACTACCCGCCGTATCTCATTCAAAACAGCGCGGAAGTGCCGCTCGCGGGCAACAAAGGCGGCAACCAAGGTCAAACCTACGCGCAATACGTCATCCATGAGGCGGCGATGAAATTCATCCGCGAGAATGCCAAGAAGCCCTTCTTCGCCTATCTGCCTTACACGCCGCCGCATGGCAATTTCAACATCCCTGACAGCGATCCCGCGTGGGCGCTCTACAAAGATAAAGACTGGCCGGAAGATGCGCGACGCTACGCCGCGATGGTGACGATGCTGGACCGCCAAGTCGGTGAAATCCTCGCGCTGGTCAAAGAACTCGGCATCGAAGGCAACACGCTCGTCAGCTTCAGCGGCGACAACGGCGGCGCGGACTATTTTGTTATGGCGCAGCATCAACGCGGCGTGCATTCGGCCAACAAGCATCCCGTGAGCGGCGTCGAGTTTCGCGGCAAAAAAGGTACGCTTTACGAGGGCGGCCTGCGCGTGCTATTCATCGCCCGCTGGCCCGGAAAAATCGCCCCCGGCAGCCGTAGCAATCTGGTGGCCTACTTCCCCGACATCCTGCCCACCTTCGCGCAGGTAACAGGTGCTAGCGCACCTGCGGATGTGGATGGCCTTTCCATCCTCCCCACGCTCCTCGGCCAAAACACCGCACAAAAGATACACGACTACCTCTATTGGGAAATCAACGGCTGGACCGCGATCCGCCAAGGGCAGTGGCGTGCCGTGAAGCCCGACAAATCAAAGACCTGGCAACTCTACGACCTCGCCAGCGACCCCAGCGAGAGCAAAGACCTCGCCGCTGCACAGCCCGACCTCCTCGCTAAACTCACCGCCCTCGCCACCACCGCTCACGAACCCGTGCGCGAAGGCACCTTCGCCAGCAACGACCTCCACGAACGCGACCGCCGTGCCAAATACGGCAAACACGACGACCCCAGCTACATCGCCACACCCAGCGGCGTGGCGAAAAAAGGCGCGAAGAAGAAGCAGTGATCCATGATACGCCTGTTCATCTTCCTCGTGATCCTTTCGTCGTTCGCACTTCCGCATTCGTCCTTTTCCGAGCAGCCGAATCTCATCGTTATCTTCGCTGATGACGTGGGCTACAATGACCTCAATTGCTATGGCAGCGAGATTCCCACGCCGAACATAGACGCCTTGGCGAAGGGCGGAATGACGTTCAGCGCTTTCTACAACGGTGCGCAATGCTGTCCGACGCGTGCTTGCTCATCAGCGGCATGTATCCGCATGAGGCGGGTGTGTGAGGTGTGCGAGTTTCCTGGACCAGCAGTAACCGGAATCCAACACATACACATGAGCCAGAAGATCTACCAACGATACACTCAAGAGTTCAAGGACAAGGCAGTCGCGCTGCTGGGACTGGGC
>Ga0247837_1007293_pt1 | contig 14761 bp, 11 predicted proteins | sample LaCtaG_2_FD_187115 | JGI IMG/M metagenome (GOLD analysis project Ga0247837, IMG submission 187115) | Freshwater microbial communities from meromictic Lake La Cruz, Castile-La Mancha, Spain - LaCruzMarch2015_14.5m | ecosystem: Environmental > Aquatic > Freshwater > Lake | place: Spain: Castile-La...
TTGCTTCCTACCTATTATAAGTTCTCAGGAAATGACAATGTCGCCTGAGCTACTGAAAGAAGTGAATGGAATTAAAGGAGCTGTGCTGAAGGCTACAAGTGATATTGAGCGACTGAATGTATTCATAGAGGGACTGGAAAAAGACTGCCAGGCGGGAGTTGAAATTGCCAATCTCCTAAATCAGTATGAAGTCAAGCAGAAAATATATGAAAAAGGAGTGCTCAACAGCCTGGATTCTCCTATGCAACTTTCCGCTTTATTGGGAGAAATATGTGTGCTCAAGCAGATTCCTAAGCCTCTACAGCGCTTCTATTACAAACGACAAGAGACTGACTACCACAGCACGATCTGTCGAGTGTGCAAGGTGACCTGTCATCAGAAGTGCTCCTTGAGCTATACTGCAGTGGTGGGAGACAACATCTTCAAAGACTGTGCCTGTATGAACTCAACGTTTAATCGTTGTTATAAGTGTAAGTGTGGCTATACTACGCATGTGCATGATAGGTGTGTTTTTGAGAAGGAAGTGATAGTAGAGGGAACTACAAGCGAAGATATCGCTGTGGAGTTGCTCAAGCGGCAAGTGTTGCTTCTGCATTTAGAGGCTAAAAGAGTGAGTTTGGAGGAAGAGGAGCGAGCGGCAAAACTCAACGCTGAAAAGTGCGAAGAGCTGCTTGGCTCTCAACCAGAGGAGCAGAAAGACGAGTCCTTGCTTCACCAGCAGAAAGAAGAGGCGCTGCGTAAGCAACAGGAAGCGGAAAAGGCTCTCATTACCACCAAACTTGAAGAAGCGAACATTCTGAAACAGTGTACTCAGACAGAGATAAACCTCCAAGACACCCAGAAAGCGCTAAAAAGAGCCCAGGAGACCATCGAAGCACAGTGTAGAGAGTTACAGAAAGTTTGCCGAAGGAGACAGTTCTTAGAAGACCTCAGTGTGACTCAACTGTCTCTGGTTGCATCCCTGAGTTCTCTGGGGACTGAAGAAGCGAAGAACCAAGCGGAAGGCTTTGTGTTGGGACTGGACCAGTTTGTGGATATCCTGGAGGAAGTGAGAGAAATTGGAGAGCTGCAGCAGCCTGTTCCAAGTTAATAGACAGGGATAAGGCTCAGGGTCGACTTAACGAGTCAATTGATTTCTCCTTCTCAGGCCTCAATGATGACTTCGTTGGAGCAGAAAATGTGTAATTGGTAGTTTGATTCTGCTAAATGTTGAGTTTATATGAAATTGGGACTAATTAGGTTGGAGAGCAAGATCTCTCAATTGGCACTTACAGGGTCCGTTATTTGAATATTTTCTGCCACAATAAGTAATTGACTGTAAGAAAGCGACAGTTTCGTGGTCCTGTAGAGGTAAATATCTATAGAGACATATATATGTCTGACCTTTCTTGAGATTAGACGGGCATAAGTAGTCCTACAGCGCTATTATATGGACAGGTACAAGGTGGTTCAGCCTATCGCAAACGGGTCCTTCGGCACAGTCTCCAAAGGCCTCAACCGCATCACAGGCGAACCCGTAGCCATCAAGACCATGAAACACCGCTACTTCAGCTGGGAAGAGTGTCTGTCTCTGCGAGAAATCAAGTCCCTGCGCAAACTCACCCACCCCAACCTCGTCAAACTGAAGGAAGTCATCCGAGTCAACGACGAACTGCACCTTGTATTTGAGTACCTGGACATGAACTTGTACCAGTTTGTGAAGGACAGGACCCGAGCTTTCCCTGAACCCCAAGTGCGCGCTATCCTGTATCAAGTCCTGCAAGGCCTGGCTTTCCTGCACAAGCACGGGTACTTCCACAGAGATATCAAGCCTGAAAACCTGCTGCTGTCCGAGGGCATCTGCAAAATCGCAGACTTTGGCCAAGCGAGGGAAATCCGCAGCAAGCCGCCCTTCACAGACTACGTGAGCACGAGGTGGTACCGCGCTCCTGAGGTGCTGCTGAAGAGCAGTAACTACAACTCTCCGGTGGACTTGTTTGCGCTGGGGTGCATTATGGCGGAGCTGTACAACTTGAGGCCCTTTGCGCCGGGGTCGAATGAGAACGACCAAATGTTTAAACTGTGCTCTATACTGGGAGCGCCTTCGGTGGAGCAGTGGCCTGAGGGGTTTAAATTGGCTTCCCAGTGCGGCTACCACTTCCCAGGCCTCCCTGCCCAATCTCTGTCTGTGCTGGTGCCTGGCAGCTGCTTTGAAGGGGTGCAGCTCATGGGTGAACTCTTCCAGTGGAACCCACAGAGGCGAATTACAGCTGCACAGAGCCTTGGACACGCCTATTTCCAGAATTTCTTGCCTATATTGATCAACCCCGCCTCTTATGCAGACTTAGACGGGACTTTTAGTGACTGGCCATCAGTCGGCAAACCCAAAATTAAGCCTATTCCCACTCTCATGGATGCCTTTCCTGAACTAAAAACCGAAACAGATGGCAAAGCGGGTGAGGAGAAAAGTCCTCTAGACTTCCCTGCACCTACCCCAGTCCCTAACCAGGACAACACTGGGCCACTGAGCCCTCAACTGCCCTCGGCCCGCAACTCCACCCAAGACTTCATGACACTCCGTAGCACTTTGCAGCTCAAGCCTGCGAATTACCGCTCTGCCTTCCCTACCACTGAGCGTACAGTGGGCTTGCAGAACCGCGCTGTTCCCACCTATCTCGGGTACGCACAAGCTGGCGTGGGCAGGGCAGGACAGGCGCAGAGCCTAAGGAACGGAGAAGCGCTGGGAGAAGGCTTTCCGGTGAGAAATGCGAACAGAGGACCCAGTCTGTTTCCAAGTTTGAGTCGGCCGGGCTTAGCTGCATAGCTACGAATATATAGCCATGGCTGCACCTCTGTTTGCCCTTCAAACCCGCCTCATAGCACCTGACGAAGTCCCTCGCAACCTCGCAATTACTCCCCCAGACATGCTCCAAAGACGCTACTTCGCGATGGACAAGTGGGCGTGTGCGCCCAGACCTCAGTACTCGTCTTCATGTGGGATGTCAGCTGTGTGTGCTGTGTGGAACTACCTGTACTCCTCACTGGGAGGAGGTATAGAGCGGCCTTTGGCAGTGGAGGAAGTCGGGGAACTGCTGGGGTTCGAACCACCCCTGAGGAAGCATGGCTTGTTTTACATCCAAACCAACTCCCAGATTATGACCTGGTTCCAGCGGCTCTGCGAACTCAAGCACTTGCCTGGGACTTCCCGCATTCTCTTCAAGCTGCAGGGCTCTCGCAAGACCTCGCTCACTCCAGATACGGCTTTCTGGCAAGTGGCTTCCGCTCTGCGTACTCCCTCACAAGCATTAGTTTATCACTGTGAATCCCACTTTATGACTCTCGTCGGGTACGAAGTTTCGCCCCAAAGTCAGACCAATGCTTACAGTACTTGTAGTGAAATGAGGGTGGAAACTATGGAGCCTTGGGTGATCGCCGCGGAAACGAATGGGAAGAAGCAGCCTTTGCACTCCATCAGGTGGCAAGATGTGGTCACAGACCTAAGTCTGCTGTACCCCGCCTACTTGGACGTGCGCAGTGCTGACCAGGGCGTTCGAGAACACCGCAGTGCCCTGTATACGAGTGGGGAGTACGCAGGCAGGAACATACACTGCATAATGGTCTTCGATAGAGTGACGGCGTAATTATCTTCTGTCAGGTTGAGGGGACAGGGAAATGGCAGAGATAGCTAACATATGGCGGAAGAAACACTGGTACAGTCCAGGTTCTTGACGTTCCTAGGCAAGCCGAGTGACCAAGTACTGTGTGGTCTGATGAACCTGCAAACTGCCGTCACTTGGGTGATTGCCTTTGACATCTTGCTGGCACTACTGTACACCCTGGAGTCTGTCATGCTCATCTTACTGAACGGCCTAATAGCGAGTGAGTTCGTGGAAATCACAGTCAGCCTGGTTGCTAACTGCGTGTCTATCCTCGCTCTTCCCTTCGCTGTGGTGGGATTGATGGGTCTGCGACAGGGTGACTGGGACAAGTTCCACGTCTACTTCCTCTACAAGTGCTTCGAAACGTTCTTCATCTGCATCTACTCCCCAGCGACTTCCTTCCTGTACTGCGACGACACAGGGTACCTGTGCGAGGTAGTGACGCTCATAGCGATCCTCGTGCAGAAAGTGGGAGTGGACCTCTACTTCACCTACGTAGTTTGGAGTGCTGACTACCTGCTGAAGGGAGGAATGCTGCAAAAGCTGTCCTACGCCCGCAACGTGGAAATGATGAAAATCCCCAAGGCCACTGGGAGTCTAGGCGAGTAGGGATAAAGCAGTTGCACTAGCAGTTATAAATGCCTCCCAAGAAGAAGGAAATCCGCAAGGAAGAGGAGGAAATCAACCTGTCCACGCTGCCGCCCTGGACGTCCTTCACAGTGTTCCTCCACTGTCATGCTTTGCTGCAGCGCTTCTTCACCCCTGTCCAATCGCGTCTAGCAGCTTCCACCAAGCCACTGCTGCGAGCGGATCTGGTGGCCTTGGCCAAGGAAAGGCAACTCTGGAATCCAGCGAACAACCAAGAGCCGCCGCCTATTGACGCTCTGGCCAAGGCCTTCAAACTTCGCATTTTGCTGCTCGACATTGCGGGACGGAAGGCGAAGAAAGACCTGCTGACCAAAATCGAAGACCTAGAGAAAAGAAAGGCAGACGCAGCGGAAAAGAACCTGCCTCCTCCTACAGATGTGGTGGAGGAGCCAGACCAGTCCCTGCCAGATGTGCTGTACCTGGCCTACGAGTTCCCCTCCACAGTAGACGAAGTGCGTGCTTTGGCAGCCGAGGGCTGCTTTGTGGACTTGCTGCTGTACCTCCGTCCCTCGGAAGAAGGGCTAGTCCAGATCAACCTGCAAACTCGCAAAGACTACGCAGACCAGTGCTCAGCTGCCCAAGCTGCAGGCCAGGAACTCCCTGTGGAGTCTGAAATGGTCACTGCACTGACTAGTCTTGCACAGGAGTTCCTAGCGCAGGCAACTACCAGTGATCGACACTCAATTATGAGAGAGCTGTTGATCCGCCAACTGAAGTTCTCGCCTGCCCCTGCCAAATTGCCCACCGAGGCTGAGGAGCCGGAAGTGGACCCTTATGACGCAGACAAGGAGTACTTGGAACTAGCCATGGACACTGTGGCGGAGTCTTCCAGACTTTACATCGAGTTCCAGAATTGGAAGAAAGGGACGGAAATACAGCCGTTGTTCCCCTATCCCCGGCCAATCGAGCCCACTTCGGCTGCTGAGGTGCCTGCTGCAGAGGGAGAAGAGGGACTCGCTGCAGTCATTGCCCCGCCTGCTCCTGTGGACCTTCGCAGTCTGGACGACGAGCTGACTCAGTTGGACTTGCGGCTGTACAAGAAGCTCTTCACCTCGATGCCTGAAGGAGCAGCGGAGGAGCGGTGCTTCCTAGTGTGTATGCTGCAAGCCTTAAAGCACAAGGAAGGCGGGTCGCAGATAGAGCAGGACGAGGTGACTCGCCTGCACTCCTACTTTGCCAAGTACTGGAACAACCTGCAAGATGCAGCGAGTGACAATGGTCCGCTGGAGAGACAGTCAATTGAATCGGCGAGTGGAGGGAAGCCCAAAGTCATGGATGAGGCCGACGGAGTGGAGCGCATTGCGAAGGGAGTGTGTTTCCCCAACACAACCACTGAAATCGGCACTCTGGAGCATGAAGTCACCAGAGAACTTGTCGTGCCGGGCATCAGACGCTTCCAAATGCCAGTGATACCTGGAAAGTCACTGAGTCTGAGGGAGGCGGAAAGGCCTGTGATTTACCCGTTCTCGTCCCTGCCCTATGAAGAGCTGGAGCGCAACCTGGTTCTCACTGAATTCTGCACTTTCCTTGAGGAGCGGGAGCCTGGGTCGATCTGGTCTTTTTGGGACCGCAACTACACTGAAGTGCTGTCTCAGGACATGCTCACAATCGCCCTGTCAGACAGCCTCCTGCATGACCCAGACGTGTACACTCACTACTACTCGAGGGATGATTCACTGTTGGTGGCTGTACTGTACAAGCCGAGGCCTCGCCGCCATGCCACACACACCTGGACTAGTGACTGGCGCCTACGACCTCGCTACAAGGACTGGGACTCTGCACTCAAAGACAAACTCACCTCTCTCCGTTTCCTTGATATTGACGAAAACCTCACAGGCAGACTTTGGGAGCAAGTCACGTACTACTACCCGGCTGATAGCAGTGTGATCAGAGCAATTCGGTATGCAGCGGGTCCCAGAAGTGAAGTGGTTGCGAGGACGACCTCGGTACTAAAGGACGAGGTGACACTGAGTTTGCGAGGCCAGGAACTGCAAGTGCTGTTCCAGGAACAGGTGAAACTGCTGTGTGAAATGGGGGAGACTGGCGCTAGCTTCACAGTCCTCACCCCTTCTGGCCTCACTCTCAAGGTCCTGTCTGACGGCTCGATCCTGCAAAGCACTCCTCGGTCTGACTCTTCAGCCACTGATGAGGAGGAGGAAAACCGCATTCTCACTGGCTTTGGCACAGTCGTGTGCTGTTTGAAGGCCAATCGCAAGCGCGTGCTGTTCGCCAACGGGAACGTTTCGAGCAAAGGACCAGACAATATCTGGGTGCGCACTAACAACAAAGGCCTGCGCAGGGGCTTCCGTGTTGCCGATTCCTTCGAATGCGAATTAGACGCTCTGCCCTGTGCCTCCGTCACTGACTCCAAGACCTTCACCAAGACTGTGACTCGGGAGGACATGGTGATGATCATCAGGTACAGTGACGGCACCCAAGTCACTCAGCACAGGGACGGCACCAAGATGCACGTAGCTTCTGACGGAGGCACAGTGCTGGTGGAAAAGGAGGGGTATGCTCCTGTGAAGGTCAGGAGGACTGGCAAGCAGAACAATGTCCTCACCTACCTAGACGCGCACAAAGGGTCTCAAGACCTACTGGAGCGTAGCTACGACGGCCTTATCATGGAGGTCTTTCTACCAGACGGATCCCGACTAGCCACCTTCAACCAAGCAGAGCAGACCTCAGAGTACGGTGAGGTGAAGATCTCAAGAGTGCACTTGCTGCAGCTACACACAGGGGCGTGTTTGAAGTTGCAGCAGGACGGAGAGGTCGCACTCATCTCCAGTCTTCAGGCCGCCAAAATGAGTCGCGAGCAAATCTTCACTGAACTATTTGGTCCTGAAGACTCTCGCTCCGCAGGAGTATGCACCGCCTCCCTCCGCACCTCCAACCTCAGACTTATTGACTCTGAAGGTCACCGCTTCCACATTTCAGGGAGCGGGGAAGTGGAGGCGAAATTGGCTGAGCCGGCTGAGGAGGACCTGCAGCTGCCAGATCCTGTGGACTATGATGGCAAGTATGCTGTGGGGTGTCCGAGGACGGAGTATCCTGCCAGGCTGTTTGTAGTGAGGAATACAGGAGAGGGAGTTGAGCTGCTCACAGAGTCTCAAATCGCTCAATTCAAACTGACTAAGGCGCATGCAGGGGCCATCTATCTGAAGGATGTTGGAGAGATCTGCACAACGCACGCCTGGCTGACACCTATTGCAGTGTCAAGGCTGGAACAAGGACATTTGCCTGACTCCCCACTGCTTAGGTTTGCAGTCCCTGAAGTGGTTCACAATATCCACCATGTTCAGTACCCTGCCTCCCTGTCTTTGCCTACATCTGCACTTTTTCGCTGTCTCCTCGAATACCCGGCGATGACGACTGAACGCCGCTCTCTTTATTTAGCAGATCTCACGAAGTTCAGCAACTGGAAAGCGAGTCGCGAGACTGTCCTTAAGGAGCTAGGAGTGATGGACCAGCGTAATGAGTCTCAAAAGCGAGAAGACTTTAAAGTGCAAGTTGAAATATTGCGCTTGAGGAAAAACAAAGTGGGCACAGAAGTGAGGACTGCAGCTGAATTGAAGGGAAGTATGCTGGAGAAGTTGGTGCAATTGAAAGAATTCGAGAGTGTATTTGTCCCTGCGCCTCCTGAAAGAATGGCCTCGCTGCATGCTGCGGCCCTGGACCAGACAGACCTGAAGTGCATCTACCCAGGCCAGAAGAAGGACCACGAGGCCGGCCAAGCTGATACTCGTTCCAAGCGTGGCCTGGTCCAAAAGCCTTCCTTCAACGCTGCTTCCAACCGCTCCTTTTTCAACTACTTCGACTCACCCGAGGGACACATCTTCCTGATGGAAAACCCGCCCAAGGCCAGGACAGAGCCTGGGAGTGGAATGGTTCCGCCACTGGATGATGTGGGTGCAGATTCGCTCAAGAATGAGGAAGAGAAGAAATCGTATGAAGCGATGAGAGATACACTCTCGCAGAAGATGTCCACCTCCACACAGCAGTTACCCCAGGAGGAAAAAGACGACCCGCTGGTAGTCCTGCAGCCCGAGGAACTGCCTAAGTCCAAGCAGAAGTACCCTGCGCAGCCTGTCATCCTCAAGCCAGTCACTGGACCCAGCTGCTTCGCTGAGACTGAAATTCTGCTCAAGCAACGCGAAGAGCAAAAGACTATGGAAGCTGATGAGTACCGAGACAAAAAGACCAAGAAATACGACGTATTTGGCCTGCCCCGGTCTACCAAGCCTACAGTCCAGAGCATTAGAACTTCTTCCCCTGTGAAGGAATTGAACGAGAAGCATGTACTCGTGGAAAGCGCCACTGAACGCAGAGTGAAGATCAGTTCCATGGCAGCGCGGATTCACATGCAAGCGCCTTCCGTGCAAAGTATGCGGAGAGAAGGAGTGCACACGACCATCGGAAGGGCAATAGCGAAGAAAATGACAGTGGAAGAAGTGGAGAGTCAGCAGAACGCCATGATAAACTCCAAGCTGCAGGACCCACTGACTCGGTCCCTAAGCATTTCGCCTGAAAACCTGCGCTTTGGAGTGCTGAAAGAAGGAGGTTTCTATACCATGACCTGCAAGGTGCAGAACATGGGCGACCAACTGGCTCGCTTCCGCATCCGCCAGCCTGACCACGACATGGTGCGCATTCTGTACCAACCCACACCCCTCGCCCCAGGCGTTTCCCAAATGCTGCAAGTCCAAATCACAGGCCTGCGAGTGGACGCACTGGAAACTCAGTTCCATGTAGTGGACAACACCTTCATTTACATCCTCAAGGTCTTCGCGCGAGTCGTCTCCGAAAGCAACTTCGAAGAACTCGAACGCGAAAACCAGCGGACCAAAGGGAAGTCCGTCCTGAGTCCGCTTGTGAAATGGGTGAACTCTGGAGAGGCAGAAGGTAGAGAGCAAGAGTCCAGCGACAGCGAGCTGAACTTCCAAGAAACAGGAAAGACGAAGACTTAGGTAAGTCTCGGCTGCATAAGTTAGATATGGAGCAAAGCTTCGACACGCCTCTCGCCGCCTATGTCGCAGAAGCAGCGAAGGGCAAGTCCAGTCCTGCAGACCGCTTCCGAGGCTCACTGATGGGGTTCCTCATCTACTACTTCCGAGCCCACCCAGAGTGCACAAGCCAGGCAGAGTTGGTGGCCAAAGTGGGTCCTTTGCTGGCTAATCTCAAGCGAACAGACGGTAGTTGCTACAGCGAGGATGTGAACAAGGCTGTGCTGGGCTGTCTTTTCACTGGAGCTGTGTTTGAGCAGTCAGCAGCAGGGTGGACACTCCATGTAGAGCGCGCAGAGCTGTACGAACGAAGAGTTCTCATGAGTCTGGCGAAGAGGGACCAGCAGAAGGTGGCGACGAGGAGAGTGTCGAAGAGGGAAAAGCACAAAAAGGCCAAAACAACGTTGAAATATGCTCAAACACTAGCCACGTACTTGAAGTCCCAGCCAGAACTGCATGAGGAGCTGTCGGACCCGCTGCAGCGAGTGAGTGGGAATGAGTCACTGAAGACACTTCAACGTAGGCTTGGACGAGAACGACTGCAAGGCCTGCTGCAAGGGTACGCTGCATTCAATACCTACTTCGCACAGCTCTTTCCTGAAGAAATGTTGCGCCGCAGACCCAGTGTGAAGTCCATCCTCCGACAGCTCTTCAAGACCTTGGCAGAGACGCAAGAAGCCCTGGAAGTAATAGACTAATGAGTCGCTGGGAGGTGACGCTGAACACTTCATCCTCCTCAGTGTGTTGTCTGTGTCTGCGCAGTGACCAGGACTGCACAGTGACTCTGCGGGTGCACTGGGATGTGGGCACCTTTCACCTCCGCTGCAGTCCGCAACTGCGCTGCTGTCGACTCTCCCGCTTCGCAGAACTGCCCCGCTCTCACTTCTTAGCTGAACACCAGAAGGCCTTTCAACTGCTGCTCAGCTTGCCTGCAGTCCAGCAACTGGTGTCCTTGTCTGTAAGAGCTGACAACGCCAGACACTTGCTGGAAGCCTTCAAGTTCCTGACTTACCGAGAACTGGGCACTCTTGCTTTGGTTAGTCGCCAGTGGAGACAGGTCAGCGAGCATGAAGAACTGTGGAAGCAGCCGCAAATCCAACTGCGCAGTGTGCCTGCAGCCTTTCAGCAAAGCAGCAAGCAAGCCTTCATTTACCAATTTCTGCACACCTGTCTATGCTGTGGAGCGACTCTCGCTGACAGCCAGGTGGAGATGATGTGTTCACGCACTGGGCGAACTCTGTGTGTTGGCTGTTTCTACGACCCAGAACAGGGACTGCAGCCCTTGCGCAGAGCTGCATCATTGCTAGACGTGTCAAAGAATACACTGAAGAGTGCTCACGTGGAGCCAGTGTTTCGAATCGCAGAGCCCCTTGTGTTAGTGTGTGTGGCAAGAAGTCGACTGGAGCGGCTACGCGAGAAGCGGAGAGCTGGGGTGGTGGCTGCACTGCAGGCCAGTGGAGCGGCCAAGTGGCTGGTAGCTGAGGTGGTTAAACTGCCCCTCACGCCGCTGGCTTCCTGTAGTCTGGAGGTCAGGCCGCTGCTTGAATTCATTCTTGCTCGGACGCGGAGGACGCTAGCGAGCTGCTTTCTTTCTCAGTGCTTATCCGAGAGCTAACTTCGTACTCAAGAAGACGTTAGAAATTCCTTCAATGGACCAGTGTTGGGACTGGCGTAGAGCTGGACCTTCATATATCCATGCTGCCTGCCCAGTATGCAGACGTGGAGGAGGATGTGAAGGAGTCGTACCAGAGGTCACGGCACCTGCACCGCAGCATTGGCTTGATCTCCTACACTGTCGCAGGAGTGTCCTTCGACTCACACACTCGCACTCCCCCTGCTGCCTTCTCTCCTTTCAAGCCTGCCCGCACTCCTCAGCCCCAGCGCACAGCGCCCAGACGAAGCAGTCCTACTGCTCGATATGCAGGGAAAGTCGCCCTAAGCAGAAGACTGCAACAACTGAACCAACGATTAGTGCGGTCGAAGGCTGGGAAGCAAGAGGCAGCATACAGTCACTCCCCTGTGTTGGACCGACTAGCCTACCTGTCCGAGCCCACTCTCCAGACGGAAACGAGTGAAGGGGAAAGCCGGAAGCCTCCACATGTCTCTCTGCGCAGTGGACGCATTCAGGCACCTTTGCGCTTGCTTAGCTATAGCGAATACTGCGAACTGCACCAACAGGACTTAATCAAGGCGCCGAGCAGCGCCAAATCGGTCAGGAAGGCCTCGCAGGCAATAGCGAAGCTAGAGAAGCTCAAGAAACAGATCAATGGATTGGCGATATTGCTGCAAGAGTGTCCAGGAGGCTGGAATCGTGACCGAAAAGTGCTCTATCGACTCGAGAAGCACCCAGCCCAACGTGCTTCGATCTTGAAAGCCTACAAAGCAGCAGGCCGTGTCAATGAGACTCGGATTCCAGTGAGAGTGGAGGGAAAAAGTCCTCAGCCTCGAGGACTCGAAGCCTCTCGACAAATCAAGCAGTGCGCAGACAACTTCTCCAACTCCCAGTGCCAGCAAAGCCAGAAACTCATCGATATTTTAGACCGATACGCACTCGAACGCCCTTTCCTCATGCAGCGCAAAGCTCATTTGCTGGCTCAAGACCAAGACTTGGACCCGGGTAAAGCACTGCAACGCCTAGAAGAGCATCGGAAAGAGACGGATGTAGCCCGGCAAGAGCGTGTGCAGAAGGCAAGGACACAGTCGAAGGTGTATGAAGAAATGCTGGAGCAGGTGCGCAGGCAGCCAGGACAGCCGACTGAACCAGAATTGGTGTGTTTGGAACTCGTGAGGAACCTGCTGGAGGAGGGCTGGGTTGTGGACGCTCCAGTGGTGGCGGGAATCAGGGAGATGCTGGGAGACACGGCTGCACAAGCAGAGGCACTGCTCGGGCTACTGGAGCAGTCTTGTTAGCACGTCATAGACATAGGCCAACTCCTACCTCCTAGAATCCCGCTTTGAACTCATTTATTTAATGCATTGAGCAGCCAAGCAAGAGAATAAAGACTCTCAACCCTAGAGTCTTGCAAGCTTACAGTTGCACCTCCACCAGTTATGTGGGAGTATTCAGAGTATACATTAAGCAGCAGTGGCGCAGATGGCCCAGCTCTAATATGGACGGTTACACGCTGGAGACCGTCCCTTCTACTTCAATTGCAGCCCCTTCGTATCTCTATTCAAAGGCTTCTTCGTCACCGGCAAACCTGTAGTAATAAAGCGTCACGCCTTTACTCGAATCCAAGAAAAGGCCACTCAAATTTGCGTCGCAAGGGACCTCAATGCCAATTTGGTCCAGGCTAAGACGCAGCATGCCACGTCTGTGACATCCTGGAAGTGCATCTGGAAATAAAGGGAGACAACTGCGCTGTTTACCACGTGTTGGAGGCACTAGAAGGAGACCTTGAACAGTATATTCAGGAGCGTAAGCTAAGCAACTCTCCTTTCAAGGAGAAGGAAAGAGTTAAGTAAGTCTGCATAGTGCCAGTGCGTTAGTTGTTTCCCACTGCAAGGCTGTCGTTCACAGAGATGTCTGTTATGCACAGTCCCAACTTACAACCTCAATTCGGATTATTTGTCAATGAAGTCAAGCAAGGTGCGTTGATCAGAGGCAGGGGCAGAGGGACACTGGCTTCGTCCAAAGGGTGGGGAGTTCCGGAAGCACACCATCTACCCGCTCTCTGAAATAGACTTTAGGTATACTAGCACCTGAAGTACGCCTTTCGAAAATTGACATTTGGGCCTGCACGGAGACCAACAGGGAGCAACATCCCCACTACTAGGGACGGGCCACAGAACGAAAATGCTGGGGGGGTGGAAATGAAGATGGAGCTAGCACAAGTTTCCTTTGCCTACAGATAATGTGCAGAACTTTCCCTTTGCTCCTCCCAATGCCTTCGCTGCGCCTCAAACACAAGTTCCTTCCACAACCCTCGTTCCAACAGTGCTTCGCTCAGCCAATCTATCAGCAGCCCCACTCCTTTCACCCAATTCTCTTCCTCTATGCAGTTCACTTTTCCCTACTATCCCGACCATGCCGCTGCAATGTTCGGCTGTCTTGCTACTGAGTCAGTGTTTCGCCCAGCGAGCACTCACAGCACCCCGCGCAACACTTTGCCACCGAAAATGACTCAAAAGAAGCTGAAGGACTGCGATTGTAGACGCATCGAGGGGTGATCTCCGCCCGCAGTCCCTTCTTCAATGAACACATAGACAATGCCAAAAGCTTCAGTGGCCAACTGGTGCTGCCCAGTTGAATGACAGAGAGACTTTTGCGCCTAGCCTTGATGTGTATGTACGGCTGTGACCTCGACTTGACACTAGCGCGGGGAGCTGCAAGTACTAGGGACTTCCTGGGAGATCTAGTAGTTTCGCTGGAGATCAAGCACATTATGCTCAAGCTGACAAAGAGGTGTGGGCTTCCAAAGACTGAGCAGGATGAAGGGTGAGCACTGTGTCCGGTTCGCAGCGGATCATGCCAACTGGTTTTGCGTAACCGCAAGTCAAACCGCACCTCTGCCGCTGCTGTTCTAGTAGTGGAAAGTGCCTTGAGACTGCACGCCTCTTCTGAGATGATTTCTCTGCTCATTACAGTTCTCGTGGAAGCCGGCTTCTCTGAAGACATCTTCCAGCTGTGTAACAAAATTAGCAGATTGTGTCTACTTGGTTACTACGACTCTCCTGTAGCTGTATGAATGGTGGATCTGCTAAAGCTACTGCCTGACCAAGTCATGGAGTTCGGGCTTTAAGGAAACTGACCCTCACTATCTAACAACTGTGAGGGCCAATCCTGTGCCTCCGCCGGCCTTAGGGGAGGGCTTACAGTGACCTTAGGCACAAGCAGACATACCAGACTCTGCCTGTCGTAGCGGTGGAGGAGCTTTGGTCGACTATCGGAACTGCAGAGGCCGTGGTTTCGTGTTTGCGCTGTGGTGCTCGAGGAGGAGGTCAGTGTTCCTATGTGCGCTTTTCCCATACTTGTGTCTTCTTCCACTGCTTTCCCTCCACTGTGCAGGTCAGCGACGCGTCTCAAGTTTGCTTGCTATGCCAGTCGCCTCACCGTCCACGCCTCTCTGCGCGAGTTTCCAATCCACTCCGTCACTTTGCATTACCTCGGTGAACACGAAACCTTCGACGATAAGAAATATTGACACTTCAAGTCTTGAACTTCTACGATTTTGGTCCTTGTTGCTGCATGCTTGCCTGAAAGTGAAGGATGAGCGGGCAGGCTGTGGCAACGAAGGAGACAGCTAGGTCGTCCCGACGGTGAGACTGCAGTACTTGTGTGAACTGGCCAGGGACCATGAGGTTGCTCGAACTTCCAGTGAACGTTTGCCGGTGTAACCCCTAATTTACCCTTATTGTTCATGGACAGAAAAACTGGGTAGCAGCTATAGCCTCTTACATTGATTGGAAATTTGTCGAGTGAGCCAATAGGGTTGTTTCTGGGAGCTTCTTATGCATGTTATCAATCTGCTA
>Ga0247837_1007296_pt1 | contig 14758 bp, 12 predicted proteins | sample LaCtaG_2_FD_187115 | JGI IMG/M metagenome (GOLD analysis project Ga0247837, IMG submission 187115) | Freshwater microbial communities from meromictic Lake La Cruz, Castile-La Mancha, Spain - LaCruzMarch2015_14.5m | ecosystem: Environmental > Aquatic > Freshwater > Lake | place: Spain: Castile-La...
CTTTCAGAAAAGGATACCCGCAAAGAAAAAGAAGTGGAAGATGCCATGCTGTTTTTACCAGTGTGCACATGCTTTACGCATGAAGATATAAGTGCACGCAAGGATGGCTGCCACATGTGCAAGTCGCCTTTTTTTAAACGAGTGACAGAATGCTATCAACACAACCCTCAAAAATATATTAGTGCTGTGCAGTTGGCATCATTGGACAAGCTGAGGGATGATATCCACAAGGCAAGGCGTGGTGTGCGACGGGATCTAAGGCAGATTGGACGTGATCTCCGCAGCGCACTACCATTGATAAAAAAGGGGAAAATTGATACCAGTTCTTTGGACTTGAACACATCGCTGGGTGTGTCTCAGTTTCAAGAATGGCTTGCTGATATTTTGTTCTCTGGCGCATTTATCAAGGATGGTAGAGTGACTGGTGAGCTTGTGGCAAAATGTCTGAGGCAAAATCATGGCTTTGAGTCTCTAGCCAAGCAGATTCTGGATGTGATGCCCAGATATTATTGTTGATGTGCACTGGATGGCTGATGCGACTACTATACCACTACAAAAAACTTCTCTTCTTTTCTCTATATTTAAACTGAATTTGATGGGGAAAAAACTTATCTGCTGCCCCCCTAATGGAAACAAGGATAATTTGGAGAAATGTAATGAAGTCAATCAAATGAACATTGTCCACTTGTTATGTGCTGTATAATGGGCTGTATTGTTTGTGTATATGTTTGCATTATATTATGCCTAAGCTGATCTGTAGCATGAGGAAACTGTTCAATGCAATATGGGCATAGCAGATTTAGTACTTCTGTTCTATCTAACTCTTTTGTCATATAATTCAATTGCTTCAATTTGCATGTCACACACTTTCCAAAATCACCATTAGGTTTATCTGAAATATACATCAATAGATCTTTTAGCTCACTTTCATTTATTTTGAACAACCTTACAGGATTATCATTATGCTCCCACTCTTGAAGATCAATTGCCTTGATATGAGGCACATCCCCTAGCTTATGCCAAGTAATCATGAAGTTTGCTGGATTTGAAAAATCACATGTAAGCATTCTGCCTAGTGTACATAGCTGTGAACAATCAATGAGCTGAAGCAGAACCAGAGCTCGCTCTGCATTTGTGAATATATCAATGGGTAAATAAAAAGCTTTTTCCAAAGTCATATTGCCAGCACAATGCATTTGCACTATGGGTATGTCCATACCTCCCATTTGCAATAAGTGGACGGGGGTAGGTGCATAGGCAGGCGCTACAAGTGTAAGACGTTTCAATAATATTGCTTCCTTATGGATTTATTAACAATAAATGCTATATCAAAATTGTTAAGTATCTGTAAGGCTGGATATTTGAACAAATATGAATGCCCTGTTGCTATGTCTCTAGGTGCCCATATTTCATTTGAATAACCAGGTGCTACATTTTCAAATCCTCTGGATGCCAATGTTGGATATATCTTTGCAAGCCAGAATAGAACATTATCCTTGTGTCTGGCCTCTGGTGATACTCTTAAACTCATTTTAATACTAAAATATTGGCAATTTTATGCATATGTATATATATACAAATCATTCTGATGATAACATACATATTTGCTACTGCACACTCAAAACGCGCTTCAGGTGCAATACCAGAAGTGCCTTATATGAAAACTTAGAGAAGTCAGCTGCAGTACGCTGCATCTCAGGGGGGGAGTGCTGAATGTCTTGTGCAGCATGCCAGCTGCAGCATGACTTGTGCACTCTGTCACCTATAACCACTTCATCTAAACGCTGGAACTCTATGCCTGGTCCAGAATGCCCTGGATCCTCAAAGGCCAGGAGATACTCTGCTGTGAAGCGCTGACACGCGCTGTAGATGGCCTCTGCCTTTTTGGTCTCTCTTTGCTCCTCCTCCACTGCAGTAAAAATTCTTTAAAAAAAAAATTTAAAAGGAGAAATAAGAAGCATACCTTGCTGCTGTTGTAGATTATTTTCAGTAGCCTGATACAGGGCCTCCAAGGAGGTAATAAACTCCTCTGTCAACTTGATCTGCCTTTGTTTACGAAGATCATTGAGTGCTTGATTTCCACGTCTCATGGCAGCAATAATCATAGCAGCCAAAACATCATGGGAGGACCTGGCTTGTTCCCTTTCTTCTTTCTTTGAGCGAACTCTCACATATATGGGGAGGGGAGGACATGGCAAGGCAGTCATGTACATGGCAATTTGCGCCAGGAGCGCCTGCTGCTGTTCCATCTTTTTTTATTCTTCCATACATTTTTTAAAACAGGGCTATCTCTCTAAAAAATTGCTTGTTTCATTGGAGGTATGATCATATAAAAGCCTTGTGTTTCCACCTTTGTTTTGACCATATCAAACGAAAGTTGAATGTCACAATTTGGAAGAAGACAAGAAAAGCCTCCTCAAACAGAAACACAGATCTTAACAGAAAACAGACAAAAAATACTAACAAATCTTGGTGAATTAGCAAAGGAAATTGATGATTTTATTGAAAATGAACAGTTCTATAAAAAAGGAGGGGGTTCCAGTGCTGATTTAGAAAGGGGCTTTAAATGCAGGGGAGATCTGATTGAAGCCCTAGGAGAATTGAATAAAAAAGTTCCAAGAAGAAAACATATTGATAAAATTGAAAAAGCAATAGAAAACAGAAAACAGATGATTGCATCTACTCAAGCTGAACTTGAAATTTTACAAACAAAATTAGAAACACAAGAGTCCACAGCAAAAAAAAGAGAACAAACCCAAAGAAAAATCAAGGCCAAAGAAGAGCTTATAATCATGTTAAATATGATTTTAGAACAAACAAACATAGAGCTGCGTGAAGCAACAAAACCACCATTGCAAGATTTTGAGAAGGGGCATGATTTTCTATCTCATACAGTGTCTAAAACCAATAGTGAAATAGTTATGTCAAATGGAATAATTGATAATATGAAAAATAATAAAAAACAGTATATAAAAAATATACAAATAAACAAAGAAATTGAAGAGGAAGCAAAAAGGCGTTTTGCTGCTGAACAAGAGCGCGCAAAAGTTGCAGCTGAAGCTGAACGCAAACACAAAGAGAAGGAGGCAGCTATACATGCACATATGGAAAAAATGAGGAAAGAGCAAGCAGAAAAAGAGGCAGAGGAGGCTAGGATTACAACTGAGGAATTGAAGGCCAGATTAACAGATGAGCATACTGAATTATATGACAGATACATTTCACAGTTTAGAGGTGGTAGTAGTTCAAGAAACAAACAGGGTGTTTTGAAACTAACTATGAAAGATCAAATGGATGGATTGTTATATAGCCATGACCAAAATGTGTATCTACAGAATCAACATGAATTGGAAGGGCTTGTCAGGGTTGATGAAGAAGGAGCCTATGGAACCTTGCTGTGGGATGTTGCAGCTGGCTTTGGTAGTATTCCTGAAAATAACAACAATAAACTAGAATTGCTTCTCTGGGACAGAAATGATGCTTACAAATGGGTGAGCTATATTTCATACTTAGAATCTCCTCAGATTGTTTTGGATGAAGCTAATTCAGAGAAAAAAAGGAAATTAAAATGGGAGTGGCTCTACAGTATATGGAACAATGATCCACCAAAGGAAAAATTATGGAGACTGTTGCATGAATGGAGGATAGCCAATAGTTCTGTTGATGCAAAGCTTATACCAATGGAAGGATTTTTTCAGGGATTAGTACTTCAAATTACTCCTCCTGATGGATCTTGCCTGAACATCAGCTTTCTGCCTTGCCCCTTGATGTTCATTTGGCCCATGAATGAACCTACTGCTCTCAAATGGATACAAAGAAATAGAATGTATACATATAAATTAAATAAATTCATGAAAAGTCATAGAAAGGGAATGTCATTTACTGGATTATGTGTAAAAAATGCATGTAGGACCTGTGATGAGGCTATACAACCTTTAATCAGAGGAACTACTATTGGAATAGCATTTGGGCATAGATTATATCCAATCAAGACATATTCACAGATCCAAGCTCCACTTTTGGCGAAGAAAGCACCTATCTTGAGCCTATTTGATAAAAATGGAACAGAATCAATCACCATAGGCTATGAGCTACAATATTATGATATTATCCCCCCTGTGCATTCATCAGAAATAAAAGAAATAGTTGAAAAATGCATTGAAAAACCAAATCCAAAACATGACAGTGATTTGAAAGCCTTGACAAATCCATTATTAGCAACATTACAGGGAAGAGGTGCTGCTGCTGACAGTAGTAGAAGCAGTAGTGGTGCTTATGCTAGCCCCCCAGAGAAAAGAAATCGCATTGATGCTAGTGGAGCTGAAAGCAAAAGAAAGGAGGCTGCAGATGGTGATGGTGGTAGCTTTATGATGGATGATGATGATGATACACCACTAAAAATTGGTAAACGTGGTTTATTCAAACAATTTGTTGCTACAGAGGATAGTGATGATGATAAACCCATTACAACAAAAAAGTCAAAAACCACAAAAGGAGATGGAGGCATGCCTGGTAATGATGATGATGATGATGATGATTGACCTTCTGCAAAATTTCATCTTGCTATATTAATGAATTATCAAATTAAACTTTAAACAAAGGGGTCAAAACAGGCACATGTATATTATAAAAAGATGAAACGTTGTGTTTTGGCCATGTAGGAAATGAAGGAATGTAGGATCGTTTTTACTCATTTATATGCTATATTATGGCTATACTTTTACCTTTTACCTTTCCCTTAAATTTAGACTTTATACCAGTATATATACATTTCATACATTTCATACACTAAAATATAAAAGTATAATAGAAGAGAACAGTTTAATTAAGGAATTTCAAAAACAGACCATGTATGATTATTTTTGATTATACATTAACCTGCATATTGCTTTGGGCTTTACCTCTTGCAAATTCTATTTTTAAGTTTAAAAAAAAGTTTTTTAAGTTTTTAACCCCAGTTTTTAGCCTTAAAAGAGCTTGAATTTGGAAACCCACTCACTTGCAAACACCATCCTTCCTAATTGCACAAATGTCTTCAGTGGATTCTGCTTCTATCATCAACACCATTTCATTTGAAGAAATTGTCAAGAATCGTGATGCAAATGTGAGAGTTACTGCAGATGGGTATCTCTATGCTGTGGATTTGGTTATGGTGATGACTGAAAAAAATCGCAATGATGCTGGATGGGTCCTTAGAAATATTACTGATGAAACATTTCCATCAGTAAAATTCACTGATAGAAAAACGCCAGGCAAAGGCAATGCGAATACCAAACTGGTAAGCTTCAAAAACGCCATTGAGCTAGTGATGGTGCTGCCAGGAAAGATGGCGAAGGAGACAAGGGCGCAGTTTGCAGGGATAATCCACAGGTATATGGCTGGCGATGGGTCGTTGGTGGCAGAGATTGAAACTAACAACAGGGTTGGCACTGCGCCAGTGCACCAGCTGGCTAAGGCTACACTTGAGGAAAGTGGTGGCATAAGCAAAAAACGTGGCAGAAGTGAGCTTGAGACACTTGAAATGCAGGAGCGCAAGTTAGCATTGGAAGAGCGTCATCTGAGTCTAAAGAAAATCGAATTTGAGCTTGATGAGCGTGCAAAAATATTACCACTGGAGGTCATGGCAACCTGCAACAAGCTAGTGGAGAGCTGGGGAGGATGGGAGGTAAGGGACCAAGTGAGACACAAGGCAATGGTGTCAAACTATATGGAGGTGATCTACAAGAACAACATTTCTTGTATGCTTGCTAGCTGTAATAACAAAGCACAGCTGCTTGCACCAAATGCTGTTGCTGTGCCTAATGCTGTAGCTGTGCCTCAGCTAGAAATTCCTCAATTTATCTCAATTCCCATGGTGGTGAATACTATGCATGGAATACCAAACAAAAGCATGCTTAACTACAAACGTATTGGGAAAATAGCATCTGATCTCTTCCTTGAAAAGCATGGGATGCGTCCTGGCGAATACTATGGCAAGCACAGCGAGATCAATGCCCAGGGGCTTTTGGTCAGTGCAAATGATTACAGGAAGGAGGATGAGCAGTTGCTGCGCAAAGCAGTGGAAAAATACATCAAGGAGGTGGAGGACAAGCAGCAGGTAGAGCCTAGTGGTGTGAAGGGTGAGCGGAAAAAAAAGACTCAGTTGCAGCAGACTGAAGTAAAAGAAGAAGGGGACAAGAAGAAGAAAAAACAAAATGCAGCCTTCAACACTAAAAAAAAGCAGGATGAAAGAAAGCTCAAGAATGAGGAGAAAGAAGATGATATTGTTTCTGTTGGTTCTACTGCTACTACTACCTCTACTTGTTCTTCAGCAGCAAATAAAAGAAATGCTGCCAATGATGATGATAATTCCTCTCTCTCAGAACATGATGTGGATTAATACACTGCTGCAGAAATAGCAGCCAAAATAAAATGAAATTTTGTGTTGTTGCTTTGAGCATTATTTTAACTAATGATAATATGAATAATAATAATAATAATAATAATAATAATAATAACAATAATAATAATAATAATAATAATAATAATAATAATAATAATAATAATAATAATAATAATAATAATAATAATAATAATAATAATAATAATAATAATAATAAACCCATATCATATTATATAAAATCATATGCTACATCATGTGTGGCTGTTTGGCAATGATATTGTTTCTCTGGAGCGAAAGCCAGATCATCATCATGCAACCTCAGAGTAACGTGACCAAGCCCTTTGATCTATTTTTGTTTTTTTATACATAGTTAAGGTCATTTTAAACTAAAAGACATATTCCCAAAATATCAAAAAATTAAAAAGCCATCTCTGCATTTCTATATAAGGCTGAACTGTTTTGTTGCACCAAAGAAGCTAGGTCTCTGTGTGTCTGGCATTATGGACAATAGTGGTGGTGGTTTTGTATCTTGCACCAATCTACCCCTCTGTGGTGACACAAATGTTCCATCTCAGCTTGCTGAGACTATGCAAGGTCGCTGCATAGATTGTGAAATGCTCTACATGCGCAACTTCATCTTTTCTGAAGCTGCTATTGGAGGAGAATCATGCCCAGTATGCCTTGTCTTTTTTGAGGCTGGTGAGGGTGAAAAGGGTTTATTTTTGACCTATCCCTGCGGGCATCGTGTGTGTGCATCCTGTTTTTCATACAATATAGAAGAGCTCCCTGGTACCCCCAGACCCATTCCACAAGACTTTGGTTATACTCTTGCTGATAAGAAAGAGGAACAAGATTTTGTGAACTGGAAAGAAGATTGGCTGAATGAGTCTCCTGATCAGTATGCTGCATACAGCGCTGCTGAAAAAGAGTATGTGGCTAAATTTTTTGAGTATGTGACCAAAAAGACAAAGCTGATGAAAATATGCCCATTGTGCCGGACTGTGGGTGCTCCTCTTGGTCAAGATGGACGCATGCGGGCAGCATATGCCAGCTATGTGGCTCCTGGTGTTTAGGCCACTTTGCTGTTGTTCTTTATATACAAATTCAGCCAATAAGTTGGTGGATTAAAAAGTAGGTTGTTGCTTAAATACTTGAACAACAGGGGGCATCTTCTTTCAAATCTATCTTGCATTTCTTGAGAGTCTCAGCATAGGCGTTTATGGATTATGTCAAAAAAATTACATGTAACTTTCAGATTCATTCAAGTGAAATGACAATGTAACTTTTTACTGAATTATGGATATGGGGGTGCTGTAGGGGTAGGCATTGAATGACAATTCCCACTAGAATCCATCCATATTCCATATACAGTTGGAAAACAGACCACCAATATTTGCCATATTATCATCCACACAATCGCCACACATATAGGCACAACACATATTATGACCAGAAAATACAAGAGTATACAATTAATCCATGAAATATCTGGATTGCATTTTATATCATCATTCAGACGCACTCCTGCCAAATAAAATAAATATGCAAACATGAGCATCCAAATCAAAAGCACACAAAAAATACTCATTGGATAGCACTGTAGGCAGGCTTGAGCCCATCTTGATAAGATCATCTGTCTTTGCATCTCTTACCTATTCAGTTTAATTTCAATTTATATTCTTATGTCATGCATTGGTGTCTGTTTATCTATTGAGAAGAATAAACAAATTTTGCATTTGCAAATTGAATCTGCACACAACAACAAATGCCTCTATCTTTTATTTTTGTTAGTAATCTGGACATGTAGCAAATGTAGGAATGTAGGATTGTTTTTACTCAAAAATTCTATATGTTATGGCTATACCTTTTTATCTTTACCTTTTTTGCTTACTGTAGACTGTTTTGTTCAAGGAGGGGTCAAAAATGGCACATGTAGGAAATGTAGGAATGTAGGATTGTTTTTACTCAAATTTTCTATATGTTATGGCTATACCTTTTTATCTTTACCTTTTTGCTTACTGCAGACTGTTTTTGTTTGAGGAGGGGTCAAAAGTGGCACATGTAGGAAATGTAGGAATGTAGGATTGTTTTTACTCAAAAATTCTATATGTCATGGCTATACCTTTTTATCTTTACTTTTTGCTTACTGCAGACTGTCTTGTTTGAGGAGGGGGTCAAAAGTGGCACATGTAGGAAATGAAGGAATGTAGGATCGTTTTTACTCATTTATTCGCTATATTATGGCTATATACTATTTCTAATTTTCATCACATCATCCTTAAATTTAGACTTATACTAATATATATATACATTTCATACATTTTATACACTAAAATATAAAAGTATAATAAAAGAGAACAGTTTAATTAAGGAATTTTCAAAAACAGGGCATGTATATATTTTTTGATTATACACAATCATACATTTTTTCATGGTGATAAAAGGGAGCTGAAAACAAACAGAGATAGCTCAAATAGTGCGCCGTGTCATAGGTCTTGTTGGGTACACCAATTCTGGATAGGCTTTACCACCCATAGTGGAGGCTGACTTTGTTGTGATTGAGGAAGGAGGAGGAGTAGTAGGGGGAGGTGGTGGAAGTGCACATCCACCAGTGGCAGGATTATTGCCTAGGAGGGGCTGCATGTTAGCATCAATGCATGTCAAGGTACATTCACCTGCAGCTATGTAGCGTGTATTTTGAGGCTGTAGTGCAAATGAAGAGCAAGGAAAGCATTGCAGTTCTACAGTAGACTGATCTGTCTGCAAACAAGCACCCATAGAACCTAAACCACAGAGCGCTGCAGTACACAAAACACAGCCTGTATTGTTGTTAAGGATTTGTTTTTTTTGTGCTGAAGTGGTGATGGTGCTTAAATTTAGATTGGAAGTTGCTGCTATGATAGCTAGAGCTATATCCTCAGAGGGGATACTGAGCAGTGGCACATAGCTGTAGGAGCAGCGCTTGCTACAAAATGCAGTAGCAGTTGACCATACCTCGTGAGGACCCAAAACAGTACTACTACTGGTAGTGCAAGCCTCACATGTAGGCTGTGTGATGCGTTCTGTAGGTTCAATGCACAAGGAAGAAGGCCTGAAGCCTGGACTGCAGGTTAGCGACTGCTGGGTGCATGACAGGCATTTGTCGCTGTGAATGGGGTCTGCATAATATCCAGCTATGCAGCGTGTTTCACATGAGCCTTGATTAAAATATTCTGTCAAATCTTGTGGCTGTACAAACAAAAGAGAGCAATTGACACAAGCAGCATCATTCCTAGTTGTGCAGGGCATGTAGAGCTCACCAAGGCTACACTGCATGCGGCTGCAGGGCCTGCAGAGACTGCTGTTTTGGGACTCTCTATAGGCAACTCCTGGCTCACAGTCAGCTCTTCAACCAAAGAAAAAGTTAGATCAAATATCAAAAAATTCAAAACAAACAAAAAAAAGCTTACCTGCAGCTACTGTAGAAGGGTGGATCAGAGGTCCAGGCTTGAAACTCAGAGGGCAGAGGCCCAGTGCAGGGCTGACATGTAGCATATGTTTTTTGTGCATTGCAGTATTGCAGCTGCTGGCCTGCCATGCAGGGTGCCTCACCTCCACTGTACACAAAGCAGAGCAGGCACTGGCCATTCCATGGACGTGTATTTGGAGCACAGCTCCAGGGACAGCCTTTGCTTGCGCCTGGTACCATAGTGGATGCAGTCCAGATAGAGTTGGCAGGTTTAGAAGTTGGATCACAGTCCTGCCATGTGTAGCCAATACCATCTAAGCAGCCCTTGAGGTACATGCCCAAGTGGGGAGGTGTACTTGAGCTCACTTCTGCAATACTTGTTGTGCATGATTTGCAGAAGCTGTCACATATACTAGCTGCTGTTATGTTGGTAGCGCAGTAGCTATCATCTGCTGTATTTTCACCTGTGGTATCCCTGTAGCACATGTAGGCACAGTTTACCTCTGAAGCTACATAACGCACTTTCTGATTGGAGTTGGGTAGTGGACAGCTGATGCATCCTTTGGCTAGCTGCATTTGTGAAGTGGTATTTAATCCTTGTAGCAGCAAAGTTGAGGTTGAGATGGAGGGGCCACACACAGAAAAGTTTTTGCCTGTATAAAATTCCACACTGAGCTCAGAAGTGAAGCCAGGCGTGCATTGGAAACCGCAGCTCACACAGGCCCCCAGCATGTCATCATGGTAATGGCCTGTAGCGCACATCCTACAGCCTCTGTTTTCAGCTGTGCATTGGTCATAGGACACCATGCGCATTGGGTTGCCAAAACAGTCGCAGCTGATGAGGTGTTGCTCCATCCTGCATTTTAAAATTAGTTTTATGATTTTACTAAAACTAGACCATGCTATATACTTACCATCGTGAGCGGGCGCCAACCACTGCCATACGAGCAACTTCATAGTTGCTCAGATTAGTGCAGCTGCAGCCTTTCGCGCCACACGCTGGAAGCACATGCCCCTGGAGTCCCAGACCCCATGCTGCAGCCGAAGAGGTAGAAGCAGTCTCCTGCCAGCCACAATTGGGCAGGCATGGTGTGCCAATGAGATCACAATCCCAATATTTATCAGTCTCCACAATGCAAGAGGCACTGCAGCCATCACCGCTGGCTGTATTGCCATCATCACAAGCTTCATTGGTATCAAGGAGCGCATTGCCACAGGCTGCTGAGGGTGCTGTCAGTGGGGATGATGGTGGCCATAAGTAAACCCTGTAATTTATGTCATGTTAGCATCATGGATATATATATATCAAAAAAAGTGAAGAAGAAAAAATAACCAGCGTCCACGCCGCAGAAAGGGGAGGCTGGAGAAGGGAATGGTTTCATCATCTGTACCACAGACCCTTTGGATATAGCGAGGTCTTTGAATAATATTATTCAAGTAATAGTCAGTAACCCTAGATGCTATCTGGATGCTTCCACTGCTGTATTCAAGAAAGAGATCTATGCAAGGCTGGTTGCACTCAAGAGCGGAATCGCTGTAGAAGCGTGGCTTGCAGCCAAAAAGGCAACCAGTGGTGGGTTGATGCACAGTGGCATTGAATCCTACATAGGCACATGGACTACATGTTGATGCAGCTAGATAGTAGCCAGTATTGCAAGTCCAATTGCATTTAGAAACACCTATTTCAGATGAGGCTGTTGTATAGATAGCATTGGGAGGTGCATTGATGCATGTACGCCAGTTGATGCATGAAATGCTATCTGCATAGGTGCCCACTGGAGTTACCACTGACATGCAACTAGCACAGCCACCTGGAGTGTATGGGTTAGTGCGCAGATAAGACACATAGGGCTTGCATTGCACAGCACATCCAGTCTGGAAGTACTCCAAAAAAGGCAAAAGGGTGGTGTTGATGAGGGGGCACTGAGAGCAGGTGGTCCTATTGGCCACAGAGCGTGTGCCATTGGGGCATGGGAGGCAGTTTGTGGCTGCGCTGAAGGGATTGAATGTGTTTTCTGAACATAGAGTGCAGCTTGTTGTTGTGCTACCTCCAAATGTGCCAGGTGGACAGGCAAGACATGCAGTGGCAGTGGCTGCACTGGGGAGGTAGTAGGCTGGCAGATTGCATCCCTGGCATGATCTTGCTGCTACTCTGCTGTTACCAGAAGAGTCCTAAAAATATAAAAAATAAGAAAGGTTAAAAAACAGTATCAGACATCAGACTTACAAGAAGAAAAGGAGGGACAAACTGTCCATCTGGACATGGTACACAGCTAGCACCAGTTCCACTTGAAAGTGAAGCATCCACAGCCACACTCCTCAATCCACAATTTATGCAGCCACGAAAGGGATCAACCCATGCATTGTATTGACCCTGTAAACAATAAGTTTATTATCATTACCAACATTCAAATAAGCCTTGTTAGCTAATTGGTTATAGCATTGGTCTTATGAGCCAAAGGTCCTGGGTTCAAGTCCCAGACAAGGTAAAAACATACCAGGGTAGCACACGACACACAGGGCGCCATTCCTCCAAGGCTGTAGAGGCCAGTTGGACATGGCATGCATCGTCCTGTTGCTGCTTGGAAGGCAGACCCCTGCATTATTATTATCAATATAAATAATAATACAGAAATATGATAAAAATGGCTAACCCTCTTGCATTTTTCCACACAAGTTGTAACACCAGCAGCAGCAGCAGCAGCAGCAGCAGCAGCAGCAGCAGCAGACATGAAGCCAGGTAGGCAGCCCACACAGCAATCCAGTAGCCTTTCCAATGGATTGGAGCGATTGCAAGCCCTCACCTAAATCAAAAGCATCAAAATATGACTATATGTATATATATGCATAATACCTGCTGGTTATTTTGCTGCATAATGAGGCTGTTAACTCCAGAGCATGACACACACATTCCAGGTGAAGAAGTGTCTAGGCCACTCCACTTGCCTCCAATTGAGTTGCTTCCAGAAGGCTGAGCACACAGTAACACCAGATTGGCATATTGATATGGAAATGTGATGGCTACACTGCCATCTGCACTTTCAGCCCATTTCTTTTTGTTTCAGTATTAGTATCAGTATTATTGTAATATGCACCTTAAAAATTAAAATCAAACCTGTGTCATAATAAAAGCAATAACATCTTGACGCATATAATCATTGTTGTTATTGTACTTTACAGCGGCCACCGCCAATAAAGCACGCAATCCATTAGAATCAAAGCGCATGGTACACTGCATTTGTTTATTATTATTTGCTGCATTATTAGCTTCAACCACACTGACAACTGTGATTATGCGCTGCCAACACACCACCTTGTCTTCTCCATTTGCAGTTGTGGATTGACCTTTTTGTCGCTCAGTGGTTTTTATCCAAGAAACACGAAGTGTCAATAAAGGCAATGAACAGCCTTGTATCAGGAACCCCCATGTGGCATCGCGGCTTCCAGGCTGTATGGTCCTAACAAGTCTACCTTTTGGATTGCTGGCTTGCTGCTGCAATGCTTTTCCAAACACGACATCTGGCTCCAAAGTTTGCTGGGCCTGGAGGAAACTGGTCTTTGATAGGGTCAAGGTAGAGGTAAAAAGGGAATCAGGGAGTGAAAAGAGAATAGAGTCATCCTCAGCTAAATGTGCTGATTTGGATAGAAAAGTCAGTGAACTCTTCTTTAAACTGAATGAAGACCTTTTTAAAAAAAAAATAATATCAGTAAATAAAATATTATTATTACCTAAAACAAAAGTACAAACCAGATCACTGTGTGTGAGGTGCGCACTCCAAAATTAGTGCCTGCTGCATTGGGATCAATCTCTACACTATAGTCAGTATATATCTCTGTTGAATCAAGGCTGCTACCAGTTGAAAAGGGCACTTCAGATTCTGGAATGACTGCATTGAGATTAGCTTCCTGATCAGCCAGGCGCTTTGCTAGATTCTCACAGCGCGCTAGTCTGTCATAGCGCATTTTTATAAATGGACCCATACATGGAGGTGCAAAAAAGCATGCAAACAGTTCAGCTACAAAGATTTCTTCATAATCAGATGGATGGTCACATTCATCAGTGTGCATTACTGGATATTTACTATACACTGATGCAGTGAAGGCATTTCCTATAGCTGAAACACCATTACACACCAGCACATCACCCCCACCCTCAGATGCAAGTGGATAAAAAAAAACAAGCAGAATAAGGCTGCTGAGGAGTTTGTTTTGTGTGGCTGTAGTGGATAATGTGCTGCTCTTTTTTACAACTGCTGCTGCGTAACAGACCAGCATCCACAGGAATAGCTGATGATAGTGAAACTATTGCTGCAACTATTATGACACTCTTTTTCTCTCCTTTCTCTATATATCCTTTATATGCATAAAAATATTTAATATGGAGTCATATACACATACACACCAAAACTATTTTATTCTCAATTAATATTTATGGCAAAAAACGCCAGTGGAAGACAAATATGGCACTGACAAGCTTGTCTCAATCCAGAGTTGAATTTGGCATAGGAGTGTTTGGTTAGGATCTTCTTCCTCCTCCTCATCCATAATAATAATATTATCATTGTGATGAGTAGTAGTTAAAAGAGGCAACTCCATCATGGTTTCATGGCAGTAGAGGACAGCCTCAGCATCAGCTGTTGAGGTGGTGCGCATCTGTGTAATGCTTTTGGATCATCATCATGGCACATTAAATAATAGCAGTTTTTTTTAACATCTCCCCAAAATAGATATTACTTTTAACACTAAAAAAAATCATCACTGATTTAAACCTCAGGCCTTACTTTAACACTAAAAATAATCATCACTGATTTAAACCTCAGGCCTTACTTTAACACTAAAAATAATCATCACTGATTTAAACCTCAGGCATTACTTCAACACCAAAAAAAGTCATCACTGATTTAAACCTCAGGCCTTACTTTAACACT
>Ga0247837_1007304_pt1 | contig 14744 bp, 7 predicted proteins | sample LaCtaG_2_FD_187115 | JGI IMG/M metagenome (GOLD analysis project Ga0247837, IMG submission 187115) | Freshwater microbial communities from meromictic Lake La Cruz, Castile-La Mancha, Spain - LaCruzMarch2015_14.5m | ecosystem: Environmental > Aquatic > Freshwater > Lake | place: Spain: Castile-La...
ACCGGCCGCTGGGCCTGGGCTACTCAAACCTCGGCAGCCTTCTGATGGCCGACGGCCTGGCCTACGACAGCGCCGCCGGCAGAGGCCTGTGCGGAGCTGTGACGGCAGTCCTCCACGGGGCTGCCAACCGCACCAGCGCCGAACTCGCCGCGGCGGTTGGCCCCTTCGAGGGCTTCGCGGCCAACCGGGAGCCGATGCTCAAGGTGATGCAGATGCACCGCGACGCAGTCGAGACGATCGACCCGGCCTGCCCGAGGTATCTGCAGGAAGCAGCGCGAAAAGTCTGGGACGAGGTGCTCGCCGGCGGCCAGACGCATGGCTATCGCAACGCCCAGGCCACCGTGCTCGCCCCGACCGGCACGATCTCCTTCCTGATGGACTGCGACACCACCGGGATCGAGCCCGACATCGCACTGGTGAAGTACAAGCAACTGGCCGGTGGCGGGATGCTCAAGATCGTGAATCAGACCGTGCCCTTGGCCCTGCGGACGCTCGGCTACGACGAGCCGGCGGTCGAGGCGATCCTCGCCTTCATCAACGACAAAGACACGATCGAGGGCGCGCCGGGACTCAAAGCCGAGCATTTGTCGGTCTTCGACTGTGCCTTCAAGCCCCGGCTCGGCGAGCGGAGCATCGCCTGGGAGGCGCACGTCAAGATGATGGCGGCGGCCCAGCCCTTCCTCTCGGGTGCGATCTCCAAGACCGTGAACATGCCGCGGGAGACGACCCCGGCCGACGTCGCCCGGGCCTATCAGGAGGGCTGGCGACTGGGGCTCAAGGCCCTGGCCATCTATCGCGACGGCTCGAAGGAGAGCCAGCCCCTTTCGACGAGCAGCGAGAGCGACAAGGCGGCGGCCAAGGCGGCCACGGCGGCCCCGCGGCGGGAGCGGCTTCCCGACACCCGGCGGAGCGTGACCCACAAGTTCAGCGTGGGGGGCCACGAGGGCTACATCACGGTCGGCCTCTATGACGACGGCCGACCGGGAGAGCTGTTCATCACGATGGCCAAGGAAGGCAGCACGATCGGCGGCCTGATGGATGCCTTCGGCACGGCGGTCTCGATGAGCCTGCAGTACGGCGTGCCGCTGGAGGTGTATGTCAAGAAGTTTTCACACACCCGCTTCGAGCCCTGGGGCTACACCAAGAACGCCGACATTCCGGTCGCCAAGAGCCTGGTCGATTATCTCTTCCGCTGGATGGGCACGCAGTTCATTCCCGGCTATCGTGAGGCCAACCGGCCTTCGGGCGACGGCGGCGGGGAGGCCGCCGCAGGGAGCGGCGACACGGAGAGTGAGCCCAAGCCCGCCGCCATGAAGGCAGGCGGGCTGGCCGATGGGCAGGGAAAGCCCAAGGCGAAGGCTGAGGCCACGGCGGCGCGTGGCCGGCATCCCGGTGGCAACGGTGCTGCGGCGGTGAAGCCGGCGACCGCGCGAACAACGGTTGCGGCCGCCGACACGGCTGCGGTGCTGGAGCGGGCCGGATTCCGGATGGCGGATAATCCGCACGCCTCGGTCGATGACAGGCAGACCCAGTTTGCGAAGTTTCAGATCGACGCCCCGGCCTGCGACAACTGCGGCTCGATCACGGTCCGCAACGGCAACTGCTACCTCTGTCACAACTGCGGTAACAGCATGGGCTGCAGCTGAGATCACGGCGGCGGGGGTGTTGATGCCCCCCGCCGCCGCTCGCTCCCGGTCGCCCGTGCTGCCCCGGCAATCGTTGCAGACCCTCCAGCCGGGCTGGAAAGGTGGGCCAATCGCCCCCGGCCGATTGACTCGGGGCCGGGCGTCAACCATGCTTTCGCAGAGGTCTTTGTCGCTCGCTCCTCTCTTCTCATCAGGTGCTCTGTGCGTCGCTGCCTGCGTCCATTTCTCGTCGGGCTGATCACGGTTTCGATGCTCGGCGGTCCTGCGCAAGCCTGCTGGCGTTCGCGCCAGGCCAGACACTGCCGGACGGTGGCGGTGGCGGCCTGTCCTGCCCCGACCTGGCCTGTGTGCTGCGACCCGTGCGGCCCGGGGGTCGTGGTCGTGTCAACGCCCTGCCTCCCGGCCGCTGCCTGCTGTGGCGCCGGCGTGGTGATCGACGAGGGCGGGAGTGCGGTCGACACAATCGCGATCGGTAGTGACTCTGTCGGCACCGTGGTCGAGTCACAGCCGCACGTCACGGGGTCGCAGCCGACACCGGCCACACAGCAGGTCGCGCCGCAAGCCATGGCCGATTCGAAGCCGGTAGAACTCGAGCGGGTGCCGCGCGGGCCGGCGACCGAGGCCGGCGCCGTGCAGACGACGTCGAATGAACAGCCACTCTCCGAGCCGGTCGCGCCGGAGGTGCCACCGGCGCCGGAAGCGCCGCTTGGAGAACAGCCCGCCAACCGCAGCGTGCTCGCGGAGGAGCCCAAGACAACGGCGCCCGCGGCCGAGCCGACTAATCCGGCGCCTGCTGCCGAACAGCCTCCCGTCATCGAGGGCGACGATCCCGAGATGAAGCAGGCCGAGCCGGTCGTGCCAGGCGGCGATGCCCCGGCTGGCGAACTGTCTGGGCCGGAGGCCGACAACTCGGTGGCGCCGCCCATGGAGGAGGACGTCGCCGAGCCGACGGTGCCGGAGCCTGCGCCCGCGGTCGAGCCAGATCCGCTGGAGCCCGCACCGGCCGCCGAGCCCAAGCCCGCTCCCACAGAGGAGCAAGAGGAAAACATTTTCGAGGAGCTTGACCAGGCTGGGGATGACGCCCCGGCTGGGGATGACGAAGCAATGGCCGATCAGCCGGACGCCACCGTGCGGGATCTGTTCGCCGAGGCGGATCAGTCCGAGGCGGCCCCAGCCAAGCCCGCTACCGACCCGGCCGACCCAGCGCCGGGCCCATTCGATGACGAAGCCAGCGACGCCGCCGAGCCGGAGATGAGCGACGAAAAGCCCGCGGCCACCACGGACGACGGGAAGAGCGATCCGGCCGATCCTTTTGCTGCCGACGAGACGGCTCCGGCGGCCGACCCCGAACCGGCGGCCGACCCCGAACCGGCGGCCGACCCCGAACCGGTGGCCGACCCCGAACCGGCGGCCGACCCCGAACCGGCGGCCGACCCCGAACCGGCGGCCGACCCCGAACCGGCGGCCGACCCCGAACCAGCGGCCGACCCCGTCGCCCGCAGTGAGCCCGAGCGGCGCTGGATCGACGCCAGCGGCACCGCGAGCATGGTGGCCACGCTCATCGAGGTCGGCGCCGACGGCCGCTGCGTGCTCGAGACCCGCAGCCGCCGGATCGCCGTGCCGGTCGAGAACCTGAGCGGCCACGACCGCGACTATGTCCGCCAGGCCGGAGTGCGGCTGGCGAAGAGCCGGGCGGACAAGGCGGGGGAGACCGCCGCCGCGACCACCCCCGCTCCGACCGACACCGCGGGGTTGTGACCACCGCCGGGCTGCGAGAACTCAAGCGTCGTTGAGCACCGCGACTGTCTCAAAGGCCTTGCCCTCGAGCATCTCGAGCGACGCGCCGCCGCCGGTCGAAACATGGCTCACCTTGTCGGCGTAGCCCAGTTGCTCCACGGCCGCCGCTGAGTCGCCGCCGCCGATGATCGTCACGGCTCCGGTGGCGGTCGCGTCAGCCACCGCGTCGGCCACCGCTTTCGTGCCCGCATCGAAGGGGGGCATTTCAAACACCCCCATCGGGCCGTTCCAGACCACGGTGCCGGCCGCGCGGATGATCTCGGCGTAGCGGCGGGCCGTCTCCGGGCCGATGTCGAGCCCCTCGAAGCCGTCCGGGATCTTGCCCGCCGGCACGATCAGCTTGGTAGCCGCGTGCGAAAAGTCATCGGCGCAGTGCGTGTCGACCGGCAACACGAGTTTGCCTTTACCCGTCACGAGCAACGTCTTCGCGAGTTCCACTTTGTCGGCCTCGACCAGGCTGTTGCCCGTCTGGCCCCCCTGGGCCAACGAAAACGTGTAGGCCATCGCCCCGCCGATCAGCACGTGGTCGCAGATCGAGAGCAGGTTCTCGATCACCGCGATCTTGTCCGAGACCTTCTTGCCACCGAGGATCGCCACAAAGGGCCGCTGGGGCGTGTGAATCGCGTCGGCCAAATACGCGATCTCCTTCTCGACCAGGAACCCGCTCAGGGCTGGCTTGCCCTGCTTTTTCATGGCCACGGGCACCGCGTACATGCTCGCCTCGGTGCGGTGGCAGGTGCCGAAGGCGTCGTTGACGTAGGCGTCGGCCAGGCCGGCCAGGCCCGCGACGTAGGCCGCGTCGTCTCCCTTCTTCTCCCCCTTGTTGAAGCGGACGTTCTCGAGCACGAGCACGCCGCCGGCCGGCAGGGCCTTGGCCTTGGCGGCGGAGTCGGGCCCGCCGGTGTCGGCGGCGAGCGCGACCGGCTTTCCCAAAAGCTCCCCGAGACGCTTGGCCACCGGCGCGAGCGAGAACTCCGCTTCAAAACCCTTGCCGGCCGGCCGGCCGAGGTGCGACATCAGGACCGCCTTGCCGCCCCGGTCGATGATCGACTGAATAGTGGGCAGGGCCATCCGGATCCGGCGGTCGTCGGTGATCGCGCCCGCGTCATCCTGCGGCACGTTGAAATCGACGCGGACGAGGACGGCCTTGCCGGCGGGATCGAGGGCGGCGACGGTCTGCTTGGGCATCGGGAAGACTCCGGGCGGGACGGGAATGGTGGGATCGAAGGTATTCAACCGGATCGCCGGCGGGGCTGCAAACCGCCGTGGCAGCGCGGGCTCGGGGTTGCCCGTGCCATCTCGCCGGACGCTCGCTGCGGCCCTCCAGGCCTCCGCTCGCTCCATGCGGCCCTCACCGCTTCCGCTTCGGCTTGCCGTCCTGCGCGGGGTCGTGGTCGGGGTTGGGACGGGGCATCTGCGCGCCCACCTCGGTGAGCCAGGCGTCGAGCTTCTCCCGCAGGGCCTTGGCCTGGGCGGGTTCGCGGGTGGCGAGGTCCGTGGTCTCCGCCTCGTCGGCCGCCAAGTCGTAGAGCTCGTCGCGGCCGTCCTCGTAAAAGTGCACGAGCCGCCAGGAGCCCGCGCGGATCGCCGAGTAAGGCGTGGCGCCGCCGGGGTGGTAGTGAGGGTAGTGCCAATAAATGGCAGCCCGGTCGAGCCTGCCGCCGGCGAGCACGGCCGTGAGGTCGCGGCCGTCGAGCGGCTGCGCGGGGTCGGGCCCCACGCCCGTGAGGGCCAGGATCGTGGCCGGAATGTCGGGCGTGATCACCGGCACGTCACTGGTGCTCCCGGGCTTCGTGAGGCCCGGCCAGCTCACGATGAACGGCACCCGCACGCCCCCCTCGTAGGCCGAGCCCTTGCCGGCCCGCAGCGGCCGGTTGTCGGTCACGCCTGCCAGGCCGCCGTTGTCGCTCGTGAAGAAGATCACCGTCTGGTCACGGATGCCGAGTTCGTCGAGCGTGGCCACGATCCTTCCGAGCGCGTCGTCCACGCTCTCGACCATCGCCGCGTAGGCGTCGTTCTTCGGCTGCTGCGCCGGCGCCGCCTTGCCCTTGTACGTGGCCGTCACCTCGGGCTTGGCCTGGATCGGCGTGTGCACGCAGTAGTGGGGCAGATAGAGGAAGAAGGGGCCGTCTTTGTGCGCCGTGATGAACCGCACGGCCTCGGCCGCCTCACGGTCGGTGAGGTATTCGCCGGCGGGGCCGTCGGCGAGCGTGGGGATCTTGTAGGGCGAAAAGTAGCTCGGCGGCTGACCGCGGTCGGAGCCCCCCTTGTTTTCATCGAAGCCCTGGTGCTCGGGGTGAAACGCCGGGCCGCCGAGGTGCCACTTGCCGATGCTCGCCGTGGCGTAGCCGGCCGCCTTGAGCCGCTCGGCGACCGTCACGGTCTCGAGCGGCAGGTGCTTGGTCCAGTCGGGGGGCAGGAGCTGGGCGTGGGGCCGCTGGTGGCCGGCGATCCAGTCGGTGAGGTGGAGCCGGGCCGGATACTGGCCGGTCATGAGCGCGGCCCGGGACGGGGAACAGACGGTGCAGGCTGAGTAGCCCTGCGTGAACCGCATCCCGGCGGCAGCCAGCCGGTCGATGTGCGGCGTCTCGTAGAAGCCGCTGCCCTGGCAGGCGAGATCCCGCCAGCCCATGTCGTCAACCAAGATCACGATCACGTTGGGCGGCCCTGGCCCACCGACCCCGGCCCCACGGCACTCGCCGGAGCCGGCCTCGAGCCCCAGCCAAGCCGCGAGCGCGAGCAGCGGCAGCCACGACCGCGTGCCGTCAACCAGGTGCATGATGGATCTCCTTGGGAATCTGAGGCCGGCGCTGGGAATCATGATTTCGATGTGGCACAATCTTCTCCTTCCGGAGTGTTCGGTCGCAAGCCGTCGCCAGCCGGCCGCATGTGGGAGTGGCCAATCGCCATGTCGCTGTCTCACCGCTTCGTGGTCGCCTGCGGGACATGCTGGATCGCGACGGCGCTGGTTGCCCCGGCCCCCGCCGGCCCCCCCAACGTCGTCTTGATCCTCTCCGACGACCAGCACTGGGCCGACTACGGCTTCATGGGCCACGAGCAGCTCCGCACACCGGCGCTCGACCGGCTCGCCCGTGAGAGCCTGGTGTTTCCTCGCGGCTATGTGCCTTCGAGCCTCTGCTGCCCGAGCCTGGCGTCGCTGGTCACCGGCCGCTATCCGCACGAGCATCGGATCGTCGGCAACGATCCCCCCGACACGCGCGAGGCACCCCGTGGCTCGCCGGCGGGCAGGGCCGCCTTCGAAGCCGGCCGCGAACGGATGAACCGCCACCTCGAGGCCTGGCCGACGCTGCCCAAGCTCCTCGGCGCGCACGGCTACACGAGCCTGCAGACGGGCAAGTGGTGGCAGGGCGACTTTCGGCGGGGTGGCTTCGACGAGGGGATGACCAAGGGGCAGCGGCATGGCGACGAAGGGCTCTCGATCGGCCGAAAGACGATGGAGCCGATCGAGGACTTCGTGAAGCGGTGCCGCGGCGCGGGCCGGCCGTTCTTGGTCTGGTACGCCCCGATGCTGCCCCACGATCCCCACGATCCGCCGCCGGAACTCGTGGAACACTACTCCTCCAAGACCGACAGCGTGCACGTGGCCCGCTACTGGGGCAACGTCGAGCGGTTCGACAGGACCGTCGGGGAACTGCTCGACTTCCTCGACGCCGAAAAACTCTCGGCCGACACGCTCGTCGTGTACGTGACCGACAACGGCTGGATTCAGCGGCCCGATGCGCCGCGATTCGCCCCCCGCTCCAAACTCTCGCCCTATGACGGCGGCCTGCGGACGCCGATCATGCTCCGCCGCCCCGGCACGATCAGGCCGCGCTCCAGCACGGCCCTCGCCAGCTCCCTCGACCTGATGCCGACGGTGCTCGCCGCCTGCGGCGTGCCGGCGCCGGCGGGGCTGCCGGGCGTGAACCTGCTCGATGAGGCGGCCGTCGCGGCCCGCACCCAGCTGTTCGGCGAGTGCTACACCCATACGCTTCTCGACCTCGATGACCCGGCGAGCAGCCTGATGTGGCGGTGGACGGTTCGCCGTGACGGCGACCACCTCTGGAAGCTCGTCGAGCCGGCCTCGGCGCGGGGCGGCGCTGGGTTTCCGGAGTGGGAGGGCCGCAATCTGGCCCCTGCGGATCAGGCCCGCTACGAGCAGGGCGAGGTTGAGCTGTTCGACGTGGCGGCCGACCCAGGGGAGACCGCGAACCTCGCCGGCGGGCGGGCGGGCGTCGTTTTGGAACTCCAGGCGAGCCTTGACGCGTGGTGGAAGCCCGAGCCGCGGGCCGCCCCGGCTGAAGCTGCGGCCAAGCCTCCAGCCGCTGCGGTTCGCCCCAGGCCCAACCTGCTTGTGTTTCTGGCCGACGACCTCGGGGCCCGCGACCTCGGCTGCACTGGCAGCAGCTTCTACCGGACGCCGGCGATCGACCGGCTCGCCGCCGCCGGCATGACGTTTACGCGCGGTTACGCCGCTGGCCCGGTCTGTTCACCGACCCGGGCGGCGCTGGTCACCGGCCGCCACCCGGCCCGCCTGCGGATCACCAACTTCATCGGCGGCGACCGCCGCGGCCTGCTGGTGGGCGCCGACCATCTCCAGGCCCTGCCGGCAGCCGAGCTGACGGTGCCGGAGCTGCTTCAGACGGCTGGCTACACGACCGGCGTGTTCGGCAAGTGGCACTTGGGGCCCCCGCAGGACATCGCCCAGCATGGCTTCGACGTGACCGGCTCGACCGCCGTGGGGCCCGGCAGCGGCCCGCTCGACGATCCGATGCACGCCCGGGCGATCACCGGCCAAGCGGCCGCCTTCATCACCGCCGCGGCGGCGGCCGGGAAGCCGTGGTTTTGTTATGTGCCGATGCACTCGGTGCATGTTCCTTTGATCACGCGGCCTGAGCTCGCCGCCGAGGAGGGGCGGCGGGCGGTGGGCGTGGGCCCGCGGTTCGATGTGCCGGCGGCCCCGCCCGGTGATCCCTTCACCAAGGGCGTGCAGGATCACCCGGTCTATGCGGGCATGATCCGCGAAATGGACGAGACCGTGGCCGGCGTGCTTGCGGCGGTCGAACGGGCGGGGCAGACGGGCGAGACGCTCGTCGTCTTCACAAGCGACAACGGCGGCCTGGCCACGGCCGAGGGCGCGGCCACTTCGAACCAGCCGCTGCGGGCCGGGAAGGGCTTTGTGTATGAGGGGGGCATCCGGGTGCCGCTCATGGTCCGCTGGCCGGGCGTGGTCGAGCCGGATTCCAGCGTGGAGGTGCCGGTGACCACGCTCGACGTCGCCGCCACGCTCCTCGATGCCGCCGGCAGCCAGCCGCCCGCGGGGCATCTGCTCGACGGCGAGAGCCTGCGACCACTGCTCGCTCAGTCGGGGCCGCTCGCAGACCGCGACCTCGTTTGGCACTACCCGCACTACTCCAACCAGGGCAGCCGCCCGGCGGCGGCGGTCGTCGCCGGTGACGGCCCCAGGCCTGGCATGGAAAAACTCGTCGTGCACTTCGAAGACGGTCGGCTCGAGTTGTTCGATCTGGCGAGCGACCCCGGCGAGCGGCGGAATCTGGCGGGCGAGCGGCCGGAACGGGCCGAGGCGCTCCGCGGCCGGTTGGTCGCCTGGCGCGAGCGGGTGGCCGCCGCGATGCCGAGCCCAAATCCAAAGCCCGTCGAGCCGTATGGTCCCGCGGCCGTGCCCGGGCGGCGGCAGGGGGGCGGGCGGAAGGAGAGCGGGTCAAACGAGCGTCGCATTCGAGATCCGTGAAGCGCCGACAAAGGGCATCTCGAGGCGGGCATCTGGACAGACGAGGCGCAGGGGATCGGCACGCTTCCCGCAGCGGAGGCCGCCGCGGCCGGAGCAAGGAGACTTGTGCCGCCCCCCGAGCCGGTGCTCCACCTCAAGCGGATGCGCTCGTGCCCTCAAACGCCCGTCGGAGCCGCCGCAGGATTTCCTGGAGCCGGTCGGTGGGGCAGGCGGTGTTGAGGCGGATGAAACCAGGGAACCCGAAATCCTTGCCATCGGAAGGGCCGAGCCCCGCGGCCTCGCAGTCGGCCTGCGGATCGGCGACGCCCGTCTGGCGGCAGTCGATCCAGGCGAGGTAGGTGGCCTCGGGAATCGTGCAGGAAAGTCCGGGGATGGTGGCGACGGTTTCGAGGACGAGCCTGCGATGGTGTCGCAGAACCTCGATCAGCCGCCGCCGCCAGGCGTCGCCATGCCGCCATGCCGCCTCGGCCGCCGCGTAGCCGAGCGGGTTGATCATCGGCACGAGCCCCCCGCCCGCCGGCCGCCAGTTCTTCAACAGCGCGCGGTCGCAGGTGATTGCGGCGGCGCAGCCGAGCCCTGCGAGGTTCCAAGTCTTGGAGGGGGCCATGAGCGTGATCGCGGTGCGGGCCTGCTCGTGGTCGAGGCTCGCGAAGGGGATGTGCCGCGGGCCGCCGTGGTCCTCATCCAAAAGCAGATCCGACCAGATTTCGTCGCTGATCACGGTGAGCGAGTGCCGGGCGGCAAACTCGGCGATCTGCAGCAGGTCCGGTTCGCGAAACACCGTGCCGGTGGGATTGTGGGGATGGCAGAGCCAGAAGAGTCTGGTCGTGGGCGTGACGGCCGCCTCGAGCCGGTCCCAGTCGATCGTCCAGGCGGTCGACGCTGGGGCCAGCGGCACCCGGATGCACTCGCGGCCGGCGAGGCCTGGGAGCGAGAGAAACGGCGGATAGACCGGCGTCAACGTCATGATCCCGGCGCCGGGCTTGGCCAGGAGCCGGGCGGTGATTGCCAGGGCGTTGACGACGCCCGGCGTACTGGTCACCCATTCCGGATCGATCGCCCAGCCGTGCCGCCGCTCGAGGTGCTCCGCGAGCGCGGGGGCGAAGCCCGGCGGCATGTCGGTGTAGCCGAAGACGCCGTGCTCGACCCGCGTCCGAAGCGCGTCGAGCACGACGTCGGGCACCGTGAAATCCATGTCGGCCACCCAGGTCGGGATCACGTCGCGGCCGGCCCAGCGCTCCCATTTCTCGCTGCCGGTGCCGCTGCGGTCCGGAGCGGTGGCAAACAACGGGTCGTCGGGCGGGGCGGGCATCGGTGGCACCGGGCGGCAAAGCCCCGATTGTGCCTGGGCCGCGGCCGCGGGAACAGCCCGAAGCCCAGCGGTGAACGCCACGCAGCGAGGTGGCCGGCTCAGGAACGAAGAATCGCTGCCGCCGGGCCCGGCACGGGCATCGCCGTGCGGGCCAGCGACACGATGCCACCTCCGTGCAGCAGGACTGCCCCGGCCACGAGCCCGAGCACATCCGGGGTGGTCGCGGCCGGGAGGTCACCGGTGCGGGACAGGTCGCCCGGTGGCTTGCCCTGGCAGATGATCAAGCCGGTGGCCTCGTCGAACGTGCCCGGCACGAACCGGTCGCTTTCGAGCAGCAGCGTGGCGATCCGGCCGGCCACGGCGGCCGTGCCGATCGCGGGTAAGTCCGCGACGACGAGCCCATGGTGCAGAGCCTGCCGGAATGCGGCGAGCTCCCGGGCGATCCGGCGGGCATGGGCGGCAGCGAACACCGGTGCGACGACCGCGGCAAGGTGCGCGGCCGACATCAGGTGTGGATCCCGGGGCACGTGCTCCTCGAGCAGGAGCGGATTGCTCGACAGTTTGCGGAACATCGCGGCCAACGGCGCCGCAGCCACCAGCAAAAGCGGCAGGCCGGTGGGCCGAGATACCTCCGCCTCGACGACGGTGTCGACATGCCGCAGGAAGCTCTCGGTGTCGTCGTCGATGTCGTCCTGCTTGGACCCTGCCCCGCCGTGAATGACGCGGACGGCTGCCCGACCGCGCGGGCCGGTGCCGACATGCACCCGGTGCGGCTCGTGGATCTCCTCGTCGATCACCAGGTCGCGACGGAGCGTGGGAGACGGCTCGGCCATCACGTTTGGCCGCAGCTGCAGCCGGTCGAGCGGGCCGATGGTCACGTCGCGGGCCGCGGGACTTCCGGCCACGTCTGCCCAGGCGCTGGCCTCGTAGGCGGCGGCCTCACGGCTCGTCAGGGTGAGGATCGAGAAGCGCTCGAGCGCGGCGACCAGCCGCACGAGTGGCAAGACATCAAATTGCGGCGCGACCAAGGCGGCCGGTGCGACGGGTCGGTGCAGGAGAAAACCGCGGGCAAAGCCGGTGGCGGCAAAGATCGCGAGCCCAACGCGGGTGTGTTCCCAGAAGTGGCGATCGACTTCGAGCACGCGAAAGGGATGCAGCAACTGCTCGATCTCGGCGCGGGAGTATGACCGGCCCAGCGTGAGTTCGAAGGCTTCGAGCAGGTGGTGGTAGGCGGGCCGATCGACCCTGTTGGCGGGGGCGGTTCGATGGGTGGGCAGGGAGAGCGAGAGGCAGGGGGGCGCGTGCGATCCCAGCAGCGGCCGGATGCTCTCCGGGGACAGCGGTTGAAAGTCGATCACGGGGGTGGGGGTGGCAGGCACGGTGGCGGCTCCTCTGAAGGCGTCCGCTGCCGGAGAGGCATCCGCTGCCGGGATCCGTGCCCCGCGCTGGCGGCGGCACCAGATACTCTTCGCGCAAGTAGGCCAAGGGGGCAAGAGGGGGGCGTCCGATCGGCTACAACAAGCGGGCTGCAGATCCCTGAGCCGCGGCCTGTGACGAGTAGACATGCCTGATGACGTGATCGCGATCGTGCTGGCCGGCGGCCAGTCGCGCAGGCTCGCCTCGGCTGCCCCGGCAGGGGGCAAGGCGGCCCTGGAGGTGGCCGGCGTGAGCATGCTCGACCGGGTGTGCCGCACGCTTGCCGGCGAGGCCGGCCGGGTGATCGTGGTCGCGGCCGCGGGGCAGCCGCTGCCGCCGCTCGCGGCGGGGGTGGAGGTGATCCGGGACACGCAGCCGGCCGCCGGCCCGCTCGCGGCGATCCGGGACGGGCTTGGGCATGCCCGGGCGGGGCAAGCGACCGCTAAGGTCGCTGTGATCGCCGCCTGTGACGTGCCTGCGCTTCAGCCGGCCGTCGTGCGACTCCTGATCGAACGGGTCCGGCAACCGGGGGTCTGCTGGGCCGTGCCGCTGGTCGGCGGCCACCCGCAGGTGCTCGTCTCGGGGCTCGCCACGAGCCTGCTGGAACGATTGAGCGCAGCGCTGGCCGCTGGCATGACGAGCCCGCGGGCGGTGCTGGCAGCCGTCGCCGCCTCGGACCCGGAGGCCGTGCAGTACGTGACCGAGGCGGAGCTTGTGGCCGTCGATCCGGCCCTCGCCTCGTTCGCCGACGTCGACACGCCCGCCGATCTCGCGCGGCTGCGAGCGGCGCTGCCAGTCTGGCCGTCAAGCTCATTCCCAGCTTCGTAGGATCTTCCGCGTCCACCTATACTTCGCCCCCATGGCCAGGCGACGAACGCGAGAACAGGCGGTGCGTCCGCGGCGGCGGGTGGGAGTGTTCTCCCTGGCGCTGCTCGCCGTGCTCGCCGCGGCCGTCTGGCTGACCCCGACGGTGCTCGTCCACACGGCCCTGCGCGACCGACCGCTCGCCGCGGCGCTCGCCGGCATCGACGGCACCGTCACCAGCCGCGCGGCCCACTGGCGGTGGCTCGGCGGCATCGAGTATCGCGACATCGTCGTGGCCGATGCGGCCGGGCGGCCGGCGGTGATCGTGCCATCGCTCGTGATCGAGAAGGGGCTGTTGGGGCTGGCCCTCGATCCGCAGAACTTGGGCACGGTGCGGCTCTCGGGCCCGGAGGCGGTCGTCGCCGTCCGGCCCGGTGGCAGTTCACTCGAAGATCTCCTCGCCCCCTGGCTGGCGCGGGCCGCTGGCGGTGGCCTGGCTTGCGAACTCGAGCTCGTGGCCGGCACGGTTGAACTGGTCGACACCACCCGCGCTGATGCCTGGCGGATCACCGATCTGATCGCCGCCGGCACACTCGTCACCGACGGGTCGCTCGCCGGCTGGACCGTGGCCGGCCGGGTACGGCACGCGGGCCGGCCGGAGGGAGGAAAGACCGCTCTGACTTCGGCCGCGGCCGCGCAGCCTGCGGGCGGCGAGCCCGAGGCCCGGCAGCCCGCCCGGCTCGACCGCACGACAATCCCGGCCGCCGCGGCCGCGGCCCTGGCCCGCGACGGCGGTTGGTCGGTGTCGGCACCCGCGCCGGGGACCGGCGGAAGTCGGGCCCTGGCGATCACAACCCACCGGCTGCCGCTGGGCATCTCCAGCGCCGTAGCAACCCGCTTCGGGCTCACGCGGCTTGCTGATGGGCTGGCCGAGGTCAGGCTCGACGTGGCGCTCGCCGACGCGGTCACTCAAGTCCAGGGCCGCGCCGTGATCGAACAGCTTGCGGTCTGTGATGCCGGCACGCTCGTCGAGCAGTTCGCCCTCGAGCGGTGCGAGCTGCCTCTGGATGTGATTGTCGACAACCGCGGGATCACGATTCGCGAACTGCGTGTGATCTCGGCGGTGGCCGAGGCCGAGGTGTCGGGCCGGCTGCCGCTCCCGGGCGATGATTCCTGGGCCTGGCTCGAAGCGGCGGTGAGCGACGACTGCGCCCTGGCGGCGCGAATCGATCTGGCGGCGGCTGCCCGGGCGCTAGAGGGCGGACTCGCCGTGCGAGATGACGTCAAGGTGACCGGTGGCAGCCTGCAACTCTCCGCGGTCGCCCGGGCCGACGGTGCTGATCGGCTCTTGGAAGTGAGGCTCGATGCCCGGAACCTCGCCGCCGTGCGGCGGGCCGCACAAGCGCTGCCGCCCGACGCCACTGCCGACGCCACTGCTCCAGGTGCGGCCGGGGCGGAGACCGATGGGGAGCGATTATTTCGCTGGAGCGAGCCCCTGACCGCCTGGATTCGCGGCCGGCGCGGCCCGGGCCGCGATGCGGGCCTGCGAATCGAAGAGGCCCGGGTGGCCTCGCAGGCGGTCGAACTCTCGGCCACTGGCACGCCCGCGGCACTGCGGGCGCAGTGGACGGTCGATCTGGGCGGGCTGATGAGCGAACTGGCCGAGGTGCTCGACTTCGGCGGTGTGCACGTGGCAGGCAAGGCCCGGGGCCGGCTCAACGCCGAGCGGGCCGGAGGCGGCGTGACGGCCGTGACGGTGGCGGCAGCCGTCACGGATTTTGAGCTTGCCCCGCCGGGCCGGCCGGCATGGCGGGATCAGTCGCTCTCGCTCGATGCCGAACTGGTCGGCTCGTTTTCCGGCACCCTCGCCGCGATCGAGCGGGCCCGCGGTGTCTTGGCCGCCGGCGGAGATTCGCTCGAGGTCTCGCTCGCCGGGGGTGTGCTCGTCGACACGACGGCGCTTACGAGCGCACGTCGCCCCGGCTTGCCGGCGGCCTGGATTCGCCCCGCGGCTGCC
>Ga0247837_1007315_pt1 | contig 14725 bp, 6 predicted proteins | sample LaCtaG_2_FD_187115 | JGI IMG/M metagenome (GOLD analysis project Ga0247837, IMG submission 187115) | Freshwater microbial communities from meromictic Lake La Cruz, Castile-La Mancha, Spain - LaCruzMarch2015_14.5m | ecosystem: Environmental > Aquatic > Freshwater > Lake | place: Spain: Castile-La...
GGCCTCGAAGCTGCTGGATCAGCCTCTTGACCTGGCTGAGCACTACTAACCTTCTCCATCTTGCGGACAGTCTCTGCCGGTACCATGGCCTCTTTCGCAAGAGGGATGGGTACCGGGGTGGCGCAGGGTCACAGTGACGCCTGGAGGATACTGAAGTCGTACCCAGGGAAGAGTTTCAGCAGCTGCTTGAGGACTTGGACGCCTTCCACTTGTTCGACCCTTACCCATAGGCGTGCCTGGTCTCACCTTCGAACGTACTCTCAGGGACCTTCACTGCTGTATGCGCTTTCCCTCTGACTTACTCTGTAATGTGGAAACTGGGATAGTTCCTTGGAACATTGCGGAGTCTCAGTAAGTTGCGGCAGTTTGCAAAAGGAATGACTGTGCTGCCAACGCCTTCCTTGTCCCTCCTATCCATATACAGAGCCTGAGGGAGGCAAAGGGGCTTGGCTTTCCCTATGTCGCTTCAGGAGCAGGACGTCATAGGAACGTTGAAGCCGCTCGTAGTAGTTTGGCTTCGTACATTTATATACAGGGAATGACAGAGTAAGCGAACCTGTTATTGTAAATGTGTCAAATAAGCAAGAATCCGGACGTATATTTTAGAGGAAATAGCATAATTATCCGCAGTACATTTACTCCAATTCCCCAGTTTCCCACCTTTTTGTACCATTCTCTCCCATTTCCCTACTAAATGGACCGTCCCAAGCCCCAACACAGTCCGCGTCGTCTGTATTTCTTAAGTGGAGTTAGTGGACTGTGGGAAAGAGATATGGTGCAGGAAAGGAGGGTAGACAGGAAAAGGGAAGACTTGGTCTGGATATAGGCACAAAGTGCTTGGGATATCTTCAAATTGATAGAAAAGATACAACTCCCTTGTGTATATGAATATATCCAGCTCCACCCCTCCCTATAGTGAACTTTCCAAGTACAGCTGTTTCCTCTATCAGTTTACCGCTACATCTAAAAGGAGTTATTGCGCTTGCGTCCACTGAGCCGCTGGCGACTCGCGTGTCTGCCAGCCTTGCCCAGTCCTCTCTTAGTCGCTGGAGTGTTGACAGGCTGGGCCTTGCTGGAGGCCTGGCGTCCTCTGGAAGTCGCCTGGTTCCTAGGAGACTTCAATTCTCCGATTTCCAACAACTCCGCCTCAGTCTTAGACCCTTCCCCAGACCGATGGCGCGAGGTCATACTCCCCAAGTTATCAATAACCGTCATAACTTCCGCCGGAGCCTGTGCATGCGCCTGCGACATGTCGAAGCGCAGCACCAGTTTCCTCGTCTTGCAGTTGTAGCAGATTTTGTTCTCCTTCTGGTTGACTCGGGAGCACAGCTTGCACTGCCAAACCTCCTCCTCCCCCAGTCTCTCCTCTTCCTCCCTGCAGAAAGTACTGGTGTCTGTCACTCTGATAGCCTCTTTGAAGGTCAGTACCGAAGTGTCGACTTGTGGCAGTTCGTCTGTCTTTTTTAGCTCTGCAGAGGCTGCTAGTAAGGCGCTGTGTATGTCTTCATAGGAGGACTTGTCGAAGGTGCTGAGTAGGTAGCGCATGCGCTCGCTTTGTTTGTAGGCGGTGTCGAGACCGGACTGCATCTTGCTGCGGTGGTGGTCCAAGGACTTGAGCTGGGAGCTGAACTGCTGTTTGAGGGAAGTTAAGTGCTCGTTTCTATGCGTATTGAGCGCCTTTACAGCGGCGTCATAGGCGGCATTCACCTTCATCACCTGCACTTCGTACTGAGAATTCGCCCTTTTTTCCATCACATCCGCACAGTTCTTCCCCTCCTGCAGGTCCTTCGACCTCCGGCCCCAGCTCGCCACCACCTCCTCCACCTCCGCCTTCACCTTACTCGGAGTCGCCGCAAAGGCCACCACCAGGTGTCCCGACCCCGTGTGATCAATGATGCAGTCCGTGCACAAGCACTTGTCATGCACCTTGCACATGAACTTTATCTTCTTCTTTGTATGCTTAGTACAGCAAAACTCCTTACTGCGTTCCTTAGGGAGGTTCACGAGGATGGCGTAGCAGCAGGGCAGGGCACTTATGCGCACTAGGTGTTTGGACTTGTCGATGGGGCAGGTCAGGTCGTCGCCTCGGGCTTGCTTCTGGATGCATTGGTCGCAGAAGACGTGGCCGCATGGGAGGGAGAGAGGGCGGTGGGTCTTTTCGCCGTACCCGCAGCAGCAGATGCTGCATTCAAATACTGAGGCTTCCGACATTATTGATTGTCTAACGGACTTGCTTCAAGGCGGATGTCTGCTACCGCTAGTCTGGAAGGAGACAGAAGCAAGTGAATTACTGCTTCTTGCGAGGAGAAAGTGGCATTTACGGTGTAGGGATTTATGAATGTCGGAGATTCATCGAATATTTGGCCTGTACTTTTGCCGAAATTCAGCGAAAATCTATTTGAATTACCAATTTCGGGTGAATTTCTCTCCTCGTCTCGGTGTTAGGTAAAGTTATCTACGTATCTACCGAGTAAAAGAGTCGCAAAAGGGCGAAAGCAGGCGCTCGACTTCCCTAGCACAAAGCTCCAGCGCACAGCAGATTTCATCCAAAGAGTGCGTTCCATCCAGCAAAGGAGTCAGCACGTCTCGATGTCCTGCTGGAATTTCCGTCTTCGCCACGAAGTATCGACTTCTCTTGCGGATAATTCCCCGAATCACTCCAAAAATCACGAATTTCTTGATATTGACCTTGGTGAGCATTTCCGGGTGCGCAGACAAGAGAGCTTCAATGCTGTGGAAGTTCATAGCGCTGTACCAAAGGAAGAGTTCAGCAGGACTCACATCCTCGGTGGCTTCAATGTTAGCCAGGCACTCCGCTCCTAGGTCCAACAGCACTTCCCTCACTGTGTCTCTGACTATGTACACACTTGCGAATTGGAAAACGTCCACTAGTGCGACGACTCCGCAGTGGATTAATTGTCGGATGCAGCTTTTGACGAGGATTTCGTCGGTTTGGGAAATGCGGGCGATTTCCTTGATGTAGTACACGCCGTTGATCATGGGTAGGATGTGTCGCATGGTGAGGTCGATAGCGCCGTCCGCCATATCGCCCAAGGGACCGATAGGCACTGGCACCTGCCAACTCTGCACCTGATATTCCCTCATCATCGGCTTCCTGCCCAGCTTCAAAGCCACGAAGTTGCACGCGTCTACATCCAAATAGCACTCCCTTCGCATAGTGAGCTGTGCAAAGATCTGCTCCACAATCCCACCAATCGCCACCTGCTTCTCTGGAGTCGACACAAATCCCGTCTCCTGCTCCAAAGTCGTCAAGTACATGGCCATCTTCCTAGCCATGCCTTCGTACACGTGCAAGTACTCGTACTCTTCCATGGGCACGCAGAAGGCTAGGTTGAATTCGATCTTTTGGCGCTCGTACTTGTCGCTGACGATCACGACAGGCATGCCGATGAGGTAGTCGCTGGAGGGCAGCTGGACGGAGATGACCTTCCCACAGAGTTCTTGCCGGGGGATTAGTACATCGCAGACTGATTTGAACTGGGGCTCGGAGAGGTAGGTTGGGTGCTGGTACACTAGGGAGGGCCCGGCTTTGTAGTGAAATTCGCTGAAAAGCACGCAATTTACCATTAGAACGAGAGAAATCTGCAGCTCTGGCTTCGAAACTAGTCCTCAATTAGGCCTTTCCGCCTCCTTCCCAAGCCTATAAATGCAAGTCTGGGGCCTGATGGTAGCTCTGGCATTGGCCGGACTACCCGAAGACTCAGTGAAATACCTGAATGGGATCTACCGAGAGACTGTGAGTGGGTCTCAAAAGGACCTGTTTTCGCTGGAAGTGACGCTGCTGGCGGAGGAAGTGCTGGCCAAGGGCTTTGTGCATCAGATGGTGCTTGTGCTCAATAACACCCTGGAAGGCCGCTTGGATCTGCATTATTTGCGGTGTTGGGAAGACTTCAACCGCACAAAATTGCAGTTACTGCAGCACTTCATCCCGCCCAGCAAGCCCGCCGAACCCACCGACGAAGACACACTTCTGACGGAACTGCAGACCTTCCTAGGGGTCAACCGCCTCGATATTCAGTCCGTCAGCGACTCTTCCCGACAAGAACTCTCCACCGCGCCATTAGCCGGAGGTCCGGATTGGACCTATGTAATGCTCGAAAAAAGGGTAAAGGTGAACAGACAAGAAGTGCAAGGGTATTTGATTTCCGACCAGTCCGCCACTAAGTATATGTTTAAGCAAGAAATCGGCCCTCCGCAGCCTCAGTCTCCGAGGGTAGCGCAAGCCTCTGGCTCTACGCTCCTGGTGGTGTTCCTTTCTTCTTCTCTGACCTGCATTGTAAGTGTGGTGCTCACGTATGTCGCCGCGGCCGGGTACTTCAAACGCTATCAGACTTTACCGTGTTTGAAGGGGGAGGAGCAAAGTCTGGTCTACGACCTTAAGTAGCCAATATGGAGAGAAGTCATCAAGGACTGTCTGCAGACACGAAGCGGTACATCCAGGAACAGATCACCAAGAGACTTAGGTACTTCCCTCGTGCGCCCTCGCCTGCGCCCGTCGCTTCCGCAGTGCCGATTAAGCGGAAAAGAAGGCGATTTGCGCAGACGTATGAGAGCCAAGTGCATCGACTGCGGCTTCCACTCGATGCTGCCACTGACCTCATGTCCCTCGACTTGCGCAAAGAAATAGCCACTACTGCGGTCCAAATCTCCGAGTCACGGAAGCTGATCCACGCCTTCGGGAAACGACACAAGATGTCCCAGCTGGCTTCGAGTCTAAACAGATTCATGACTTAGCGCTTAAACTGCTTTGATGTGACTGTGCAGGTCCAGCTCCTGCGTGAGCACGCCCTCAATAAGCAGCTCGACCTCGTAGACTTTGAAGCCCAGGCGGGCTAGCGGCTGCAGGTCTTTGGCCCGCTCCTGGTCGCCCACTACGATAAGTACGTTGTTAGTGAGCTTTGTGGGCTTCTTCGTGACTACTTTGCCACCTGCAGCTACTACGACTTCGCCCAATTCGTCAGCGGGAGGGTTGACCGAAGGCGCGAACCACACATAGTAGTTGTCCAGAAGACCTGGCTAGGAAGTACTTTGCCCCTTAGCGCGCTGCACTGTGTCCGCATAGCGGAAGCGATGTGCAGCCTCCACCGCCGGAGTGCACAGAGGGAAGTTGCCAGCGTCCAGCCACTTCCCTTGGCGCTGGCTTTCTTGTAGCCAAGTGGCCTTCACCAGCGTCGTTCCTTTGCATATCGCCACCAGTACTTTTATATTCCGCTTGAACTCGGGCATGACCAGGTGACTGGGCGCCTGGTCGAAAGAGTCAGCCACTGTTCCGCCGAGACGGGCGACTACAGCCTCCATAGCCTTGCGGTCCTTGTCAGGGAAGCCGGAGAGGAGAATTACGACTGCGGGCTGCTTGGCTGGGATTTCCTCGGACCCGCGACGCTTCTTTGGAGCTTTGGCGGGTTTCTTTTTCGGCTCCTTCTTCGTCTTTTTCTTGGGCTTGTATTCCTCGGGCTCTGGAGAGTCTGCACCACTGTCGTCATCTATGAAACTGGACTCGTAGGGGTCTTCAGCCGCCTGGTTGCTCCCCTCACTACTGGATTCTCGCTTCCTTTTCAGCTGAGGAGCAGGGTTTCCCTTCTTTGCTGCGGGCTTCCCCCCTCCCCCGAAGGGCAAAGCTCTGGCAGGCCCCGGGTCCTGCGTCTTCACCAAACTGCCCAACAGGTCATCTTCTTTCTGGGCCTTGGCAGGCTGTTTCGCTTCTTCCTTCTTTTGCGGCTGTTTGGCTTCTTCTCTTTTCGGTGGCTTTATGTCTGTTTTTCTCGGCGGCGCTTCGTCGTCTGTGAGCTTCGGAGTGGAGGGGAGCTCGGGAGTGCCAGGGGCTTGGTCAGGGTCTGGTAGGAGTAAAGTCGGCTGGAATGCGGGAGGCGGTTTGGCCTGCAAAGGACGTCTAGCAGCTGCTCTTGCAGGCTCTTCGAGCAGCATTGTAGGCGCTATTGCAGGCTTCGGGTCGTCAAACATAGATGGAGAAGGAGGGGACGGAGGCTTTGCATACTCGTCCATCAGCAGTGTAGGCGCATATCCCGGCCCAGCGTCCATTACCATAGTGGGTGCGATGTTCAGCTTCTTGGGGTCATCAAGCAGGAGTGTCGAGAGGATGGTTGGCATAACTGTCAGTGGCAGTGTAGGCTGATACATCGGTGCTGGGTCGAGCAGTAAGGTGGCTTGGTAGTTAGGAGCCATTAGGAGTGTAGCAGCAGGACCTGGGTCGTCTAGTAGCAAGGTGGGAGCGAACTGAGCAGGAGCAGCCGCTGGCTCCAAGGGTGGAGTAGCAGCTAGCGGCGGAGTCGCCTCCACCTGCACTAATGGAGCGGATTTCGGCTTAGCGCCTTTCAGTTCCTGGGTGATTCCGTCCATCTTCCAAAACACAGCCTCCGCCAGCATCTGTTCCTGCGACAAGTTAGGCGGCAGGAACAGCTTCCCGTTCCTCATGTAGTCCAGTACTACTGCGAAGTAGTCCGGGTTCCGGTCGAAGAAGTAGGTTTTGTCCACTATCACTAGGTTCTGCAGGTCCTTCCCGGTCAGCACGAGCGCGAGAGTGCTTTCAGGGTACTTCATCACGGTGGGCCGCAGTACTTTGAAGACACGCCCGCCGACATCAATGGCGATCACATGGTCCCGCTCCATATTATTAGGCCTTAGCGGCATTGCTTTTTAGCGCCTGAGACACCACTCGAAGTTTGTACTTGTTCCAGCGAGCGAACTCTGAGAGGAGATGAGTGCGGGGCAAGTAAGGAGGGCAGTCTGGGTCCGAGGAGCGAGCTAAGCGTGCAAGCAGCTCTGCAGCCAGTTTTTCCCCGAGCAGTGCAACCTGCTCACTCGTGATTCTGTAAATTGTCACTTCTGCGGAGTCTGCCACTACTGCCAGTTTGCTGGGCTCGGTTACTGCCTGGCGCAAACACCTCCCCGCAAAGTAGTACTTCTCTGTAAGAACCGCTTTCAACTGCTTTTCTATGCAGACAGTCCCTTTGGCAAATAGGCTTTGCAAGTTGTTAGTTTTGAAATAAGTCTTTAAATCATGCCTAAGGCTGGGATTAGCAGCGGCCATTGCTTGGGTAATTACTGAGTCTGAGTGAGTTTGCGGCGCTCGGAGGGAAAATCCCTCTGAAAGCACACTACAGCGGCCTGATATTATGACATGAAGGCCTTTGGGAATTTCCCCAGAGTGCACAATGTAGTCTCCTATTTTGAACTTGAGGGGAGAGAGCGTGGCTGCCAAAGGCACCAAAGTGAGTTGCGGGGCTCCGGCGAATAAGGGTATTTGCGACAGCACTGAAAGTTTGGCTTGCAGCCCGATTTCCACCTCTCGCACCATTATCCGGTGGTACTCTTCCTTGGGTATGCACAGTAGAGCCGAGTCCTCCACTGCTTGACAAGTAGCAGATCGATTCGCAGTCAATCCATCTTGCAGGGTAAACAGCGACATCTCCCCAAAAGAGTCCCCATCATACAGTGTATGCAGCAGCAGCGGGTCTGAGCCGTACTCACAAGCCTGTCTCCACACCTGAACAGACCCACACAGCACTGCGAACACATGAGCGCCTGGCTCTCCTTGTCGGAATACCAACTGGCTTCGTGGTATGTGCAGCCAAGTGCCAACTCTTAGTAGTTCTTCACGCACAGGAGGACGGAATCGCATAAAGAAATGCAGTTTAGACAAGAGACTTAGGAGCAAGGAGTAGTCCCTGACTGCTGCTTCCTTACTCATTTCGCTGTAAATCAGGGTGAGATCAGAGGGAAGAAGTCGACTTCCTTTCGACCGAAAACTATCCTCAGGGATGAGCACTCGTTGGCAGTCCTTATCCAGCTCCTCCTGCAGTCTGTACGCAGTTGTGTGCAATTCTTCTTCAACAGTCATTTGAAAGCTGCGTTTGTTGAGGGTGTCTTGGTCCTCCAGGTCCTCTTCCACCAAAGACCCAGCCCTTCGCCGCTTCTCTGTGGCCTGGGACTGAAACTTCTCCAAGCAAGACACAGAGACTGGGTTCCGTCCGGAAAGCGAAGCCTTGGACAGGTCACTACTGGAGGCAGCTCTGGGTCTGAGGGGAACTTTGTAGGATATTTTGCGCTGTTTCTTTGGCGTTTGAGTGGGGATGGAGTGGAAAATAGGGCGGAAGTGCACAGTAGTCCCAGGAGCATAGAAGTCCACAGACTTGAAAAGACTGTTTCTAGGCAGAGGCGGGGACTTGCCTTTGGAGGACAGAGACAAGCTGTGTGCTTTTTTGTGCTTTTTGTTCCTTTGAGTAGATTTCACTACCATTGAAAACTCTAACTCGCTTTCAGTGGATTCCAGGCCGAAGGATCGCTCCGGACTTTCAGTCTCTAAGCGCCGTAGAGCCCAGGATATGTCCGAAGCAACAGCGCCCGCAGCCTTGCCTCTGCACTCCCTAAGCGCTGCAATTGCTTCATACCGCTTCCCTACCATCAAGCTCGCCAGGGCATAGTTATAGCGCAAGTCTAACGTCTGCGCCTCTGTCTGGATGTATAGTCGCCTGGCCTTTGCGGAGTGTCCTAGTTTGAGGTAGCACACTCCCAGGTTGAGCACTGCCTCTGCACAGCAGGGCTGCACTGCCAGCAGTCTTTCATAGGTCTTTGCTGCTTCCAAGAAGCGTCCAGCAGATCTCAAGTCACAAGCTTGCGCAAACAGCTTCGCCGTAGCGCTATCACAGGAAGCGAGTTCAAAGGCTTCTTTGGGCTGCAGGAGCAGTGCAGAGTGCAGACTGTGGCGAGCTGTAGGCTTAGCAGTTGCTTTGTGAATTTGACTTCCCAGCATAATCAGCTATATAAAGGAGATGGATGTCCTAAGGAGCGGAAATGGAACTATGGCGTTTCAGGTAAAGCTGGCTCAGATTATATGACCCACCTCGAGAACATATACACTGAAGATCCGAGAAATGCACTGATTTCGCCATAAATACATTCGCATCGAGAATTCGGCTATTTGCTACTCAGCAATGAGATCATTTGCTAAATAGGAGAAACTAATATTGAGTGAAAAACTTCTACTCTGCGTAGATATCCACCTGCAAATAGATCTTTTGTAGATAAAGCCGCTTCCGATCTGGGTGAAATGGACGAATATTCGCAAACTTAACCCTCAAATACTGACTATAATTCCCCATTCGAACTATTCTTCCACGCCCAGTCACAACAAAAGTCCTATGAAGCGCAGGGAATATCTGCATTGCTAAGACGAGAAACACTCCGAAGGACTGGCGCACCCAGAACTGCACGAAGTACACATTTACCGCGATAATCACTGAGAAGAAGACACTGTCTGCGCCGGTGCTCAGGCCTCCAGAAAGGTAGTACAGTCCGCAGAAGATAGTAACCACAGACACGAGTAGAGACCGGAACTCCAATACATTCAGAGAGCGGGACTTGAAGGGAGTGTGGGATTCTTGCAGAGCCAGGGAGACTGCTAGGATGGAGAAGGCGAGTAGTGCTTGCACCATGTCAGATACGCGAGAGAGGAAGACTGCGATTGATATGAGTAGCAGTTTCCGATATATGATGATGAATTCCCAGTAAAACTTCTGAGAACTGTACCCGTTGAACAAATACCCGAATTTCACCCTGAGCGAAACATCATCCAGTTTAGTCCTGTGTCTGTAGAGAAACAGTAGAATTAAGGCTGGAACCGCTATCCCCCAGATGAGGATAGAAGGGAGCGCTACAGTGAGGGCGTACTTAGTGTGAGCGCCCAGCCAACAGCGGAGTTGGAGACTGAGCAACCAGTACTCTCCAGAATCCACTTCTTCACAATTGAGAGCTGCAAACATCGACCGAATTACACTGGGATGCACTAAAAAGAACAAAATAGTAGCGGAACCCACCATTTCGTTCTTCAGAATTGATGTGGAACGCTTCACACATGCGTAAATCGCCCATAACACTGAAGACAATATCAACAGACCGAGTGGCAAAAGCGCCATTCTGATTAATTTTGAGTAAAAGTCGTCATTTTCGTTGTAATTATCGATCAAACAGTCAAAATACAAAATTTGTTCTGCGAAGCCTCCAGCCGAGTCCTGTATATCCAGCAGTTTCTTTGTGAGTTTGGACCAATTCAGATTGTAGGCTCCCATTAACATTACAAGTTGGAAGTAATTCATTAGTATCTTTAGCAACAGCGAGTGTTGAGCCTTTTCCTTGTATGCAGATTTTATACTCGTGAGCACAAGAACCACACAAAAGACTACTGCAGCTGTTAAGACTCCGATCACTTTCAGCAAGTTGGAAGTGTGGGGTGGACATTTGGTGCATATTATTTTTGCACTGCGGACATAGTCCGTTTCACAGGTTTGACACATATTGCCCTCATACCCTTTTGCGCACTTCCCTATTAGGTCCGGCGGCCCCAAACATGCATCTGCATTCGGACACTTTACTATCTTCGTAGAGAGTCGATTGGAGCGCCAATACCCTGGCTTCGGAATGATTGTAGAGCCGCCGTAACAGTTTGCATGAGAGTCGCAGTCTCGACATGGCTGGGAAGGATCCAAACAGTAAGTTCCTCGTAAGCACATGAAGCATTTCCCTTCAGTCTCGCTCTCCCCAAGCGTGCAATTTCTCATTACCACATTTAACACTATCACTGTGCCAACTTGCGCTGACGTAACTCGCAGTGTGATGTTCAACCCTGGTGTCGCCACTATCGTGAAACCATCGAATAAGATCTTTCCTTTAACAGCAACTGCCTTCGTTGAGCCATAAATAGAAGTACCATTATCGACTGAGAGCTCCGCTGTGACCGAATTGTCCGTTCCCACAATTTGACTATAGTGGTCTCTGACTTCTATGAAGAAAAGACCAGGATAGGTCTGGCCACTCGCGATTTCAGTAATTGCAGAACTATCAGTAGACAGATATGCAGGGAAGGAACTGATGTCGCTTCCATACAAAGCTGAATTAGAGTCATACACATTTGCAGTCAAAGCCGGCATCACCTGCTCCCAGCTGATTGCCCCTCCTTTCACCACTGCTCGGTTCAATTCGAAGATGTTTTTGTGAATGCGATATGCACAACTTTTCGAGCCGTCGCTGCACAGCAGTGTAAGTGCCCCGCCCCGGCCTGATTTCCCCACTGCACTGTTGTTTCTGAAAGTCGAAGAGTTGATATCGAGAAAAACTGAATCTGCAAATATCGCTGTAGACTCATTTGCGACGTTATTTTCAAATCGCGAGTTGGTTACAGAGAAAATGGCAGCAGAGGTGTTCAGCTGAATGTGCAGTCCTGCACCGATGTCTCCGATGCAAGAATTGAAAAAACATGCGTCAATCTGAAGGGAAACGCATTGCACACAGTCGATACTGCTAGTACTCGAGTGGACATCTGTAAATGCAGAATTCCAAATCGCGACTCTGGCGCTTTTCGCATATAAAGCCGATCCGCGAATAGCGAAGAAAGTCGAGGACTGAATGGAAACAGTGCTAAGAAGGCAATACAAAGCACTTCCAAAGCTGTTGAATTGGGCACTTACTAGAGTGTCGATGAGGACTACAGTGGCAGATCCGCGGCTGTAGATAGCACTGCCGGTCTTCGCTGTCATGTTCGTTATCCAGTTGCGAGTGATATTCACCGAACTGTTCTCAGCCAAGATACCAGAGCCGCTGCCGTTTGCAAACCTGCAATCGGTTATAGCGACTGAACTGGATGTTGCTGAATAAAGGAATGCTGCATCTGTCCCACTCTGGTTTCTGAACACAGAATTAGTGATAGTCACAGTTGAGACGCCAGCCACCACTCCGTTCGCTACACCCAAGCTTTGGTTTTCCTCAATAGTAATGTTGGATATTTGTAGGGTGGAAAACAGCAGCCATATAGTGCCGTCTCTCCCAGCAGTGTTTTTAGTGAAGGAACAGCTCGAGATAATCGACGGATCCGCCAAAGTCATACTTACTGCAGACCCATCAGTTCCTGCAGAGTTACTGTCAAAGTGGGATTCGGTCACTGTAAGAGCGGAGTTGGACTCAACTGAAATCGCCCCACCGTTTCCTTCTGCAGAGTTATTGCCGAATACACATAGTGAACAGTTAAAAATGGAAGACTCAGTCACTAATATAGCACCTCCTTTGACCTGAGCGTGATTTCCTTGGAAAGTTGCATTCCTCACCTGTAATTCGGAGTTGTCGTGGATGTATAGTCCAGCTCCAATGCCTGCCTCATTGTTGATAAAACGCATATTGAGCAGCGTTCCCTGGACATTCTGCATATACAGTGCTGAGTCACTATTGCCGGCAAAGATAATATTGATACAGGTCAACTTTGTACCAAGATTAGAGTCAAAGATAAACACTCCTTTTCCTGTGTTCCCTGCAAACTCCACTGAAGTGAGGGTCAGTTGCGCCTGTGAGCCTTCTAAAGTATGTTGGAAATACACTCCAGACCCTGCATTTTTGGTAAATTCACAGTTTGTGATTTGAACACTGCCCACCTCTACACATAGCAGAAGAACGGCACTACTTATAGCGGCGTTTCGCACAAAGCGACAAGACTGAAATACACTAGCAGACTCCAACTGCAGCTTTGGATCCAGGCTGAAAGTTGCCCCATTAGAGCGGTTTTCCTCAAAAAGGACGTTTTTGAGGAAAAGAGAAATTACCTGTGCATTTAACTGCCATTGGATATAAACCGCTCCTCCGCTTCCTTCTGCTCTGTTTCCACGAAACTCACTCCCAATAATTGATATTAACATCGGTCGCAGAGTCGAAGCTTGGATAAACACTGCTCCTCCATTCGTGTCTTTCGCTGTGTTGCTCTCAAATAGTGTTTCTTCAAGGCTAATCGCTGACACATTGTAGAAGCAAAGCGCTCCTCCGAGACTTGCAGTGTTTTTCACGAAACTTGAAGTCTTGATAAGTACTGAAGTAGAAACATTCGCTATAAAGGCCACTCCGTGAGTCGATTCAGTCCACCCAAGTACTCGCACATCAATAAAAGTCACATTTGTAGCCTCTCTGATTAGCACCACACCATCCTCATTTGACACAAACGGAACTGGGAATCTGTTTAATAAAGTTGCAGTGAATGATAATGACTTGAGAGTGAATCCGCCCATCACCGTGTTCGCCCAGACTCCCGCAGTGCCGTTCCCACAAATGCCTCGCTCAATGCGGACATTCGTCACTGTGACGTTGTAACTCTCCGTTATGTTGATCACAGGACTGCATGCAAGTGTCCCCGCAGCCACGAAAACAACCAAGTTGTCGATTGCAATATGAGTTCGGCGGAGGAGCTGGATAATCCCTTGGTCCGCAGTTGTGTTTCGAAAGGACAGAGAAGAGAGAAGAAGGTAGCCAGGGGGAGTATAGAGACGAGGAGTGGATATACCCTGGAAGACGTATTGGCCGAAAATGAAAAACGTGTATAACGTGTTCAGGTTTTCGTAGAAAATGAAAGGGCCGAAGTGGTTCTCGTCCTCAAAAGTGCAGTTCACAATTTCCGCTTCCTGCTTGCTGTACTGCGGCTGTATATATATATCACTCCCCCATGTCAACTCATTTCCCCGGAAACGCACACCATTCATCGCTATTCGTGTGGAGTACTCGAGGTCGATCAGTCTCCCAGAACTGCATAAGTTTCCTTCGATTCTTATTGAAAACAGTCTCGCAGAACCAAGTCTAGAATACAGCAGGAAAGGCGAGTAGCCGTAACTCTCCAACAGAGTATTGGACAGGAAATCAACGTTGGATATGTCCACGGAAATTGATTCAAAGGAGAGGAGACGAGAAGTTGTCACATTCACGATTTTTCCAGTGGTGTATTTCATAGAGGAAACTGTTACATAGCAGTAGGAATCATAACTGGTTATTATGCGGAACTCACATGAAACATTGTAGAAATCGACATTTTCCAGGAGCAATGGAGCTTCAAATTCCCAATATATCAAATATCCATATCCGTTTATTCCTGTAAAAGTCACATTTCTCAGTACCAGTGCGAAATACTGACTTAAAATGAACTGCGGACTATTGCTTCTGGCGACTTCCTCCATCACGAAATCGACATTGACTATCTCGAGCTGTCCAGGACCAGAAGCCATGAAATCACTGCAAGGACTGTAATATATGGCGAGTGACAGAGTGGGGATGGCGTCCGGGTCAAGGATCAGCTTCACACGTTCTGAATAGGCAGCAATTGTAACGTTCATTGCTTTGATGTAAGGAGTGGGCGATGTCAACACGTATCTTACAAATAAGAAGGGGGTGGAGACTGTGACTTTCAAGTTGTGCACTGGCCCAATCAGCAGTACTCGCGTGTAGCGGGCATATATGTGACTTAAGGCGACGGAAATATCGCTGTATGGTCGAGCGAAGGATCCGTCTGAGTCTCCGCTGTAGTCAGCTTTCACGTATATGAGATCCGGAAGCAGTGGTAGGCTTGTGTCTATTCGAGGAAAACATTGGTTTCCCAGGGACGGATATAGCCTCAAGTTGGGACTGCACGAGTCTTGGCAAACACCAGCGCTATTTACAAGGGGGTCCTGACACTTTAGACAGAGACCAGAGGACGACATTGCTTCGCATATATCAGTGCTTCTGCACTTTCCGAAGCCGAATGCACAGGATTCGGAGTTGCAGTCCTCGTAAGGCGAACAACTAGAGAACGAATCTATCCACTGAGGAAGTGGACATCGACTTGCACACTGAGTAGTATAGTTGAAGTCTGAGTCTTGGTTAAGTGTGGATAGTTGGTAGTAAATAG
>Ga0247837_1007319_pt1 | contig 14713 bp, 12 predicted proteins | sample LaCtaG_2_FD_187115 | JGI IMG/M metagenome (GOLD analysis project Ga0247837, IMG submission 187115) | Freshwater microbial communities from meromictic Lake La Cruz, Castile-La Mancha, Spain - LaCruzMarch2015_14.5m | ecosystem: Environmental > Aquatic > Freshwater > Lake | place: Spain: Castile-La...
TTCTTCAGATGGAGTTGCGACCTTGAAAATGCTCATCTTCAAAGGAAATCGCTACTCGAATAAAGCCAAGAACTAACCTGTCTTTATCCTCCGAGCATGAATCTTCCACTGCTCTCCCATCTGACGAGCCAATTAGGCAACAAGAAAGAGTGGTCCAAGTCACAGCATTTGGACGAAATGTAGAAATGTGAGCCACTGTACCCAACGAAGTCGGCGGGTCGTAGAAAGGCCTTCTGGGCGTATCTGTGGGAAGGTCTCTCAGAGGCTGGTTTAATGTTGGGAAGTAATGATAGACATGGCAGACCAGGCAAGCAACTTAAGGTTACGCTCTTCTGCAAGTGCAGAGACACTCACTTTCTTCTGCACGCAGTATTCCCCGACCACCACACCAAGGACCCCTGCGCAGTCCATCAAGTCACTCCTATTGCGGTGTTAAGTCTGAACCCTGAGGAATATCAGCGCAAACATGAGGCGGCGACCAAGGCTGCTGCAGTGTAGACAGAACGGAGCAGGCTCTGGTGAGTTCGAGGAAATGATGCAGCTTGACTGAGTACCGCACGTGGTGGTTACATCGACTGCAGAGAAGGAAGGACTGTTCTTGGCTATTGAGATCTCTCACTGTCTGGACATGGTGTGGAGCCTGGGACTGCACTGGCACAGGCAATGTGGAAGTTAACTGCTGAAGAGTTGCAGGTGTTTAGCTACACTGTAAGTTACCTTGACCTACCATTGTGTCAGAGTGGGCCCACTCCCAGAACTGCCTGAGCGACACTGGGTACTCTGTGAGTGCAGTGATTTCAGCTGTGAGAGAATCTGCTGCACAGCGGCCAGCTTTTGAAAGTACTTCAGTCTGGACATGTGCTAGTTGTGGGTATGAGTATGACTTGGGTACTTGCTTAAGGTGCATAACGCCATGAAGGGAAAAAAGACCGGATAACTTTGTCAATGCGACTGTTTTAACCCTGTGGATCAAATGTGCTGCTTTCGCTGCAGGAAACCCAAGTCAATTCCTCCAGTGCTAGCAGAGGTAATTAATAAAGGCGAAATCGAGAGAATTAAGGCGGCCTGCGTCTTTCCCAGTCCTGCCTCTTCCGCTTTATGCCCTCCCTCCGAGTCGCTAAAACCTAGACATAGCCGGAGGCTCGTCTTCCTTACTTTCGTGTTTGCACCCGGGGCAATAGCACTGTGCGTCCTAGCAAGCCAGAGAGAAGACCTCCTCAACCAAGTCAAACCCAACACACCATAACTACTCACTTCAACAGTGCTATCTATTCGCCTTCATGGGATGGACTTGAGATGTTACATGCCTGGGTCTGTTTACGACACCAAGGGAAAGTCCATTGAGTGCAGAAACCGCCTACTACATACACTAGCAATCTAGAGGACAAAGTTTGAGGTGGACTGGGCGTGGGGTGGATATATGAACTACGCATAGGCGCTTATTTGAAGCCCTTTAAATACCCTACTCGAAGTGTGGACAGACACATTGAAGAGAGTGCTACAGACCATTAATTCGCAGACGTTTATTTCTCCTTCTGAGCGCTTTTTACCTAAATTCACGAAGTGAAATTCCAGACTGGACCGCAAATTCCTCGTTTCTTCGCAAGTTCACATTTCAACGGACTGGCAAGATGTTGAGTCCCTCACTCGCTTCTCTGAAAGGCTAACACAGCAGTTCCCAATAGTGTAAGTCCCAGTGTAATATGGAAGAAGCGGAGCCAATTCCTCACCCCCGCAACGCAGGCGCTAGTCCCCACCCCTGCCATCCTCCTGTGGTATGACTAGGCAGCTCACTATCAAAGTCGCAGCCCTCATTGCCAACTGCCAGCGTCATCTCTCCAGACCTTATGTAAGGCACGTTGCTTTGCAGGAACTGGCTCGGGTGATTTCGGCGCTGCGGAGTGCACCGTTCCCCGATAAAGCGTTGCTGGTGCTGCCCAGTGCACTAGAGGACTACCCTGGGAGCAAGGAGACAGCGGAGGAAAACTGGGCCGCTGTGCCTGTAGACGTCACAGTGCCCCCTGGGACTCCCCAAGCAGAAGCGCTAGTCCTGGACAAAACCCTCTTCTTCGCTCTATCTGCCTGCAGTTCCCGCGCTCCCTCTCCCGAGCCCCAGCAGCCTATCTTCCCACAGCCCGGCACAGAGGCAGACGTCCTCAGACAAGCCTCGGAGCAGGCAGATGTAGCAAGGAAGAGTGGCAAGCATGGAGACCCGCAGCACACTGAACTCCTGCGGAATTCCAGCAAGTGGAAGCCTGGGAATGAAGAGACCAATGCGAGCGGTTTCACACCTGCAAGCCAACAAGCGGCTGAAGCTGCCAAATTGGCAGAGGAGGAAAAGGAGTTGAAGCGGAAACAGGCAGAGGAAGCACTGGAACAGGAGAGGAAGAGAGCAGAGGAGGCCAAGCAGCAGGAGCTGAAACGAGTAGAAGAGGTCAAGGAACAAGAAAGGAAGCGAGCCGAGGAGGCCAAAGAGTTGGAGCGCAAGCGTGCTGAAGAGGTCAAGGAGAGGAAACGAGTTGAAGAGGCCAAAGAGTTGGAGCGCAAGCGTGCTGAAGAGGCCAAGGAGATGAAGCGGAAGCAAGACGAACAGAAGGCTCTGGAGCAGAAGCGGCTGGAAGAGGCGAAGGCGCAAGAGCGCAAGAAGGCGGAGGAAGCCAAGGCATTGGAGCACAGAAAGGCAGAGGAAGCCAAGGCACTGGAAAGGAAGCGTGCCGAGGAGAAGGCTTTGGAGCAGAAGCGGCTCGAAGAGGCCAAAGCCCAGGAGCGGAAACAGGCTGAAGAGCGAGCCCGGGAGAAGAAGCTAGCGGAGGAGAAGGCTTTGGAGCAGAAGCGAGTTGAAGAGGCCAAAGCGAAGGAATTAAAGAAAGCGGAAGATGCACGGGCCTTAGCACTAAAGCAAGCCGAGGAAAAGGCAGCTGCAGAGCTCAAAGCCCAGCAGCAAGCCGCAGAAGAGTCCAAATCTCAAGATCTTTCCCCGGTCTCATCCAGCGCAAACCTCCCCAGCTCTTCGCAAGGCTCTCGCGTAGTGATCCGGGACCGTCGTGTGGGCGCGGACAGTGTGCAGGAAGGCAGTTTGAAGGCTTCTTCAGTTCGAGAGATATCATATAAGGACTCAGGCTTGCCGCTTACTGTGTCGCAGTCGACTCGCTTCGCTGGTATGAGTTCGAACAATGAGGAAGACGTCGTATTCGAAGAAGCGCGTCGCAAGCGTTCCAAGAAAAAGAAGCCGAAAAAGCTGAAGCCAATCGTGCGCAGGATCGAAATGCCCCCTCTAGACATCAACAGACCCGGAGACATTGCAGACGCTTACGGCATTCCTGTGAAGAAAAAGACATTGCCCCCGCTGAGAAAGTAGTTATCATTACTTGCGCTTAGCCTCTTGTAGGATGCACCAGGAGTCGAGCCAGCTCTTCGTCAGACTTCTGCGAGGGTGAAAGTGGGCTTTGGGGGAGTCGATAGGGAAAGACTGGGCTTGGAGGGACCTGCTCTTGCGGTACACGAACTTCCGATTCGGCTTTTGCTTTCTTGCGTTCATAACGTCCCAAAAGTGTCTGTTTTCCATGTAGTTATAGGACAATAACTCGTGCACTCGGGCGGGCTGTCTGCGCAGTCGAGGTCTGGCTTTGGCCTGGTACACAGGCAGGCGGACGGGGTTGGGCAGCCGACTAGGGGCGAAGTCTTTACGACGGACGACTGTGAGAGTGCCGTTGAAAGCCTTGCGGGTGAGAGTTTGATAGGGACCGAGAACTCCGACGCTTGAGACTACTGGCGGCTTGGGGGCGGGAACAGGCGGAGTTTCAGGCAGTTGGAAGGAATCTGAGGACCCACCTGTGAGCTTTCTAACAGGCAGCTTGGTGAATTCGTACGGTCCTCGTATACGTCGAGGCTGGGGAGGGGGCTGAGCATACAGGTCAAAGATGGAAAAAGCCATACCTATTGCAGGCAACACAGCCCAATGCTGCATCTTCGACCTTCGCTCTAAGTCGTATAGTTGTGGAAAGCATTGCTTTCCTTTCTATGTGAACGTTCTATCAGACATTCAGATACAAATCTGACCTTAGCGGTTCCTCTTATAGCCATGGGATGTCTACTGGCTTCCGACTCTACTAATTCTCGAGTACTTTAAGCTTTACCAGGACACATTCTGCGAGTCTTCTAGGGATATAGATAACTGACTGAAAGCAATTAATTACGATTTGCAATAAGCGGCATTTGCAAAAATTTGGTATATTGACTTTCAGTACAGCCGATGAGGAGGAGTTTTCCGACTTTGGGTGATTATATGGGCTAGCATGTGGCAGGGATAATTGACAAGTTGGGGGAAGTGGACGATTAGCTGGGAGAAAAGAAGGGAAAATCCGCAAATCAGTTTCTCACAAAGCACCAAAACTAGAATCGATATATGATCTGTTTCACCCGAAATTAAGACTTTTGGAGGTCTCTGACTCCTTTCTCTCGGCTTTTTCGCACCTACGACGTTCGAATCTGAGAAAGACGGCTTCTCTAAAGGCCAATCTCTATGTGCTGTAGTGCTAATTACGAGGACGATAGGACTTCTTGGAGGGAATTGGGAAGAAGCGATTTCCTTTATATGCAAAGTCCATAAAGTCTTTTCTCCTCTACCTATTCAACAGAGGAATCTGTCAGTGCATTCCAAATCCGATATTCCAACTGAGTCAACTAGTCTATAAAAAGTCCAAACTTCAAAATCACCCTTCAGAAAAACCGACAAAAATCTCCCTAACCCAATTTCCCTTCTCAGCGTTTTCCCTTCAAGAACTCGCCCTTCCCCACTCTCCAGCAGCCATTCTAGCCTTAGTTCAGCCGAAAGACTAGTTAGTAAAATGGGCTGCGGATCAACGTCACTAGTAACGGAAGAGCTGATCCAGCTGAAACAGCAGCTAACGCACGCTCGAACCACTAGCTCTCTAGACACTGAAAATCGACTCGCCCTAACAAAGGAAGTCCAGCAGTTGCAGACGCATATGACTCACCTGGTCTGCGAGAACGAAATCCTCAAGCAGAAAGTGGACAGCGTGCTGGCGAGCAGTCACCCTGAAATCTTCGAAAGCACGCAGGAAGTCAGTGACATGATCGAGAACTGGATGGAAATGGACATGCGGGACGGAGACGAGTTACTGGCGGCGCTGGGAAGAGTGCACCCTCCGAGTTCACAAGAAGTTGAAACGATGCTAGCGGACTCGGTAGCGATAAGACAGAAGGAAAGTTCACTTGAGGAGCACTATCGATACTTCGAAAGGAGGTTTCGGCTGTTTCAGAGCATTTGGGCGAAAGTCGTGGGGATTCATATGCATATGGATGAAGCTTTCAAGCGGTTTAAAGAGAGCATGGCGGCAGCTTTGCTCAGTGCTGAGCCGGTCCTGGGCAAGAAGTCCCAGGCCTTGGATGACTTGCGGGAGGAAGTTCGGAAACTCATGGACTTGAAGTATGGGGAGTTCATGGACCAGCAGTGGCATCTGCAGAAAAGAATCATAGAGATCAAATCCGACCACTGCACTCGTCGCTTAGACGACAAGGAGCTGGAAAAACAGCAATTCTTCGCAAAGTGTAAAACCGACCTTACAGCCATGAAGGCAAAATACGAACAGGAACTCGAGGGAAAACAAGCGGAAATAAACGCAATATTAGAGGAAAAACGCCTAAAGGAACAGCAGGCGAAAAATGCGATTTCCGTCTTGAAAAAGGCTCATTTAGGAAAAATAACTCAGTTGAAAGAGGCTTTGAAAGAGCAGTTGAAGGATTTGGCAGGGAACATAAAGGCCGATTTGCAGGGATTTGCCACTTATCAAGGGCAAATTCAGAGTATAATGAAGGCCTTTTGTGAAGGACAAGAAAAGCAGGTCGCTGCATTGAAAATCAGACATAGGCAGGAAAAATATCTCATGAAATCGCTAATTTCCAAGGCGAATTTCGCTTTTCGCGAGGATTATCAGCAATTAGTGGGCGATTTTTCGGCTTTTCAGCAGGAAATACAGCTGAAAATTGTTCATTTTTGCGACTTTTATAAGGAGGACAAGTTGCAAAGCTTCCGTCAATACGATTCTCGCATAGATTTGCTGTTAGAAGACGCTAGATGTGAAGCTAAACGCAGAGATGAAAAAGCGATTAGGGGGAAAAAGGCAGTTCTTCGCTTAATTTCCCAATTTCGCAGGGAAATTTTTGATCAAAGTGGCGATTTTGCAGGCTATTTGCAAGCTCAAAAGGACCAATTAAAGGCATTTTGCGAGCATACAACTGCCTATTTCTGCTCCGTCCGTCGTAAATCCGACTCGGAACTCGCCCAGACAATATCGCAATATGAGAATAAACTGGGTCTAGTACTAGAAGACTTCAGGGCAGAAGTAGAAAAAAGCGACCGCAAATCCTCAAATCAGCAGGCCAAATTTACAAGCGAAAAACAGCTTTTAAAGGTCCATTTTGCCCTTCAAAATTCGAAATTGCGGAAAGAAGTGATTTTCCTGATGAGTGATTTTCAGGAGTTGATGACTTGGGCGAGGAAATGGGTCTATGCCTGTATGTGCACTGGACATGACGAGTACACCTTTGAACTGCGGCAGGAAGGCTTGGCTCGCTCCAATATGCTCAGGGAAGAGCTTATTCAGGCAGTTATTAAGAGAGATAAAGCGGGTGAGGATTTGGGTGCGAGGAACAAGCAGGAGTTGGGGGAGTTGGGGAGGCAGTTTAGAAATACGGAGGAGATGTTGAAGGAAGACGCCTTAAGTTGGGTCTTTCTGTATGAAGAAAACAGCAAAAAGCAGGACCTGGAACGCGCCAAAACCCTAGAAAGCTGCTTAAACGCCCATTTAGCCTCCTTGGAAAGCACCGTTTCCAGCCACTTCCAAGCCTCTAGCGCAGTCCTCGCCCCGCTCCAGCTCTACGGCCTGCATATGCCTGTCCCTTCCCCGCCTAATAACTCTCGCACTGAGCCAGTGGTATGTGCGTTTCCCCAGCAAGGGGGCGATTTATGCTATTTGCAGGCCTTTTCCGCCTTACAAACTGCCTTCCGAAGCAGACAATTAGCCTTAGAACGGCTGTTGCAGGACAAAGTAAGCAGGGAAGGATGGCTTGTGGAGGAGTGGATTCAGCTGGAAAGCCGCAGAAACACGCTGCAAAGTACGCTAAATTCGACTATTACGGACCACGAAAAACAGGTTTTAGGCCTAAGGATGGAAATTAGTGACCAGAGAAACTGCATTGAAGACCTGGAAGTTAATATTGAGGGGAAAAGGGAGGAACTTGGGGCCTGCCAAGCGAAGTTGGCGACCCACGTGGATGGCGCACAGCAAATTATCGACCAACTGAAGCTAGAAATCCGGGAAAATGAGCGGAAATATGAACTAACTAAGCGAGCAAAGGCGTATCGCAGGGTTATTACAGACTATCAACACTGGGCGAAAGGAATAAAAAGGTCCTTTTGGCTGCGGTGGAGGCTGAATATAGTTTCCTGGGCGGCTCCTGTGGAAGAACCAAAAATAGCCTTCTTCGACGACGACGATTCCGAGGGCGATGATGAGACGGAAATGGACCTAGTCGAAGCGTTCATCCAAGAGGAGTACCGCTCCGCTCTGGAAAACAACGTAATGGTCGAAGCCTTCACCAAGTCCGGAGGCAAGCCAGAACGGCCGCTGACTATTCCCCAGGCTTTGAAGTTCTTCGAAGATATGATGGATAAGAAATATGAAGCGGACGTAGGCGACATAAAGAATGGAAGGCCACTCCGTACTCTACCGGACTTCTTCCTTGAGTTCATGAGCCGCACTTTCGGACTGAAGAAACTCGCAGTGAAGATGTTGTGTCAAGTGATTCCGACTTTGGAGATAATGAACAGGGAAGGGACTGCGTACTGTCAGCTGTTTTGTAGACTGGTGCAGGTCAGTCACCCCAGTCCGGTGCCTTTTCAGCTGGCTGTGTTTCTCACGAGAGTGCGGATTGAGTTCAACACGCTTGCAGAGAAGTACCAGAGAGACAAGGACGCGAGGGACAGCAAGAAAGGGGTGAAGCGGGAAGTGGGCAAAGGCAAGGACTCCAGCGGAGGCGAAGCCTACCTTCTAGACGTGATAGTGTACCTGAACAGTCTCTTCGAAAGCGACCGTCGCAGTTCCGAACTCATGCTCAAGCACCTCCAGCCCTCCGGAGTGGCTACTGCCGACTACGTCATTTTCCGCATTTGCCACAAAGTGTCCAAACTCGGAGTCACGCTAGACACTGCCTTCGCCATGCTGGACAAAGACGGGAGTGGCTCTCTCAGTGAGGCGGAATTCGTGCGAGCCTCGAGAAGGACACTAGAGCTGTGGCTTGCGAGTGAGGACTTGTCTATGTGCTTCAGGACGATTGTCAGCGGATCGAAGGAGATGACGAAGGAAATGTTCCTGGCGAGGATCAATTTCAAGTCCTACCTGGAAAACTGCAAGAGCGATTTGTACATTGTCTCTCGTGTTACGTTTTTGATGAGTCTGATAGAGGTGTACCACTCCCGCCAAAAGCGAGACGGCGCACACATCAAGGTACTGATAGGGTTCCAAGGAGCCGTTCCACAGGACGCTTTTGGAGCTTTGGTCCGGCGTATGGAGCCGAATATCGTCCCAGAGAAAATAGCAGCTCTGTTCAATGAAAGTGTGAAGCTGACTCCCGACCCAGCACAGGGAGTGGCTGTGGGCGCAGTGATTAAAGTGCTGCTACGCCACCCAGTGGGCACACTCAAAAACAGCCCTTTCTGTAAGGACTAGCCAGACATGCAGGAGTTGGAGCAGGCTTTGGAAGTGCAGGTTCAGGCCGAGGAGGTCAGGTTATCGCCCTCGCCCTCTGCTTCTCCTAGATCGGACCGTAAAGCAGGAGCCAAGAAGGTCGGCTTTCCCAGTCCCAGTGTCTCGCACGCCTGACCTAGCTAACCGTCTCTCTTACTGCCCTTAGTAGCTGGCTAGAGCGGAGGTGGAGAGGCAGTGACTCGTGGAAAAAGTTGATTTTGGAAATTCAGAGATTTGGCTGCCGGGCATTCACTACTAGGCTAGAAATCGCCTTTAGCAGCTTTTCCTCCGACTTCTCTGTGTGAAATCCAGGCCCTCTCTTCCATATAAACTGGCTTGCTGGAATGGCCCAAGCAGCTATGTACTTCTTACTACTGCACAAAGTACGAGTTAGCACTTTTGGCATATAGCCTAATCAAAGTGCTTGATTCACAGTCCTCTCTGAGGTAGAAATTCCCTTCAGGTAGTTCCATTTCTTGCATCAAGCCCATATTAGTCTATACCTCAATCCCAGTTTCTGCTTCATAGCAAGTTGATAGGTTTTCAGGGATAAAGGCGGCCTTCTGTGTTTATAAACATGCGAAAAAGGCTTTCACTTGTCCATTACCTATACACTAGGAGATACCGAACTGTATCTCACTGGTATGTACTTGCTGCGTCCTGCCTTACATCTGCCGAGATCCGATTCCTATGGGGCATTTCTTCCTATATAAGCCTTATCCACCTCCATTACAAGCTAGTGGTACAAGCCGGAAACTGTCAGGTCAAGATAGGACCTGAGCAGAGTTCTGTCGTCTTCCTCGTCCAAGTCCAAGTAGGACAGCTGCAGCGGCGGCTCTGTGGCTTCGAAGTAGTCTGCGTGGTCTGCAGCAGTAGGAGCGCTGTGGACGTAGGGACAAGCCAGTCTGGTGCAGATCTGCCGTTTGCAGCGTACAAGCTTCAAATTGATCGCCGCCTCCGCTTCCTTGGCTACACCCTCCCGGTCACTCCCACTCGCTAATGAGTATTTCCGGGTTAACACCTTAAGAACTTCACTAAGTGCCATATGTCCACTTGGAGTCACAATCTTGTCCAGAGGACATTTGAGTGCGTCGTTGTGGGCAAGTTGGTTAGTGCAGTCCAGACAGAAGAGATGTCTGCAAGTCGCAAGGAAGGGATATCGCATGCGAAGAAGCGACTTAAAGCACTGGGAGCAGTAGGGAAGGTCGCCACATGCGTCTTCTGCCATTGCACTATTGCGTGTAGGCAGCCTGATCCATATCAAGCAGAGACTGATAAAAGGGAAAGTGCGGCTGAGACAGGGGTGAGAGTTGGAGGTTGGCAGGGAAATGCCTGCACTAGAGAGCTGGGTGGACTAGGAAATGCAGTAGAGACAAAGGAAGGAACGAAGGGATTGGAGAGTGGAACAGGCAAAGTGGGAGAGACAGGATACCACTGGACAGCTGCGACTTACCCTGACTCAGCCATGGGAACTATACAAATATGCAGTCAATCGTACGAGGACTGAAGGATATGGTGACTCGGGCAGTGCGCCAGTCCTTCCCTATGCAGGAAGAAGCTGTGGTCACTCCCGGCACCGCCCAGCAAAAGGCAGACTTCGTGTCTCCCAGCGCTCTCAAGATCTTCAGCCAAAACAAGGCCTCCGGCTGCTTCGGCAAAGCCAACGCCAAGGAAGTGGCCCAAACCATCGCTTCCAACCTAGCCGCCAACGAACTGATTGAGCGGGTAGATGTGGCCAGCAACGGCTTCCTGAACATTACAATCACCAACCAGTGGCTGGAAAGCAACATCACTACTGTCGGCAGACTTGAGACTGTGGAGGTGCAGAAGCCGCCCAGACAGCGCATTTTGGTGGACTTCTCCAGTCCCAACATTGCCAAAGAGATGCATGTGGGACATCTCAGGTCCACTATCATTGGCGACTCGGACTGCCGCTGCTTTGAGTACCTGGGACATGACGTGCGCAGAGTCAACCACTTGGGCGACTGGGGCACTCAGTTCGGCATGCTGCTGTCCTTCATGCTGGAGGAGTACCCGGACTACCAGACCAACCCTCCGGATATCAGTGACCTGGAAAGCTTCTACAAGCGAGCGAAGAAGAGGTTCGATGAGGACCCTGCTTTCAAGGAGAAGTCGAGACTGAGGGTGGTGGAGTTGCAGGCTGGCAGCCCGCAGGCACTGGAAATCTGGGGCTATATCTGCAAAGTCTCCAAGGACTACCTGCAGGTGATATACCGGAGACTGGGGATTGTGATAGAGGATGTGGGGGAAAGCTTCTACAACTCGATGCTGTCGGGACTGGTGACGGACTTGCGGGCGAGGGGACTGGTAGTGGAGAGTGAAGGGGCACTGATATTCCCTCTTCCTGGACAGCCAGTTCCTCTGATGGTACAGAAGACAGACGGAGGGTACGGATACGACTCCACCGACTTAGCAGCTGTGAGATATCGACTCCTTGACCTGCAGATGGAGCGGTGCGTCTATGTGACTGACTCCGGGCAGTTGCCCCACTTCCAGCAAGTCTTCGAAGCTGCGACTATCTGCGGCTGGCACCACCCTCCCACCACTCGTCTCGACCACGGCGGCTTCGGAGTCGTCCTCGGCTCTGACGGCAAAAAGTTCAAAACTAGGTCTGGAGAGGCTGTGAAGTTGATAGCTTTACTGGACGAGGCCAAAGCCAGAGCCTTGGAACAGCTGAAAAAGAGGTCAGAAGACCCTGCAGCCGGGCACAACACTCATCTCTCGGGAGAAGCCTTCGAAGCCGCATCGGAACTGATAGGCATCGCAGCTATCAAGTACTACGACCTCAAGCAAAACCGGGTGTCCACCTACTCCTTCGACTTCGACAAGATGCTGGACCCCAAGGGAAACACGGCCGTGTACCTGATATACGCCTATGCCCGAATCTGCTCTATCCTGGAAAAGGCGGGGGCAGAAGCACTCACAACAGCCAAAGCGACCGAGTTTCGAGTGACCCAGCCATCGGAACGCGCCCTAGCACTGCTGATTAACCGCTTCCCGGATGTGCTGGATATGGCCGTGGAGGAACTCGCGGTGCACCGCCTCTGTGACCTGCTCTACGAAGTGAGTGTGAAGTACTCCGAGTTCTACAACAACTGCCGCGTGCTTGGAGCGGAGGAACAGAGCTCTCGGCTGCTTCTGTGCATCAGCACGAAGGCTATGATGAAGCAGTTGTTCACGCTGCTAGGCATCACTCCGCTAGAAAAGATTTAGGCTAACAGCTTAGGCCGTCAAACTCAGGGAAAGTCTATATCACTGGTGCAGGGAGTAGGCATTTATGTATAATGTTTTCTAGTGTTAACATTAAACGAAGCTTTCAGACCACTCTCTGGGCGAATCGAGAGAAAAGGCTTTTGCCTGCGGACGGGTAGGCACTGCGGTAGGACCGTGGAGACGGGTAGGGGAGTAGCTGGAAGTGGGCAGAATGGCAGAGTGACAGTCCAGAACCAAAGAAGACCGGACCGAAAACTCGTCTGTCCACTGTTTCTTCGGAGGAATGGAGTGCGTGTCTTTGCGCAGCCACTCTGTCGCCTTACTAGACACAGGGGAGTTCGACAGAGACGAAAGGTCGTTCCTAAGACTCCGCCCCCGGGGCACAGAGTTGGGTATGGACAGGGACAGGTCGAAGTTCTCACTCTTTGGATACTCAAAGCCTTGAAATTGCTCCTGCGCCCGTTCCAGCCAGATGCCAATTGCAGGCTCAGTCACTTCCTCTTCAGGATACTCGATCTCCATAGAGGTGTATTCGTCCTCGAAATTGGACCCTCTGAGTCTTGGCTTGATGGGTGGGTCGTAGTCCTTGCGCAGGACACGGTCCCAGTCAATACCCTTGCACCAGGGGTGTAACTGCACCTCCTTCTGCGAGCCTAGGCGGGATGCAGGCGTTCTCTCCATCAGTCTGGCTATCAAGTTGCAGGCTTCCCTCGAAAACTGATGCGGAAAGGTCAAGTCCTCATTCTGTATCGACCGGAACATTCTGGTCCTATTGGTGTGGAAGAAGGGCGGAATGCCGGCCAGGAGTTCATACAGGAAGGCTCCCAGGCTGTAGAAGTCCACAGCGCGGGTGTACCCTGCTCCCCGCAGCATTTCAGGAGTCATGTACTCTGGAGACCCGCAGAAGGACTTCCGCACACTCAGGCTGGACACACCTTCGCGACTTACTCCGAAGTCAGTCAGGACGATGTGGCCTTCTGCGTCCAATAGGACGTTTTCAGGCTTTAAGTCCCTGTACAGGATATCGCATTCATGCAAGTAGCCAAGCGCTAGCAGCACCTCAGCGAAGTAGAACCTCGCCTCCGCCTCCGACAGCCGCCCTCTCACCTTCAAATGGTGAAACAGCTCTCCGCCCGGACAGAAGTCCAGCACCAGGAAAACCGCAGAGTTCTGCCTAATACATACACTTTGGAAGGCGTAGTGCAGCTTGATCAGGAAGGGGTGGTGCACCTTGGCAAGGATACTCAGTTCGGTAAAGACTTGAGGCACTTTCCCAGCTCGCATTATCTCCGCTTTCCGCATTATTTTGACTGCGTAGAGAAGACCACAGTCGCGCTTTCGAGCTTTGAGCACGGTCGAGTACCCGCCCCGGCCTATGACTTGGAGAAAGGAGAAGTGGCTTTGGCTGATAGGCGGAAAGACCGGGTCCTCCAACACTCCTTGCAGCGTTTCCCCTCTCCGCAGCCAATCACACGCCCGCGCCATAGACTGCAAATAGACGTCCAGGACATCAGAGTGAGTCTGCGTACACAGAGACACTAGTCTGCCAGGGCCTGAGTACCGCCGTAGACACTCTGACAGCAGCCAGCCGCTGGTTACTGGGTCTCCTGGAAGCGGGATTTCCACTGTGGTGGCTGCCACTTGCACCAGTACACTGGTCGGGAGGGCTGGAGGGTGGGAGATGTCTTGGCCCATGGATGCAATTATATAGGAAATAGGGAGCTAGGCTAACTGGCAAATGCTTAGATCAGAATAAGAAGTGGAGGACTCGAAGCACTAAAGTAGCCGGCAATTGATCCAATTTCGGTCCCTTTTTGAGTCTTTTCCTTGTGAATAGGTTGGGGAGAGCCTCGCACAGTCCACTGGCGAAGCCTGCGGCAGTGGGAGCGGGGGCGACTTCAGAGTGGCGGAGCTGGTCGTAGAGGAAAACCAGCGGCTTGCGCAGTTCCCACAGGAGACGCTTGCTGCGGAGGCTGATTTGGAGGGCGTGGGTAAAGGCGGATTTCACGTTTTCGCCATTAAGGCAGGAAGTGGCGAAATAAGTGACTAGAATTTTCCTTTCCTCTTGTAGCAAAGCATTGATCTCCGCCTCTTCTACCTTTCTCTCCAAATCTCCCTTATTTCCCACTAGCACCACTTCTTTGCCCATATATCCGTTTGCTTCCAAAGCCTTCAACTTCGCTTGCACCTTCGCGAGGCCGTCACTTTGGGACAGGTCGAAAACCAGCACTGCGCAGTCTGTGTTTTGGATGCATTTTAGTCTGCAAGGAACTTGCGCCTCTATGTCCTGGTCACTAAGCGAGTCCATAAGGATAACATGCAGGCGAAGTCCATGCAAAGTCTCAGGGTACTGAAAGAGCTGACACTCAGGAAGAGTGTCTCTGTCACTCAGGAGCATGCCCCGCTCTTGATACACGCACAGGGCAGTTTTGCCTACTTGTGCACTGCCCAGAAGGATGATCTTGACTCGAGAAGTGACATTTGTAGCTGGACTAGAGGACTTTCCACCCATTATTGCATGAATCAGGCAAGCTTAATGATGGTATAGGGAGAATTCGATTTACATTAGATTGGTGTATATCGCACAACAGAAGTACTAGTCCCATCTTCCCCACCAGATCCGTCTCACTCCCAACTCTACGTGATTTCTAGATATAGAGGGTGAGTGCAGGTTACAAGGACTAGCGAAAGGAACGAGGTGCGAAGATCGC